>Ga0116229_10010702_pt1 | contig 13703 bp, 11 predicted proteins | sample S1TSphgellanicum_3_FD_87313 | JGI IMG/M metagenome (GOLD analysis project Ga0116229, IMG submission 87313) | Host-associated microbial communities from peat moss isolated from Minnesota, USA - S1T2_Fc - Sphagnum magellanicum MG | ecosystem: Host-associated > Plants > Peat moss > Unclassified...
GCCGAGGCGACGGGCAGGCCGGGGGGCGTGGCTTGGGAGAGGAGCGTGGAGTGGTTGACGAGCGGGGCCATGGAGTTGGCCCAGATGCCGGTGCCGAGGAGAAGGATGATGAGCGCGATGCAGACGCCGCTGGTGGTGCGGTTGAGGCGGATGGGCGTGGGGTCGAGCGGCTCGGACCAGTACATGGCCTTGATCGGGCCGAGGTAGTAGTAGAAGGCCGCGACGGCCGCGAAGATGACGACGCCGAGCAGGAGGTAAAGGCCGCGGTGCCAGGCGACGAGGATGACGAGGAGCTTGGCGATGAAGCCGCTGAGCGGCGGCACGCCGGCCATGGAGACGAGGGCGAGGGCCAGGGTGGCGGCGAGGAGGGGCGCGCGTTGCGAGAGGCCGGCGAGATGATGGATCTCGAGGCCGGGCAGGCGGCGCTCGAGCACGGCGAGCACGATGAAGGCGGCGAAGGTGGCGAGGAGGTAGCTGACGAGATAGACGCTGACGGCGACCTGGCCGGTGATTTCATCGGGGCCGGGCGGCGTGAACTGGCCGGCGATGGAGGCCGCGCCGCCGATGATGGCGACGAGCATGAAGCCGGTGTGGCCGACGCTGGAATAACCGAGCATGCGCTTGAGGCTGCGCTGCGGGATGGCGGCGAGGTTGCCGAGGAGGAGCGAGGCGATCGCGCCGGCGCTGAGCAGCGGTGCCCAGTAGTAGGAGGCGGCGGGGGTGTCGAAGGCGCCGAGCAGGATGCGCATGAGGATGATGAGGCCGCCGGCCTTGGAGCCGACGGAAAGGAACGCGGTGATGGAGTTGGGCGCGCCTTCGTAGACGTCGGGCGCCCAGCTATGGAAGGGCACCATGGCGATCTTGAAGCCGATGCCGGTGAGGACGAGGAGCAGGCCGAAGGCGATGCCGGGCGTGAAGGGATTTGAGTCGGTGTGGAAGGAGTTCCAGAGAAAATCGAAGCGGGTCGCGCCGGTGAGGCCGAAGATGTAGGCGACGCCCATGACGAGGAAGGCGGAGGAGAGCGCGCCAAGGATGAGGTACTTCACGCCCGCCTCGAGCGCGATGAGGCTGCGCCGGTGGTAGGCGACGAGGATGTAGAAGGAGATGGTGACGAGCTCGAGCGCGATGAAGAGGAGAATGAAGTCGTTGGTGGAGGCGAGCAGCATGAGGCCGACGGTGGTGAAGAGCGGCAGGATGGCGAATTCGCCGGGACCGTGCGCGGCGGGGGCCTGCACGTCGTAGCCCATCCAGATGACGAGCGCGGTGACGACGAGGAAGAGGAGGTCGAAGAACTTGGCGGCGCCGTCCCAGACGCAGACGTTGCCCCAGAAGAAGAGCGGCGCGGGCGGGTTGTGCTGCACGCCGATGCCGAGGGTGACGAGGAGGGTGACGACCGTCGCGGCGAGGGCGAGCTGGGCGATGGTGCGAGCGGAGAGCCCGGCGAAGGCCTCGAGCAGGAGGAGGGCCATCGCGAAGAGGGTGAGCAGGACGACCGGTCCCACGTAGTTGATGGCGTCGGGAGGAAGCATGGATTATTTGGGCAGGAAGGGCAGCAGCTGGACGCTGGGCTCGACCAGGTTGATGAGCAGGAACGGCATGAAGCCGATGATGAGCGAGGCCAGGACGAGCAGGACGTAGGGGCCGTGTTCCTCCCAGGTCCGGGCGTCGCTCATGCCGGTGGAGGGCTCGGTCTCGCGGCCGCCGAGAGTTGCGGTGGCGGCGAGGGCGGTGGGCGGCCCCTGGTAACGCTCGGGCATCGGGCCGTAGAAGACGTTCTTGATCGCGCGCAACTGGAAGACGGCGGTGATGACGGTGCCGTAGATGGCGATCAGCGCGAAGAGAATGAAGATGGGGATGGGCAGGTCGGGCTGAAGCGGCGTGTGCTTGGCGAAGGAGCCGAAGAAGACCAGGACTTCGCCGGCGAAGTTGGCCAGGCCGGGCACGCCCATGGTGGCCATGGAGGCGAAGCTGAAGAGGACGGCGAGCATCGGCGCGCGCTTGGCGAGGCCGCCGAGCTCGGCGAAGCGGTTCTCGCCGGAGCGCGCGGTGATCTCGCCGCTGAGGCCGAAGAGCAGCGCGGCGGAAAGGCCGTGCGCGACCATGAGGACGACCGCGCCGGTGAGGCCGATGACGTTCCAGCAGGCCATGCCGAGGAAGAGGTAGCCCATGTGCATGATGCTGGAGAAGCCGATCATGAGCGGCAGTTCCTTCTGCGCCATGGTGACGAGGCCGGCGTAGAGAAAATTGCCGATGAGCAGCGCGAAGATGACGGGCAGCCAGTCCTGAAAGCCGGTGTGGAGCAGGGGAATGGCGATCCGGATCAGGCCGTAAATGGCGAACTTTTTGAGGATGCCGGCGTGGAGCATGGCGGCGGCGGGCGGCGCGGAGGCGTAACCGGGCGGCGCCCAGGAATGGAACGGGAAGAGGCCGACGAGAATGCCGAAGCCGACGAGCATGAGGGGGAAGATGACGGCCTGCTCGCCCGCGGGAAGGGGATGGCCCGCGTGGGTGGCGTCGCCGACGATGTACTGGGTGAGGGCGACGATGTCGAAGGTGCGCGCGTGCCCGGGCAGCGCGGTGACGAGCGCGACGAAGCCGGCGAGCAGGATGAGGCTGCCGGCCATGAGATAGATCGTGACCTGGAAGGAGACGAACTGGCGGTTCTGCGAACCCCAGATGCCGATGAGGAGGAACGTGGCGATGAGCGCGAAGTCGTGGAAGATGAAGAAGAAGAAGAGGTCGAGCGAGATGAACGCGCCCATCGCGCCCATGGTCATGAGCAGGAGGTAACAGTAGTACTCGGAGGAGCGGCGGATGTTGCCGGGCGAGATGAAGATGGCGGCGAAGCTGACGATGCCGGTGAGCATGACCAGCGGCAGGCTGATGCCGTCGACGGCGAGATGGAAATGGATGGGCGGCAGGCCGTGAATGGTGACCCACGGGATGTCCGTGACGAAGGCGTAGCCGCCCTGCACGTTGGCGTTGACGTAGCCGAAGATGAGGACGAGGGAGAAAACGAAGTTGAACCCGGCGGCGCACAGCGCGGTCAGGCGCGGCTGCGAGCGCAGCAGGATGATGAAGAAGATCGCCAGGAGCGGCGCCAGGAGCAGTGGGAGGAGCATGGCTAGTGGAACAGCGTGAAGTAAATCAGGATGAGGCCGCCGAGGGTGAAGACATAGGCGTAGGCCTGGAGGTTGCCGGTCTGGAAGAGGCGCAGCAGCTCGCCGAAGCCGACGCAGACGTAGGCCGCGCCGCGGATGATGAGGCCGTCGATGATCCAACTGTCGATCCACGCGAAGGAGCGGGCGACGAGTTGCTGCGTGCCGACGACGTAGGTGTCGTAGATGTCGTCGAAGTAGAATTTGTTGGCGAGGACGCGGAAAAGGCCGCCCTCGAGCGGATCGGTTTGGGCGTCATGGTAAAGCGCCCAGGCGCAGCCGATGCCGAGAAGGACGACACACATCGGCAGGATCATTTCCATGAAGAGGCTGGGCTCGCCGACGGGGAAGGGGGTGACGAAGTTGATGGTGTGCACGACGCTGGTGCTCCAGCCGTTGTAGTAGGGCTTGAGGCCGATGAATCCGCCGATGCACGAGAGCACGGCGAGGATGACGAGCGGGGTGGTCATGTGCCACGGGGATTCGTGCGGATGCTCGGCGGCCTTTGTGCGGGCCGGGCCGAAGAAGGCGATGACGACGAGGCGCGTCATATAGAAGGCGGTGAGGAAGGCGGTGAAGACGCCGACGGTGTAGAAGAACGGGCTGCGCGCGAAGCAAAGCGAAAGCAGGTAATCCTTGCTGAAGAAACCGGCAAAGGGCGGGACGCCGCTGAGCGCGAGCATGCCGATGAGGAAGGTGATGCCGGTCAGCGGAATTTTCCTGAGCAGGCCGCCCATCTTCCAGATGTCCTGCTCGTCGTGCAGGGCGTGGATGACGGAGCCGGCGGCGAGGAAGAGCAGCGCCTTGAAGAAGGCGTGCGTGGTGAGGTGGAACATGGCCGCATCCGGCGCGTAGCAGCCGACGGCCATGACCATGTAGCCGAGCTGCGAGAGCGTCGAGTAGGCCAGGATGCGCTTGATGTCGTTTTGCTGGACGGCGATGAGCGCGGCCATGACGGCGGTGAGGCAGCCGATGGACGCGATGACCGTCATGCCCGCATCGGAGAGCAGCAGCAGCGGGAAGACGCGGCAGAGCATGTAGACGCCGGCGGCGACCATGGTGGCGGCGTGGATCAGCGCGGAGACGGGCGTGGGGCCTTCCATGGCGTCGGGCAGCCAGACGTGCAGCGGGAACATGGCCGACTTGCCGATGCAGCCGCAGAAAAGGCCGACGACCATGATCGCGAGCAGGACGGGATTGGCGTGCACGCCGAGCTGCGTGGCGACGGAGGCCGATGGCGCGCTCGCGGCCAGGACCGAGTGGTTATCGAGGATGCTGCCCATCCAGGGCAGCGCGTGCTGCGCGTAGACGCCGGCGAGCACGTTGGGCTCGACGGAAACGGTGCCCATGAGGAACCAGAAAAGCAGGATGCCGGTCATGAAGCCGAAATCGGCGAGCCGGTTGCAGACGAACGCCTTGTTCGCGGCCTGCGCGGCGCTCTCGCGCTCATACCAGAAGCCGACCAGCAGGTAGGAGCTGAAGCCCACGCCTTCCCAGAAGATGAAAAGCATGATCAGGTTCGACGACAGCACGATGCCGGTCATCGAGAACATGAAGATCGAGAGCCCGCCGAAGAAGCGGCCCTTGCCCGGGTCGTGCTCCATGTAGCCGTAGGAGAAAATATGGACGAGCATGCCGACGCCGGTGACGACGAGGAGCATGCCTTTGGAGAGCGGGTCGAGGATCATGCTGAAATCGACCTGGAGGCCGGGCAGGTCGATCCACATGAACGATTTTGGCGCGGGCACCCAGCCCGCGAAGACGGTCAGCGCGATGAGAAAGCAAAGTACCGATGAACCGATCGATGCAAAAATGGCGTGACTTGGTTGCTTATGCCATCCGAGCAGGATCGCAATCGTCGCGGCCAGGGGACAGATGAGAAGAAACCAGGCGACGTAGTGGTCCATAGGATTCTAAAACTTGAGCTTGGTGAGATCCCGTACCGTCGTGGTCTGCTTGAGGCGGTAAAGCGCGACGATGAGCGCGAGGCCGACCGCGACCTCCGCCGCCGCGACCGTGATGACAAAGAAGACGAAGACCTGGCCCTCCATGTGATGATTGAAGCGGCTGAAGGCGACGAAGGTGAGGTTGGCCGCCTGCAGCATCATCTCCAGCGACATATAGATGATGAGCAAATTGCGCCGCATGAGCACGCCGAAGAGGCCGATGGCGAACAAGGTGCCGGCGACGAACAGGTAGTCATTGAGCGTGATTTGCATCGCGGAAAGGGGATGGGGTTACGTCTTGAGCGCGGCTTCGCGGTCCTCGCGCACAGGCGGGACGGGCGGGGCCTCGCGGGAAATTTCCTCGCGGTGATGCGGACGCGGGCGCTCCTCCTGCTTGCAGAGGACGATGATGCCGATCGTGGCCACGAGAATGAGCAAGCTGGTGATCTCAAACGGTGCGACGTAGGACGTGAACGATTCCCATGTCTCGCCCGGCGCGGGCTTGGTGGCGAAGAGCAGCCGCCCGATCCGGTGCGTGTCGTCGCCCTTGTCGATGCGCGACTGGCTGATGTTCTGATCCACGGTCTTGCCGAACGCGGTGACTTGCGCTTGCGATTGGTAGCTGGCGGGCGGCTCGGCCATGGCCGGCAGCGTGGCCAGCGTCTTGCCGATGAGGGCGAGGAAAGCCAGGGCAAGGAGGCCGGAAAAGGCCATCCAGATCCAATGCCGCGGGGCGTGCTCCATCGCGCTGAGGTCGAGCAGCATGATGATAAAGAGAAAGAGCACCATCACCGCGCCGGCCGTGACAAGAATCTGCACCGCGGCGAGGAAGAAGGCGCTGAGCATGACGAACAACCCCGCCATGAAACAGATCGCGAAGGTGAAACAGAGGGCGCTCGCCACGGCGTTGCGGTTGAACACCACCGCCAGCGCGCAGAGAATCATCCCAATCGAAAAAATCCAGAAGAACAGGGGCTGCATGGTGCTTCAATCCTTCGAATCTTTGCCCGTAAACCCTGGGTTGTCGGCCCAGGGAGTGCCCGAGACATCGCTTTCGTAGGTCTGGCGTGGTTGGCGAATGGTCAGGAGGGATATTGCGTAAAGCAGGACGCCAAAAAAGGGCACTAAAATCAAAACGACGACCCACGTCAGCCGCGAGACGGGATCCAGATCAACCCGCCCCATGGCATGGGACAGTGACACGAGAAAAATCACTATCCATGCAAAGAAAATGACAACGAGGTCCTGAGGTAAAACTACCGTCATTTCATTCTCCTTGGCTCCCAAGTTCGGGCTCGGGTTACTTCTTTGCGTCCCACTTGTGGATGGGTTTGGGCAGCGTTCCGCCCATTTCGTAAAGCTTCGCCTTGTCGTGCACCATCTCGTGGCGGGACACGCCGGTGATGGCGTAGTCCTTGAGCAGGAAGATCGCCTCCTCGGGGCAGACTTCCTCGCACAGGCCGCAGTAAATGCAGCGGATCATGTCGATGTCGAAGGCCTGCGGCGCTTTCTCCACCTTGGCATGGGGGGAATCGAGCGGAATTTCGCCGGGCTTGATGCGGATGGCGCGCGGCGGACAAATGAACTCGCAGAGCTGGCAGCTCACGCATTTCTCGCGGCCTTCCTCATCGCGCACCAGGGTGGGCGCGCCGCGATAAAGCGGGGGCAGCGTCCATTTCTCCTCGGGATACTGCATCGTTTGTTTGCCCTTGCCGAAAACGAAGCGGAAGAAATGGCCCGCGGTGATCTTCAGTCCGACCAAAATGCCGGGCAGATACATTCTCTCGGTCCACGATAGCTTCGGACGTGAGACGATCATCGCAACGCAAGCGTATCGAAAGAAATTCCGGAGACAACGGATTTGTTCAGGATTTTTTTTGCCGTTTTCCGAGAGCGAAGATGAGAGTGACGGAATAACGGAATGGACGGAATGAGGAGCAGTTTTGGATGGGATTAGCAGAATGGGGAGGCCGGTCAAAAATCATCCTAATCTTATTAAGCCCATCAAAAATTCTGTCCATTCCGTCCATTCCGTTATTCCGTCAAAATTGTTTTTCACCCAGACTGCGCCGCGTTGAAAAAGCTCGGCATCATCATCGTCACTTACCAGAGCGAGCGCCACATCGGGCCGCTGCTGCGCAGCCTGGAGGCGACGGTGGATCGCGCGCAAACGGTGGTGGTGATCTGGGACAACGCCTCGAGCGACGGCACGCTCGCCGCCATTGCAAAGGTGCGGCCCACGCTCGAGCTCGACCTGCGCGTGCTGCCGAACCGGGAGAACGCCGGGTTCATGCGCGGCAACAACGCGGTCTACACCGTGCTGCAAAACGAGATGCCATGCGAGGTGATTGCGCTGCTCAATCCGGACACGGTCGCGCACGAGGGCTGGTGGCAGCCGCTGGTGGCGGCGCTGGAAAATCCGCGCGTCGGCACCGCGGCCTCGCTGCTGCTTTTACCCGACGGCACGGTGAACTCCTGTGGCAACGCGCTTCATTTTCTCGGCTTCGGTTTCGTGCAGAATTATGGCGAGATGGCCGCGCAATTGCCGGAGCATCCGGCGCTTTTCTCCGGGAGCGGTGCGGCGCTGGCGTTCCGGCCGGCGACGCTGGAGGCGATGAACGCGCAGCTTGGGCTGACCGGCATTTTCTGGGAGGACCTTTTTCTCTACGCCGATGACACCGATCTCGGCTGGCGGGTGCGCATGGCCGGGCTGGACAATGTGCTCGCGCTCGAGAGCCGCGTAACGCATGACCATCGTTTCTGGCGGCAGCCGATGGATGCGGGGGGTGAACGCCTGTTCTATCTTGAGCGGAACCGTTACCTGCTCCTGCTGGCGAATTTGAAGACGGCGACGCGGGTGCTGCTCGCGCCATGGATCCTGGCCTCGGAAATCGCCCTCGGTTTGCGCATTTGGAAGCTTTACCCGCGCCGGATTCATCTTTGGCGCGCGATTCTCACGGAATCACGCACGCCCGCGTTTCGCGCCCGCCGCAAGAAGATTCAGGCCGGGCGCACCGTGCCGGACCGCGACATCCTGCGCGCCATGACCGGCTCGATCCGCCACGGCGCGATTCCGTTCGGCGCTTGGGATGCGGTGCTCGACGCCGCCTTGCGCTGGAGTCATGCGTTGCTCTGTTTGCTCGTCCGCTGGTGAAGCTGTGCCGGCTGCCGGATATATTAGATGGGTGATTAATTTCCATAGGAATTTACTTGCGCAAGGCGGGTCTTCTCCTACGATACCGCCTCAAGGTAAGTTGAGGTTCGGTGCTAGGTGAGTTTAAAGCTCAGTGGCGTCGTAGATCCGATACGGAAACATCAGCGAGCCATCAGAGAGGAAAAATGAGCGTTAAACTGTACGTGGGCAATCTGCCCTTTAGCATGACTGAAAACGACCTGACCGATTTGTTTGCCCAGGCGGGCAACGTCGCGCGGGTGCAAATGATCAACGACCGCGTGACGGGGCGTCCCCGTGGCTTCGGTTTCGTGGAAATGGGAACCGCAGAGGAAGCGCAGGCTGCCATCGCGAAGTTCCATGGCCAGGAAATCAACGGCCGCGCGTTGACCGTCAATGAAGCTCGTCCCATGGAACCGCGTGAAGGCGGTGGTGGCGGCGGCGGTGGTGGTGGATACCGTGGCGGCGGTGGTGGTGGTGGCGGCGGCGGTGGTCGCGGCGGAGACCGTGGCGAGCGTCGTGGCGGTGACCGTGGTGATCGCGGTCGCGGTCGCTACTAAAGCACCGATCGATTTTAAAAGGGCGGTCCGGATTATTTTCGGACCGCCTTTTTTCGCAGGATAGGCGACGGCGGTTTCCGCCGTCCCTGGCTTGCTTTGCCAGTTTTTGAGGAACGCGGAGGGAATCGCCTCCGTGCCAAATTTCATTCGCCTCTGCGCGCTGCAAAAGCGATACTTCTAACATGTCTAAAAGGGATTTGGCCACGCCCATTCTGGGCATTGAAGGTGGCGGAACAAAGACGACCTGGGCGTTGCTGACGCCTGACGGCAAGCTGTTGAAACAAGGGGCGGCCGGTCCCGGGAACACGCTTTTGCTGACCGACGCCGCGCTGGAGACATTGTTCCGCGGCATTCGCCGTGACGCCGGCGCGGAGGTGAGCACCATCGGCGGCGCATTCGCCGGCTGCTTGCTGGCGCAGGAAAAGGCGCGCGTCTCCGCGGTCATGCGCCGTGTCTGGCCGAAGGCCGCGGCGGTTCGCGCGATGGAGGACACGCGCTCCGTGCTCGCCGCCGCGTTCGGCGATGGGCCCGGCATCGTGGTGATCGCGGGGACGGGCTCGAATGTCGCGGGACAGACTTCCGGCTCGTCGCCGATCGAGGCGGCGGGTGGATGGGGCCATCTCTTCGGCGACCGCGGCAGCGCCTACGACATCGCGCGGCGCGGACTCGAGGCGGCCTATTATGCTTACGACCGGGACAAGGCGGAGACTCCGCTCGCGCGCGAATTTCTCGCCGCCTGCGGCAAGGCGACGATGGAGGAAGCCACGTCCATTTTCCTGCAGGACGTGAGCAAGACCGCGGTCGCGCAATGGGCGCGGTGCGTGTTTCTCGCAGCGGAGAAAGGCGACCGTGATGCCACGGCGCTCATCGATGAGGCGGCCGCCGCGCTCGCGGAAAAGGTCGGCTTTATCGCGGGCCGGCTGAAGTTGGCCAGGCCGCGGGTCTCGCTTGTTGGCGGTCTCTTTGACAATCAACCGCGCTACATCTCGAGTTTTCAGAGTGCGCTGGCGCGTGTTTTCCCGAAGGCCGAATCGTTCCTGCTCACGACGCCGGGAACGTTCGGCGCTGCGCGGTTGGTGGGATTGGAGAAAATTCCGCAGCCGGAAACGGCGCGGAAGAACGGCAAGCCGATCGCGGAGCCGGCGCGCCTCGCCGCGTTCGCGCAGGCCACGACCGAACAGCGCAATCCGCGCTCGGGCGGACTTGATCGCCAATCGATCCCGGAACTGGTGGACCTTTTTATCCGCGAGGAGCGTTACGTGGAAAAGTCGCTGGCCGCCGAGCGTGCGAACATCGCGAAGGCCGCGGCGCTGGTGGCGAAGAAGCTCGCCGCGGGCGGACGTCTTATCTATGTCGGCGCGGGCACGAGCGGCCGCCTCGGCGTGGTCGATGCGAGCGAAATGCCGCCGACCTACAACGCGCCGCCCGAGCAGGTGCAGGCCATCATCGCCGGCGGACCGGCCGCGGTCTTCAAGAGCCAGGAAGGCGCGGAGGATTCGCGCGAAGCCGGTGTGGCCGAATTGCGTGCGCGCAAATTGAGCAAGCGCGACGTGGTCTGCGGCATCGCGGCCAGCGGCCAGACGCCGTTCGTCCTCGGCGCGCTGGAGTTCGCGCGCGAGACCGGCGCGGGCACGATCCTTCTCACTTGTAATCCAAAGAGGGTGATCCGTGTGCCGGTCGATGTCGCGATCGATCTTCCCACTGGCCCCGAGATTGTTACGGGCTCGACGCGGATGAAGGCGGGCACGGCGACAAAGCTCGTGCTTAATATGCTCAGCACGATTGCGATGGTGCGATTGGGCCGGGTGCGTGATAATCTCATGATCAACGTGCAGGCGACCAACGACAAACTCCGCGCCCGGGCGGTGCGGCTGGTGGAATCGCTGGCCGAGTGCAATGCGGAACGCGCGCAAACGGCGCTGGAAAGGGCGTCGTGGCGCGTGCGGGAGGCGGTCGATATTCTCGGAAATGGTAAGGATAAATAGCGTAAATAGATTGCTGGCAATCCAAGAGATGATTGACTTTTTACGGTTAAACCCATTAAATTTAAACACATGCGTTGGCGTGTATTTTTGACATTGGCTTGTGTGGGAATACTAGCCGCCCCTTGCGTCCAGGCTGAGGAAACCCGGCAGCAGCAGTACCTCAACGTCTACCTCAAGATCAATGAGGCTGAGCAGATGGAACGTCACGGTGATTACCGAGGCGCTCTCGCGGATTTCAAGGATTGTTACGAGGGTCTTGCCAAGATCAACAAAATCGATCCCAACTGGGAAACGGCGCTCGTGCTGCACCGCATGGCCGACTGCAAGGCGAAGATTCTCGAGCTGCAGCCCAAGGCCGACCAGCAGAGTGTGACGACGCAGGTGGACAATCCGACGCTCAATGCCGATGTCGGCGCGACACCGGATGCGATGGACATGAAGTCGAAGCTCGATGCGGTGACCGCTGAGCTTGGCGTGATGAAGCAAAAGTTTCAGGAGGCCAGCGCGCAGTCGGACGCTTATCGCAATCAGCTCGAGGCGGTGAACAAGCAGCTGGCCGCTTATAAGGGCTCGCAGACCGCCGACCAAAAGATGGCGACGCTCGCCGCGCAAAACCAGGACCTGGCCGACAAGCTGGCCGCGGCGCAGAAGGAACTCGATTCCATCCGCAGCAACCCGAAGTCGAAGCTCGCGCAGGCGCTGACGCAGGTGAAGAATTTGCAGGACCAGCTCGATGCCTCGCAGGAAGCGAACAAGGCGCTGCAGGACACGACCACGACGCTGAAGCAGCAGCTCGACCAGGCCAACGCCGATCTCGTCACCGCCAACCAGAAGCTGGCCGCGGCCGGTCCCGGCAGCGCCGAGTACCTCCAGCTCAAGCATGAGAACGAAATCATGCGCAGCATCCTTACGCGCGAACTGCAGGAGCAGGGGCGCCGCGACATGGCGAAGAAGCTGATCGAGGAGGAATTCGACAACCTCAAGCTGAAGTCGACCGTGCTGCAGGAGCATCTCGATGAGGCGACCTCCGTGATGACCCCGCCAACCACCGACGAAGAGCGGCAGTTGCTCGCCAGCCTGCGCAATCCCTCGCCTGAGGTGTCCACGCCTCCTCCGGCGCCCAATACTTTCGTGGCGCAGAATCCGTCGACGGCATCGACCGGCGACACGAACGCCGCGCCTTCCTCCGTCACGCCGCCGTCCCCGGATAATACCGCGGGCACGCAGACGCCGGCGTCCACGACCAACGTGGCGGCGACGACTCCGCCGTCCGCTCCGGACAACAATGGAGTGCAGATTGTTTCCGGCGACCCCACGCCGACGAACAACGCGCCGTCCGCTACCGGCACCGTAACGTCAGGCACCCCGGCTCCGACCAACGCGCCCGATCCGAGCGCGCCGATCCCACCGACCCAGGTGGGCAATCAGCAGCCGCCGGCGCCGCCGCCCACGTCAGTGACCGATACCTCCACGCCGCCTGTGCCCGATAAGACCGTCAGCAACATCCCGCCCCCGCAAACCCAGGTGATCGACCAGACCGTCACGAAGACGACGACAACTTCGACCGACACCGCCACCGATCCCACGCAGTTCTCCACCAAGGCGCGCCTGCCCGATGACATGCGCGAGACCGCGCAGGAAGCGGCCGACCTCTTCAAGAACCAGAAGTACGATGACTCCGCCGCGAAATACCAGAGCATCATCGACAAGTATCCCGAGTCGCTCTACGCATGGAGCAATCTCGGCGTCGTCCGCTTTCAGCAGGGCAAGTTCGACGAGGCGCTCAAGGCGCTGCAGCAGGCCGTGAAACTTTCGCCCACCGATGCGTTCTCCTACTCGAACCTCGGCATCGTCTATTACCAGCTCAACCAGTTCGAGAACGCCATCGACGCGCTCAACGCGGCCAAGGCGCTCGACCCGAACGACCCGAAGACGCACAACTACCTCGGCTGCGCCTGCTCGCAGAAGGGCTGGTCGGAAGTCGCGGAGAAGGAATTCCGCAAGGCCATCGAGCTCGACCCGAACTTCGGCGACGCGCACTTCAACCTCGCGCTCGTCTACGCCACGCAGAAGCCGCCGCTGCTCGAGCTGGCCCGCCGCGAGTACAACCGCGCGCTGGAGCTCGGCATCGCCAAGGACCCGCGCCTCGAGAAGCTCCTCGCCGATACCACCGGCCCCACGACCTCCACGGCGGACACGCAGACCGCGCAACCGTAACGCCGCGCCAGCCGCGCCTTCTCCTTGTTGTTGGCGCGATTTCAGGCATGGTAGACGGTTCTTATGAATCGCGTTGGCATCGGTTATGACGTCCATCCCCTCGTCGAGGGCCGCAAACTTTTCCTCGGCGGCATTGAGCTCGCGCACGACAAGGGCCTCGAGGGCCATTCCGACGCCGACGTGCTCATTCACGCGCTGGCCGATGCGGTGCTCGGCGCACTCGGGCAGGGCGATATCGGCCATCACTTCCCCAACACGGACGAACGCTGGCGCGGCGTGAGCAGTCTCGTTTTTCTCGAGCAAATCCGGATCCTGCTCGAAAAGCGCGGCGCGGTGCTCGAGAACGTCGACGCCTCGGTCATCGCGGAAGCGCCGAAGATCGCGCCGCATCTCGACAAGATGAAAGCAAAGCTCGGCGCGGCCCTCGGTATCGCGCCGGAGCGCGTCAATCTCAAGGCGACCACGAACGAGAAGCTCGGGTTCGCCGGCCGCGGCGAGGGGATCGCGGCCATGGCCGTGGCCTGCGTGACCCTGCCGGACTAGCCCATGCCCCAGCCGACGTTCCAGCTCTACAACACGATGTCGCGCGCGGTCGAGCCGCTCGCGCCGCTGCACCCGCCGAAGGTCACGCTCTACGTCTGCGGCCCGACCATCTACGACTACGC
>Ga0116229_10010704_pt1 | contig 13702 bp, 3 predicted proteins | sample S1TSphgellanicum_3_FD_87313 | JGI IMG/M metagenome (GOLD analysis project Ga0116229, IMG submission 87313) | Host-associated microbial communities from peat moss isolated from Minnesota, USA - S1T2_Fc - Sphagnum magellanicum MG | ecosystem: Host-associated > Plants > Peat moss > Unclassified...
ACCTAGTTTGTAATGTAACCAACTTGCACCATTTTAAACAAAGGGCAATATTCTACCATGATCCTTTCAAAGGTTCTAGCATGGACATCCATCTTGTTTTCACCATAGTTATGACATTTTTCATTTTGCACATTAAAATTCTTTAAAATTCTTCATTTAGCACCTTGTCATAACATTTTTTACCCGCGAATGTTTACCAAATTACACTAGTTGATCTATAATTTTTTTTTAAATTCTTTAAAATTCTTGCTTCTTTGGGCTTCCATAACATTCTCGCACCAAGAATGTCATAACTATGGTTTTCACATTCTTGAGGATTTTATTCCCTTTTGTTTCCAAGGTTTGAGCAAGTCCTTGGAATTCTAGATGTCTTTTCAATGAATTGTTGAAATAGCCATACATGTTCAAACATAAAACTTTCAATATTAGCAATGAAAGTCAAATCCCCCAAGGGTTAGATTATCAAATTTGTGTGATGAACAACATAATGAACACCCATCAAGAATGGTGGCCAAGAATCCTTGATTTGTTTTGTCACTTTAGTTTTTTCCCCTTGAAACACATTCATTCCATCATCCCCATAACATAAGAACTTTTTAAATAACTCCTCCCTACTCAACCCTTGACCCTTCATCATAAAGTTCATAATCACCTTGATGAGATTTTAAGAACTCATCAACAATTTGATCAATGTATACCAAAATTGGTATTTTAGTCCAACCATCAACCATGTATGCATGAACACATATCCCAAAATCATTATCAATTGTTGTAACCTTGTCATAGGAAAAAGCTAGGAATTAAGCAAATTGTGTGGCATGGATAATGGCCTTTTGGACTTGTTAGAACATAACTTTAGCAAGGGTCAAGCTTGCAAAATTAAACCAATGCATGGTTGAATTATGTGAAACCTTCAAGCTAATAAACAAGTCATACATTGTTTCATATTTTAGCATAATGCAACAATGTGGAAGAATGTGAAACAAAAACTTGAATCAAACCATCTTTTGATTCCCCTTTCCTCTAAAGGTTTACTGACTTGTTGTAAAACATAATTCAAATTCCCTTTGTGCCCACAACCTCATGTTTTCCAAATGGGCACACTTTTTTACAATGTATTCCCCACATTTCTTCACCTCAAGTTGTGGCAAATCATAAATGACAATTCTACAACTAACATGTTTTGTTAATGTATCCCATTTGTGCTCAACAATTTTTGTCCTTTTTTCAATTAAGGAGTAGACCCTACGCCTTGCACTATGGATAACCCCACCCTTTATCCATGGCAACTTTGTTGCTCATTTTGCCTAAAACTTTATAATGTACCATATGATCTTTTGCCCTTATTTACATCACCATCCACACCAAGCTATTGTTTTTTCCATGGGTGGTCAAACCAAGGATATGATTGGGAGTTTGATATATCCACAATTTTCCCAAGATTTATATCAACAATAGGGATTTCAAGGAGGACTTCAAGAATCACTAAGTTAGATTAGGGTTTAGACCATTATGTAATTAGTTACATCAACTAAATTGATTATAGACTTTGAGGATTAAAGCCAAGCTTTAGCTAGAGATGATTTTCACCCGTTGGAAAAGTTATATAAACTTGGGAACATAATAGAATTTGATATAAGGCACAATGGCATGATAAGATTAAGGTTTTTGGAGGAATTGAAATATTTGAAATCGTAGAAGACATGGTGATCATAGGACAAAGCTTGAGATTAAAAGACATTGTGTTTTGCAAACCATAATGTTGTAAACCAAGAGAAACAAAACTCAATTGTAAAGAAAAATAAAACCCAAAAAACCAAAAGAAGAACATATGAGAACATCGTGGAGGGGTTTGAACTTCCACTAAACCTTAAACTTGTATTGGAAACTTAGAAAGGAACTTTAGAAGAAGGTGTGATTAGAATTAAATGGATTTACCTTGAACTTGGTTTTGCAAATCCAAAACCAAATCTCACTTGGTTATTTCTAAATTCCCAATTTTAACATCATTCAAAGCTAAAATGATCACTTTCGTTATTTTGCACAAAATCCATAAGCACATTTAGATTATGGCACAACATTCATAAGCTTCACAAAACTTCAACAAAACAAACAATGGCCAAAATTGGAATGCATTTGAATGGGACTTGGGATTCGGGAGTCATCATTTTAGTTTTCAAACATAGTGAAAAGTGATGTACACCCAGGGTGATAGCACATTACAAAGGACCCCTTTTGTGCATCATTGTATACTCTTTTTCTAGGTGGTGCACTTTTGAACTTCAACAATGTTATTATTACTTGAAGGATTTTCATTATTTGTTTAATATTATGATAGCCCATTGCATAAATAAGCCAATCATTAAATAAAAACACTCTTTGATTTCATATTATGTGATGTTAGAATTTTTTTTTTTCCAAAAATAATACTTATAAAATTATATTAAAAAACACAAAAATACTCCCCAAAAAATCCAAATTATTTTAAACCTTAATTTTATGAAAGTTGAGGATATATTGAACCATGTGATTCCACATGGTTTGAGCCATGTTTGTGAACCATGTGAAAATTTTGAAAATTTTCATTTCAAGAAAGATGCAATAAATGTGTGGTAAATTGAAATTTTGAAAAATAATCACATTCACATGGAAGGTGACAAGCATAGTTAAGGTGGCTTTGTTTTAAATTTCATTGAAAATGCTTATTTTAATGAGTAATGAAGCCTTGATGTATATGTAGTTTAAAATGAAAAACTAGTTCTATTGTACTCAAAAATATATCCATGGACCCTAGAATTTGAATTATTAATTTTATTCATTCTAATAAGTAATATTAGATAACACTAGTTTTATAAAAATCAAAATTATAAAGCATAAACACCAAATTTGAAACCCAAAATTAGATGCACCACATTTTTGAAACAATTATATTTTACATATTATAATACTAAACCCAAAAGTGCTTTAAAAAGTCCCTTGTAGTGTGTTTTCACCCCTCATCACATTCTCCATAATTTACTCAATGTGCATGAAAAAGAAGATTCAAGTGATCCCAACTACAAGAAAAGTGAATCCCAATGATTTACACTAAAGGAATTTGACACTAATATGGTGAAAAGCTTACACTTTGGGACACTACTTTAGGCAATGTGGCCACCTTTTGAAAGTAAATTGGCTTTCTTGAAAACATTTAAAGCTTTTAAAGGAAATTAGGCCTAGGGTCTCAACAATGAATAGGTGATGAATTCAATAGTTACAAAGACTAACATTTTGGCTATTTGACTGCATCTAGTCAATGTAAAGTAGCAATTTACAAGTTCATCCAATAATGATCATGTTGAAACACATCCTAGAAATTTGACTAACTCCATTGCACAATGTGAATAGAAGTTAAAATTTAGCCATAAATCTTTTTTTAAAAGATCAATGCCAAGGTTGTTTGAACTTTGAATTACTGGTGGTTGGTTGTTTACTTTTATGAAAAACCTTTGGTTCTAGTTCAAAAAAATTAAATAAAATGGTTTTGGTTCTACTCTCACAGATAAATGGAATTGAGAATTTGTTTTTGGTTCAATTCTAAGTAACCTAAATTGGAATCGATGGTTAACCTCCAATTAGCCCCCAATTATATTCTTTTTTTCCTTGAATTTTTTTGGTTAAATAGTTCTAATTTGGTTTATTAAATTGGAACCAATGCTTCTAACTAATCAAATGGGGTATTTGCCCAACACCAATTTGAACTCCATATGGCCAAATTTCCTAGCCGTATACTAAGAAAGATATATGAAATCATTTTTCTTCTTCTTGAATATAGTCTTATATCTAGCTCTTGGGAGACATTGCTTCCCAATTAAAATTTCAGGATTTATGAAAAAAAATCCATTTGCATTCCACACAACATTTTGCCCAAATAAAAATAGAAAAATGTGTCAATTTTTTAATGTTCTTGGAACATTTTTCAACTAATAAATTCATCAATGAAGTTAACATGTCAACCTTCCAAGTTATGATTTTTCATTGGACATCATGCATCATACATATTGTGCCATTCCATCACTTTTAGTCATTTTACTCTCTTGAACAACCTTGGAGTCTTGACATACTTTACCCTAGGGTTAGTTTCATCAAAATAATCTTTAAAATAATGAAATTAATTTTTGAAAAAATATGAAGGTGAGGTGTTGGAACTTGGAAACCGTCATAATTATCACAAGCTACAATTTGAATAATTTCATTCATATGACAATATCATAGTAGATCATGAAAAAATAATAAATTCAAATTTATGAAAAAAGAATTCCTGATTTTTTCAATGTGAAAGTTGACCCTAGGATACAATAATAATAATAAAAAACATCTAACGTCCAAAATAATTTTAATTATTAATCATTTTTCAAATGTATTCATACTTTAAAGTTTCTTCCACATGTGAGCTCCCCATTAGTTGTTAAATTGCTAATGTGCCACTAGTTAATTATTTTAGTATAAGGGCAATTCAACACATGGTTGTTGTTCATAATTAATTAATTCAAAAGATTCCATTGTAAACCTTAAAATATTCTTGAATATTTCAAAAGATTTTTCATTTTCCTTTGTGGTTTTATTCTTTGAAAAAAAGGTTTTTGAAAATTTTTGCATTTCTAAAAATAAATAGTTTGTGCCGAAGCCACCAAGGTACATTAGATTTGTTGGAATTTTTTTAAAAGGCTATGAATCAAATTTAATTAGCTCCTTTGACACCTCCACAAAAATCTTCACTTCCCAATTCAACATAACTACACGTGCACTTTTTTAAATGCACATCTATAATTGTGACAACATTAAAAAAAAATTGAAAATTTTAGCATCTTAGTCATGCTAAAACTTTATATCCCTTTCATACAACATGCTTATCCTTACATAGGTTTGTAACAGCTTCCAAAAGAATTAGTAGAAAACAAATGGGAAACAAAAAGCACCCACATTTTTAATAACCTTGGGGTGGTGTAACAAAAAAGGAGGCAATTTCCTCAAATATGTTGCACCAAAACTTTTCATGGGATATCTTTTGGAAGCATCCAGTTCTCCTTCTTCCCGAAGGTTGGGTTTGATGTGAATGTTGGTTTAGGGCTCCCTAAAGTTGTTGAGATACCCCCAAGTTGATAGGAGGTTATGGAGCCATAAGAAATTGCAAATGATGATCAATTTATGGAGGAGAACAATTGGGAATACCATAGGCAACCCATGGTTACAAAGGATTGAAAATAGTTAGTAGTTTGAATCAATACAACATTCCCCAATGAGGTGTCACACACTTGGAAATAGTACTAAGATAAAATCACAAAAATGAAAGAGGTACCATGAAGAATATAAAGGTGTAATGTATTAGGTGTTCCTCCTTCCTCTTGGTCATGGTATGAGAGGTAGCATAGCATTCTAGGTAGCACAAGAAAAATGATAGGTGTAAGCAAAGGTATATATCAAGCTTTTTGCTTACCTCGTCCTCAAGTGGTAAACTTAAATAATTTTGACATTATTTAGAAACACAACAACATCAAACCCTAGTCTTTGTTGATAAGAATGAAGATGTCCACTCGGTCAAGCATATGACCAAACATCTAATGTAGTTTCACCCAAGACAAGGGCTTGTCATTTGCTTAGTATTAAAGGCAAACCAAAGAAGAAAACTATGAGTGAAAAAATACATAGGTTTGGGGGGTTTCCATCAATTGCAAAAGCCATCAAAGAGTATTCACAAATTGCAATAAAGATGAGGATTTGAATATGCAAAAGACAAAGCACATTCCAATTCAAATATTTGAAAGTGAGCAAGTAGGGAGGAAATTACTAAATTGGAGGGATAATTATAGATAGTTGTTTTTTTTGCTAAAGTATTAAAGCTCAAAGATCCTTCAAGGCCTAACTTTTCTTTACGTGGTAGCATTTGATAATGGGTAAGTTCATGATAAAATGACTCATTACACATGTAACCACTATTGAATAACACTTGTAAACTTTCAACTTGACTTAAGATTAAATATTTCTCATATAACCTATGTATTGTGATGTAATATACATTCAAAGATGACACATAAAAGTATGAATCACTTCTATTAACAATTGAAGGTGAAAAAGAAAAAATCTAACACTTGTGACTGATTTTGAAGTCTTGAGTAAATATAATTTTAGAATTTGATCCCAATTGTTTTGGAAGCTTTCATATTAATGAAAATTAAATAATTATTACACTTTGGATGATTTGTGATCATCATATGGATTCATGTCAAAATAAAATGTGAAATTCAAAATTTTCATATTTCCCTCCCATAACCCTTGGATAAATGTAAAATTCAAAAATATGTGTAGTGGTTTCACACCATGTCACCTTCCAATATCAATTCTTTACTTTTGTGCTTTTGGAAAAGGAGTTGGGTGTGAATCATTTTATTATAAATTTATCCTAACATGATTTAAACTTCTTTACATGAATTGCAATCTTATTAATGATGGATACTAACGACGTGTGATTTCATTACATTTTTGCAACATTTATGTGCACAAAAAATGAAATAATCTTTTTCAATCCATGTTTAGGTACAATGTGGAAGATCAGACTTTTATCAAGTGGTTTTTCAACCATATTTCAAATCAAAATTTCCTCATTAATTTTCTTGCTTGTTTTGCATGCTTTCCATCTTTCAAAATTGGCAACTTATCAACTTTAAATCCTACAAAGTTGTCCTTCTTTATTGCATCATTCAAATAACTTGATTATGAGATTTTGTACATTTAACAATAGTCGTGTAATACACAACAAGGTACTTCAACTACATTGGCATTGTTAGCATTAGAATTGAAAATTTTCAATATCTATCATTTATTTTTCAAAGGCCTAAAAACATTTTTTATGATGACATTTTTGGATTTCATGCTACTATCACATTTCCTTCTCTCTACATCATTTGGATGATAAGAATTCCAATTTCTTTATAAATAAGTACATATGGGATAAACAAAATCATTAATCAAATAAAATGTCACCTTCATGCCTTGAACATTAATCTTTAGTTGTTGTAAAATTTGTTGAGTCCAAATTCATTCTCCGAATTAAAAGTTTTAAATTGACCCCCATTCTACATTCTTTTAAGTTGCCCAACACAAACATTCTAAAACATTTTTTGTGCATCATATATAACTTATAGGACAATATGAGAAAATATTCATCACAAACTTCATGGGCCACGATTCAGCAATAATAAGTCATGTGAAATTTGCTTTTTATAAGTTCATATGGAATAGACACAAATGTCATTCATCTACTTGTATTGTTTAAACATCGATGTCATGTGCATTGTTTAGACACGAATGTCATATGCCTATTCATGTTGTTTAAACACATATGTTATATATCTATTTGTATTATTTACATATCAAAATCATTCACATGACTCATTAGTAAATATCAGCCAAAATGTAACTACTCCATTTGCAACTACATGTGACTTGTTGTCATTTGTGACTAAGTTTGGGAATATTTATAGCTATAAGATCAAATTTCAACTATTTTCGTCATTCTTACAATTATGATGCAACTATTGGAAACTTCATCCTATCGGTTAGATGGTTTAAAATTTATTTTCATCCATTAATAGATCGATATGTCCCATTATTCACAATAGTCACCAAATTAGTCACATTCTACAAATATTTTATGGTGACATAGGGGTGTATTTTTATGTATGTATTAAAATTATATTTATGATATATTACGTACATCATAAATATATATTTTTTGAATATTAATTATGCATATGTATGTATATTGTTCATATAATGAATCTAAAAATTCATATTTGAACTTTGAAATTCATTATTCAAATATGGAAACTGATATTTCACTTCTGAAAAATTATATTTGAATCTAGATAATTGAGATTTTATTCTAAATTTTTTTATTGGAATTACTTTTTAATTATTTGAATTTGAATTTTTTGGAACAATGTGAAAGTTATTTTTTTTTAAAAATTGATTTGAAAAATTATATTTCAATTCTGAGTTTTTTAATTTAACTTCAACAGACTTATTTGATCTAAAAGTTGATATTTGAATTTTGAATGTTTTTTTGGAATCTAAAATTAATATTTCAATGTAAAAAATTATTGATTGATTTTTCAAGTTTTTTTCTACTAGTTTTATCCCTAATAAATCACTTTTATAAATAATTATAAATTATTATAGTTACTAATTATGAATTACACTAAATAATTATTGTTACAACATAGATTTTTATATTTTATATTTTATATTCTTACAGTAAAAGAAATTAATTAATGTAATTATTATTACCTTACTTTAAAATCATTGTAATTACTTAGATAAGAATTAATCATAGTATATGCATAATTATTTTTTATTTGAACATAATTATTCACAATCTGTAATTTATAGCTTGAAATATGAATTAAAATTATTATTTATATAAAATAATTATTGCAAGGATTGTAATTTCAGGAAATATTATAAATTATTTTTTAAAAAATCTGTAATTACTTATCTATGATAAATAGTTTTATAGCAATTTTATTATAATTATAAAAATTAATGATATTTTTATCAAATTATTTTATATATAGTTAATAATTACAAATAGAGAAAAAAATATTATTTGACCAATAAATTTTTTTACATTAAGAAATGTAATTATATAGTAATTAATGTAACTAGTTTAATGTTGCTTTTACAACAATTGTGTAGGAATATAATTTTTAATAATTATTGTTATTTCATTATATATCATTTGAAATTTTAAAAATAATTAATTTTAGAATTACATTAATTAAAATATTTTTACATCAATTATATTATTTATAATTCGATCAGATTTTTAAAAGTCATAAAATATTTTAGTTATTTATTTATCTATGAATTATGTATTTACAAGTTGTGAATAACTAAATAGCTAATTATTTAAATATAATAAGTTATTATTTATTTAAATATTTGATAATGAATACTTAATATTTGTAGTGTGTAGTTTATATTTTAAATGTACGTTAAATTAAATAATTATTAATTAAATGATTATCTAATTATTTAGTGAGGCATGTATTTCAATTGTTGAAAAATATAAAAATTAAGAACATAAGGTGTGAAGAAAGTTTTGGGGTTGTAACTTAGTTTGTGAGGAAGTTGCAATTTCAAAACTTATCCATTCCTATTATTTTGAACATTATATAAACAAAGGGTGTGGCCATCCAATTTCACATCAAAAAAATTGTGCACATGGGATGAGCCAATCAAAAAGCTTAATCCAAAACAAAAAATAAATTATGCACAATTTAAACCACCTACCTCTCGAACCTACTAACCTAATAAGTTAGGGAGGTAAGTGGTTTAGAAGTAGATTATGCACAATTTAAACCACCTACCTCCCCAACTTACTAGGTTAGTAGGTTCGGGAGGTAGGTGGTTTCAATTGTGCATAATTTATTTTTTGTTTCGGGTTAAGCTTTTTGATTGCCTAGTACGTACCTGGTTTGACCTACCCACCTAGGTTGACTTCCATACCTACCTAAGTACTTACCAACCTAATATTAATATTTTGTATTAAATTCATTTAGAAGTGCCACATTGCATATTTACATTGGGCCACATGTCATAATATAAAATCATCCAAGGATTTGAATTGAACATTCTATATTATTTCAAAATAATAATAATATTTCTGTTTTAAATAATTAAATATTAGAACATGTGGCAACACATCATTTACTTTCAATTGTGACCAAAATAGTTGCATCTTAATCGCATGTGATAATACATATATAATGGAATCAAAAGATAAACTTATATTTGTTGATTTTTTTTTTCATCCAATATCCTTTGTGATTTGTGACTAATATTGCATGCAACTTGTCCAAGGCAACTAATGAGATTTTAGTCACAAATGTTGCTTGCGACTAAAATTTAGTTGTAGAAACCAATGGAATTTTTTATTTTTTTCTAGTGACTTTTGTGTTTAAATACTACACAACATTTGTGTTTAAACAATACGAACCTATGAAATAACATATTTCACACAAATTCAGAATGAACCCATGAAACTTATAAATTTATGATGTACCTTCTACTTGACATTTCAGCTAATGGGATATAAGTACCATCAATGGCACCACATATGAACATGGCAACTTTGTGAGCTTTTAAAGTTGTTGTATAATGTGTAGTATGTGATATGTAAATGGGGTGCTGATGTATTTCCCAAAAAGTTTGTTCTTGTCGCAAAGGACATCACAAACTATATTTATATGTTTGCATATAGTAGATCTATCCACATCAAACTTGTCCAACATATGTTTAGGACCAAATGAATGAGCAAAATTAAAACAAAATTGTAACAACCTTTTGAATTTTTAATTGTGGACTCATTGGATTAATAAACATAGATTTCAAAAATGTTGTTGATTCTTCCACCAAATTATTTAAAATATCAAAAGACATTTTATAATGCATCAATTTTTTGTATCTTTCATCTTTCCAATGTTGTATGCCACACAATAGCTTCTACCATTTGCCAATGAATTACAATTTGTTTCAATTCTATCCAAAACATTTGAAAAGAATGTTTTTTCTTTGACAAAGCTCACAAAATTGGCTCAAGAAAAAATAGTGAAGATATGTAACAATTTTCTAGCTTGTGATTTACATAACAAAAAATTACCTAATGAATAACCAAGGTAATTAAAAATAACACCCAAACCAAAACCCTCCTAACAAATATTTGATCCATGATCATAATGCAATTTTTTGAACCTTGAAAAACATTAAACATTACAAACATTGACAATGAAAACCTTAAAATTCAATTAAAAACTATTGATGTTTTTATAAAAGAACATATTATGTGTACTCAAAGTATCCTAAAAGAGGTGTTAACAAAGAAAAAAAACCTTAATTCATGACCCACATCAAAGAAAAAAAATTAAAAATATGGGTTCTATGGTCTTTGGCCTTTGAAATCTTTATGATGAAGAAAGTTGAAGATTGAAAATAAGGATTGGGCCAAGAAAAAGGAAAAACAAAGATTAAAATAATTCCTTTATTGCAATGTAACTATGTGTTACAAAGGGCCTGAAAAGATCTACCCCAAGGCCTTGATCGTTGCAATTGGATTTAGGTTCAAATCCCACCCCCTTTTGTTCATTAGCGGATCAAAAGGCTTATGACCTTATGCCTTACGGGCATGTGTATAAATGTATTTATTTTAAGAATATATAGATGGCTTAAGACCACTTAGCTTTCCAACCATGCATCAAAAGATTTTTATTCATCACCATCAAATTTTTCACACCACAAAAATTTTGTTGCCTTTTGGAACAACACATTGAATTAACATTATCTTTTTGAACTTGACATATCTAAAAACAACAACCTTCACCTTTGAACACAAAAAAAACAAACACAATACAACAAAGTATTTATTGCCAAAGGCTTTCTCATCAATTGGCTTCTTCATCAATGTAGTTTGCTTTCTTCTAAAAGAATGACATCTTCAACAACTCATCATGCCATCTTTTGCAAAAAAAAAAAAAACTATTTCTCTCAACCCCAATCCACATTTTTTCATACACACAAACCCCTTCCCTTAGAGTATAAAAGTACCTCCCTTTTCCACAATGTTATTTAGATTCCCAAAACTTTTATTGCATGGCATTTTGGGCTATAAAAGGTTTTTTATTTAATGAAATGCCCTCATGTGAAGTGGGTTTATATGTGGGGCCTCTTACCATATGGGCCTACCTTGGTCCTTGTGCCAAATGAGGCCTTGGTAATAAGACATTACACCCTAGACCTCAAACTACATCCTTGGTTCATAAGGTGTAATGCCTTACTATTAGGGCATTATCCTATACATAACACATGGACACATTTGAATTCAAGTCTCTTCAAATCACTAAAGCACAAGTGGAGAATTTTCCATGTGTATTGAGAAGGCACTTTATATACATCAATATGTCTCTTAAAAGAAAGAGAGGTCTTATGTTTCCTCATCAAGAGTGAAAGCCCATGCGTGAAGGACATTTTGAAAATGTAGGGCCAAACTCAAAGACCACCTTGTCCTAAGCCCCATATTATGGAAATATTCGCACCCTAGTGTTTTACCCTACACATAAGTCCCATCTTGGATAGGCTCCATCTTTGGATAATGATGCCATTTGCTTTAGAATTTGTTACTCGTTTTCCTCACAAGTTAACAAGGATCTTAGTCATGCACCGCTATGTCAACCTAACTGAACGACTAAACTAACACACTTGACATCTTGAGTTGGAGCTTAAAAATGAAAAATGGGTGAAAGTGATGACAATGACATTTCCATTGACACTAACTTTGAATTGGAAAATGTCATGTAGTGAAATTCAAGAAGCCAAAAAAAGAAATGGCATGGTGGAAAAATATCATATTGACTCGCAACTTTGTTGGTCTTGCCTACCAAGGCAAGGATATTGTGTTTAAATTCATTATAAAATATAGTAGCTTAAGGGATTTTGGCCCCTAGGTAATAAATAATAGGTCTATTTTTATATGAGGATTTTTGAAATATGATATTTTGGTTTGTGTTGAAACTTGAGGTTAGTTATAGAATTATAAGATCTTGAAAGGGGCCCTCTAGAAGGGTGGGAGTAATTTTGAAAAAAACAAGAATATACCAAGTGATTTTGAAAAATATATATTGGAGCCTCTTGGAATGTAAAATTAGCTTGTACTTGTTGAATCTTCTGAATTATTTATTATTTATTATAACGAAGACATTTTCATTTCTTTTTTCAAACAAAGCTAAAGCTATTGACGAATTTATATCTTTCGCTCATTTGAAGCAACAGTCTCTCATTTTTCCACGATTTCATTGTTGCAAGGTTTGGAATAACTCATTTTGACTTATTTTCGAAGATTTTTTGAAGATTATATTTTTGCATGGTGAAATATTTGAGTTTCCATAATAATAATAATAATTCCTTAAAATGCTTTTTAATGTAAATGGCAAGGCCACAATGTGACACACCCCTTGTTTTACAAAAGATTCAAAGCATTTTGAGCTTTACACAAACAACTAAAGGTCAATTTACACTAGCCCGGGGCTTGGGCTTGGGATGTCGTAACCCCACTTTGGGGCTAAATGTGAGAAGGCAACTCACACTCCCAAAAGTGGGAAAATGGAGTCCTCCATGATTCCTGAAAACTCAGAAGACGATTTGAGGGGTCAAATCTCCTCGCCTTGGTGCGTTCTTTATATCAATGGAAATCTCTTGAAGCGTACATGTTCAAAATGGCCTTGCATTGCCCATTTGGACATCTGCAGCCCAAGTTATGGGCAAAAGAAGGGCCGGGAGTCAAACTGGCAGTTTGATTCCCGACCACTAAAAGTCAGGAATCGACCTCTTCCCGACGTTGCCTCAAGGAGTGTGACACAACGTTGGAAAGCTCTCGACAAGAGCTACAACTTTGGTTTAGAGCTCGTCCTGATCCGAGTTTGGGCAAGGAGCTATGGCCGTCCAAATTCCCAGGACTCCAACCCGGGACAATTTCGGGACTTCAACTTGGGAGTCCCGGGAAAAAGAGCCATTTGGATGTAGCCTCGGCGGAGAGCTGCAGAGTATATTATATGGGGGAAGGTGGTGGCTTCCCCCAAGTCCGGGCCATGGTGAGTCTTGTGTGTAAAAGTGC
>Ga0116229_10010705_pt1 | contig 13700 bp, 10 predicted proteins | sample S1TSphgellanicum_3_FD_87313 | JGI IMG/M metagenome (GOLD analysis project Ga0116229, IMG submission 87313) | Host-associated microbial communities from peat moss isolated from Minnesota, USA - S1T2_Fc - Sphagnum magellanicum MG | ecosystem: Host-associated > Plants > Peat moss > Unclassified...
AGATTAAACCTACTGGTTTGGTTAAAGTGTAGTCTACCATCTTAAGGGTATAGGGTGCAAATTTCAAGATAGGTAATCTTAATGTTTTCCTCAAATCCTTAATGACAATGTTGACACTCAACCACCGATCTAACAAGACATCCTCCACTATGTTTTTCCTCACATGCACCTAGATTAAACATTTGTTTTATCTTATTGTCCCTTTCTTTAATTAATAATTTTCATGTGGATTGATGGGACCCCTAGTCCTTTCCTCTTGTATTCTTTTCTCTCCCTTCTTTTGGGTGAATTGTTTTAATGGATTAGCAAGGTTTCATCAACACATTTGCATGCTAAATTGACTTGACTAACCTAACACCCACCAGTGCACCATCCAAAAAATCTTGTTCTATGATTCAATGGATGGGATGAAATTGTCCTCTAGGGGTCAATTTACTTGGTTAGTATATATATTTTTTCTTCTACTCCTTTTTTTCCTAGCTAAATTTTTCTCCTTAGCTTAGTTTTTCTTTTCTGGAAAAAATTTCTTATCATTTTCTTTTTGGCCCACCTTTAACCCCAAGTTTTTTTTGGGAAGCTCCTACCTACCCCAACCCACCTATCACCTTTCTTCCAACCAACGCACCTACCTCCTTCATCCTACTAACCCCCTCCCCACCCACCTCCTTTTGCACTCACTTCCATTGTTAGAACTTCTGACCTAGAGAGACCTTGAGTAGCTCAAAGTTTCAAGAGGTGAGGAGAGTTTCAGGAGTTTCAAGGAGCTTCAAAGTGCCTACTTGAATGCAAGGAGCTTCAAGAACATGAGTAGCTCTATGAGCTTTACGAGCTTCAAGGAGGTTTAAAAATGCAAGGCACTTTAAGAGCTTCAAGGAGCTTTAGGAGTGCAAGGAGCTTTAGGATCTTCAAAACCCTAAAACCTTCTCCTCCTCCTTTTTAATTTTTCTTTGTTCTTCTGTCTTTTTTTTTTGTTGCTGCAAAGAAGATGACAATAATGCCGTTGTTTTTTTTTTTTTTTCTGTTGCCAAGAAGACAACAATGGCATTTTCTTTTGTGCCATCATTTTCTTCTTCTGTTACATCAAACAATGATAATGGATAGTTGTCATTTTGTTTTGGTTTTGTAGGAATGAAAAAACAATGACAAGTAGTTGCGATGGTTTGCAATGTGATGTGGTCTTGCAAGCATCAAACAACGATTCCTCATCGTTGTGAACTACTCTAATTTTGCAAGACCATAGCAGAACAACAATGAGCAACACATCTACTCATTGTCATTTTATTATGGTTTGCAATGCAACTTTGAAATGAAGAGGATGATGACGTGGGATTTCATGTGTCATTGTTCTTTTTTTGGTGTTGTAGCGCAACTTTGTAGTGAAGGTACATCATAGTTGATAGAAATGAAATTTAATTCATATAGAATATTTCACATTACTATAACAATAGATTTGCATTTCACATGCATACATTCACTATTCCTGCCTTAATTTTCAACATACTTAACATTACCATTCATCAAAACACTAAATTCATGGTTATTTCATATAACCAGAATTTACATTTCAGAATACACTGTAAAAAATACTCCAAAAACAAGATTACATTTCATTTCATCATATTTTTCATACTAAAACAATTCACACAACAATATGAACATGAAATTCACCATAGAAGACTGTGCTTCTTTGTGTTATTGAAAACATGATCAAAATTATAATAGAATCCCATGTTTTGTTGAAAAAATCCAAAACAATAATTAAAATATGTGGTATATCAAAACAAAGTTTGTGGTTTCCTACAACAAGTACCTATAGCTCCTCTTACTCTTCTCTAAACTTTATGTCTAAAATAATTGCCTTTTCTTTTCCAAAACCTCCCCCTTTGGGTAGTCCCCAGTCTTCATAATGGTTCAAAACTAATAAAAATTCAAAATTCAAACTAAGAAAGTCTCCTGATTAGTCCCTATCCAAAATGCCTTGTTCATCCAAAATCATGTACTCATCCTACCCCCTTAACAACAACTTTGTAGTAAAGGGGATGACGATGTGAGATAACTCGCATTGTCGTTTTTTTTTTGTGATATAATACTACTTTGCAATGAAGAGGATGATGACGTGGAATTTCCTATGTTGTCATTTTTTTTTCAATTTTTTTGTTGCAATGCAACTCTATGGTGAAATGGACGAGGATGGAAGATTTCTCACATCATCATTCTTTCTTCTGTTTTTTTTTGCTTCAGCGCACTTTTATAGTGAAAAGGACAATGATGTAAGATTTCTTGCGTTGTCATTCTTTTTTTTTCTACTAGAATGTAGCTCTATGATGAAGAGGACGATGACACGGGATTTCCCACGTCATCATTTTATTTTATTTTTTGCAATGCAACTTTGTAATGAAGAGGACGAGGATGCGGGATTTTTTTGTTGCAACATAGTTCTCTAGTGAAGAAGACAATGATAACTAATGATTGTATTTGTTTTGTCTTCTGTTATAATTGATGGTAGTCCTCTTGTTTTTTGCTATAGATGAAAGAGTGGAAAATGAACCAAACAGTAAAATATTGTGTTATTTATGTTTTTGTTAAATGCAACTTCAAAAGAAAGCAAAAAATGTTGGAACATATCAACAAATTTCAATAGAAGCTATAGATGACATAAGAGGTGTCAGGAATGAAAGACATTTGGAGGCTAGGATGATGGGATAGTAAGCAGGTGTTAAGGATGCGGTTCAATTGGTTCGAAATGAGATTGCTGATGAAGAAGAGGAAGTGGAAGTGGGTGAAGAGGTTGGGGAAACATGTAAGGAAGATGTTGATTAAATTGAGATGGATTTGGAGAGAACTCTTTTGATGATAAAAGACCCAAAAAATGTAGTTTTTGTTGTTCCATTGCTGAAGCAAAAAAATGCAAATGAAGGTGTTGAACCTCATGCACATATTGATGGAGGTGGCATAGCCATTGAACTTCATTTATTGTAATTATTACCCCACCCATCCTTTCAAGTGGAGAGGACGGGTGGGGTTTTTTTGTCAAATTTGTGATTACAATACCTTCCTTAATTATGGTCTTTAAACCTTTGCCTGCCCCACCTTCAATCTCCATGTGAAAAGGTGGGTGGGGCAGTTTTTTTAAAAATCTAAGTTTGTAGGCAATACTTTTAGGCTTTGTTAGTGATATTGTTATTTTTTGGGTTTGTTTAATTTTATGCAAATTTCAACATTAAAGTTTAACAATACCTTCATCTTGTGTTTTTCTTCTTTTATTTTTTATGCAATACCTTCATCGTGTGTTATAATTTTCTATCTATTTATACAATACCTTCATCATTTAAGGGATAACCTTCATCCAAAATATTAAGTCTCACATTAAATTTTTTGTTTTTAAAAAAAATTAGATGCGGTTGCCCCTCCCTTGATTACCATGGAAGGTGTACATTGGGCAAGGGATGGGACTAAATTTGTTTATAGGGTTGATGGGTGCGATGCATCTTATATGGCCAAATATAACTTAATACGACATTTGTGGGCATGCCATAATGTGACCATGGAATCGGGCAAGCCTGGATGTCCATCTATTCAAAAAGAAGGTTCAAGGCATCAAGATCATGTGATTATGAATGAGTGGGTCTTGAACAACCTTTTGGCATGGTTTTGGCGTAATGAGTAGAAGGCAATTGTTAGGGCTAGAAGGCATGTAAACTTGGAGTGAGATAGGCTCTAGGTTGATTTGCAATACACATGATGCACCCCCACACTCCTTGAAAGACTTAAATGTGAGTCTAAAAGTGTAAACATCAAAAGAAGGAGTTGGGGTACATTATTTAGTTCGCAACATTTCAGGGGTGAGAACGGCGTGCTAGAGCTTCAGGATGAGGATTAGAACGAGTGATAAGCAAGTCAATTATTCATATGGACCTAACAAACCAAACAACAAGTTGGTTAATGTGTAGTTGGAGCACTTTTGGTGCATGGATGAACCATGGGCATACATGGACGAACAAAACTCACCATGGCCCCAACTTGGGGGAAGCCAACACCTTCCCCCTTATAGTGTTCTCTATGCATGGTCATGTGGGCTACACTCAAATGTCATTTTGTTTTAAGATTCTCAAGTTGAGATTTCGAAATTTTCAAAATTGGGACTCTTAGCATTTTGGAGGCTCATAATTTTTTGTGCAAATCTCCTATTGAGGTGAGGTCTAAAGCAAAGTTGTAGTCATTACTAAGATCTTTTCAATGATATGTGGCACTACACCTGCACGCAAGTAAATCAGGGCGATTCCTAACTTTTAGTGGTCAATAATCAAATTGGCACTTTGATTCCTTGCCTTTCTTTTGGCCATAACTTGTGTTATAAGTATTTTAATGGGTCATGTGAACCCATTTTAAACATTTATGTCTCAAGAACTTTTCAATGACATAAGGAACTTTTCGAAATAAAGTGTTTTACCCCTTGAAATTGCTTTCTAAAAATTGGGGACTCCATAGGGACCCTAATTCCCAAAATGGGAGTCCACTTGGGAGTGTGTAGGTTCATTCCTTCACATTCCAGGAATGTAAATGTGATTCCTAGGTTGCACTATTGGCCCATAACTTTCCATGCCCTTGCCTTAAGCACAAGCCCAAGGTTAAAGTCATACACCTAAGGTTCTGAAGCCCTCATTTGTTAAATTAATTTTTAGTTACATTTTTTAGTTTTTTGAGATGATTTCATGGGTTGTGGGGCCCATCCCTTTCAACATGTAGGCCAAGTTGGAACGTGATGTAGAACTTACACTTATGATTCAAACGACTTGAACATGGTATACAAAAGAGTTCAAAAACGTTTGGATGGAATGTGACTAGAAGTTTACATCGAATAAAATAGTTTTACGTAAAAAGATTGGCTTCCTTATGCAATACCATGATTCAAAAATGAATCATGGTCGGTAAGTTTTTAACAATGCCATACTTAATTTGATTTGAATTTTAGGTTTTAAGTTTCATATGCAATATTTATTGTATTGTGTTATTTGTTTTAGGGTTCGAGGCACCACTAGGGACGTGTTTGTGGTTGATGTTATGGATGCACAATTGGCCAATCATGGGGTATTTATGCAATGGCATGCCTATGATGCAGAGGTTACATTAATGCAATACATGAAGACCAATGGGATCCCATCCCCCTTCGGTAGTGATATAGATAGCCCATAGCTTATACCAATTTTGATTAGGGTTTATTTTGGTCTTAAAGATTTAGGGTCACAAATTATCTTTGAAGCAACCATTATGACATGTTCCCCATTTTAGGGTGGGGTTGTTTTGGACTTAGTCATTTTTTGCACATTTTTGTAACACATGTCATCCATGGTTTTTTGTTTAAAGCATTTTTCTTTCATTTTACATCACCTTGTGTTAATATGTGAAATACATTTTCACATATTTTGTTGCGACCCTAGCCTTGGGCTTGCAACCAAAGCAAGGGCTTGCGAAGGTGCGGGCCAAGAGTGAAGTTGGGAATCACATTTCATGCTCCCGAGAGTGTGAGAGAGTGTGAGGGAATGAACCCCCACACTCCCAAATGAGTTCCCACTTTGGGAGTTGGAATCCCGATGGACTCTTGAATCTTCAAAAAACGATTTTAGGGGTCAAAACCCATTGGATTAAAACATTCCTTATATTACTGAAAAGCTTTTAGAACGTAGATGTCAAAAATGGGCTTGCATGACCCATTTGGGTTCTTGAAACATAAGTTATGGCCAAAAGAAGGGCCATGAGTCAAATTAGCAATTTGACTTTTGATCGTTAAAAGTCGAGAATCACCCCAATTTTCTTACGTGCAAGTGGCGTGCCACCTACCATTGAAAAAATCTCAACAAGGGCTACAACTTTGCTTTAGACCTCACGTCAACCAGAGGTTTGCACACAAAATTATGGGCCTCCAAAGTTGTGGGAGTCCCAATTTTGGGAATTTTGGGACTCCCACTTCGGACCCCCGGGACAAAATGACATTTGGGTGTTGGCCCCATGGCTAGGCACAGAGAATACTATAAGGGGGAAGGTGGTGGCTTCCCTCAAGTTCGAGCCGTAGTGAGTTTTATGAGTCTGTGTTTGCCCGTGGCTCGTTCATGCACCAAAATGTTCCAACTACGCACTAACCAACTTGTTGTTAGGTTTATGTAAGTCCATGTGAGTAATTGAGTTGCTTGTGAATCTTCCTAGTCCAGATCCCAAAGCTCTGGCACGCCCTTCTACCCCCAAAGTGTTTTGAATTAGGGAGTGCGCCCCAACTCCTTCTTCTTCCGTTGTCTTCACCTTTGGATTCGCAGTTGAGTCCATCAAGGAGCTTGGGGGGGGTGTCATATTCTTATATGTAATGTTTGATGAAATTATCAAAAAATTGATTTTAATCTTGCACTCAAACCAAAAAATTGTCTTTAACCCTAAAAATAATAAAATTCAAACTTAAAATGAAAGTTATACCCTCATGAGGGTACTTTGTAAACACCATGGATTGAATTATTTTGGTCTAGGCTATTGGAGGGGTATTGTTTGTGCCCATAATTACTTAATGCACATGCAATACACCTTTTAAGGTATATTAAAAATCCTTTTGGTTCCATAACATATTTAAAGATTCTTCGAGGGGTATTGCATAGCCATACCAAATCTTAGAAGGAAAATAATACCTTACTTAGGGTAATCTGTAAACACCATGGGTTTAATTATTTTGGTTTGGGTTATTGGAGGGGTATTGCTCATACCCAAAACTATTCAATTCACATGCATTACCCCTTTTAAGGTATCCCATAAAACCTTTGGGCTCCATAACATATCTTTTGGAATTTGGAAGGGTATTACATAGCCCTAACAAAACTTAGAAGGTAAGAAATATCTGCATCATTTTGCGATAATATCGTAAACCATGAAATAAAAAAATATTTTAAAAAATACTTATTCCATGCTCACTATATGATAGACATATTGATTCAAGAAAATGAGGGTATTGCAAAGTTCTTCACATTGATGTTAGAAAGTCCATTTGAACAAAATTATGGAGTTTAAATGCAATATTTGCATCATTTTAAGATATTTGCATTCACCTTGAAACTTGGAAAGGTATTACATAACCACAGCAAAACCTAGAAGCAATACAACCCACACTATATTGTAACAATACCCTAAACCATGGTACAAATGAGGGTATTGTCAAGTTAGTCACATTGATGGTAAAAAGTAATGAAACTATCACTAAAATGAAGATATTGTATTTACACATCAAAAATTTGTTGAAGTAAACTTCATACCATCAATGTGGCCAATATTGCAATACCCTCATGTACATAAACCAACGATTTTACATTGGTCCATTTATGAGTTGGAAAATGACTTTCCACAATATTTAATGTTTACTTAAAATTTCTAACATAATTTTTAAAATTAAGATATTAGATATTTAAGAATGAAAATTTTAAAAATAAATCCACACATTAAGAAATTAAGTATATCATTATTTCATATTTTAAAAATAAAATTTACATAAAATTTAAAAATTACACTCACCATATGTACATAATACTAGGTATTTATGTTTTAAAATATAACTAAAACACTTATTCTTATATCTTAAACCTTGATTGAAGGAAGCAAGGGATATTGCTGAACGATTTTTTTCCTATTCTAAAAAAGGAAAGAATTGGGTCATTTTGAAGCCAAATATTCAAAAACTAAATCACAAACACAATTTACAAAAAAATAATATTCAATTATATGCATTAATAAAATATACAATGTTAATAACTTATTTTTGGGAAATTTTAATATTTTTTTGAAAACAAAATACACCATAACAAATTATAATATACATAACAATGGGTTTATATATATTAACCAATTTGCATTGGTCCATTAATGGATTGTTGTTGTTTATGATGTTGAAAATGTCTTTAAACTATATTTAATGTTTAATTAAAAAATTTACCAAGTTAAAATAATTAGGTAGACATTATATTTCTGGAAATGTAAAAAATATATAATTTCACATATTAATTAGATAATTGTATATTAATTCAATTAAAATATTTTTAAAACTAAAATATTTTTGAAAGACTATGTGGACTTAACAAGTTCAACTTTATCAGATCTAGTATTCCAATGCATGATTCTTGTAGCAACAACTTATAATCTGCTTCAATTCTTGAGTAAGAAGTAATAATATTAGTATTGTCAAGGCTTGGCAAAATAGTCACCTATTGAAATTGCTTGTTCTTCTTCTTATTTTCAACGTTGTTGAATGGATTGTTCATGCTAGATGGGGGCAAATATGAGAAATTAAGGATGGTTGTTGACTTCACATTGTTTTCAACTTTCAAGGTAAATGTCTCCAAATGGGAACCCATTTTTTTCCCTTTTCTTGTTGCTGCATTTTTCGTTGCTAGATACATGATAGCAACATTGTTGCTTAGGTGTTCAATGTCCATTAGGCCTAAAAATTGGAAAGATGTGAAGAGTTGTTTGAGGGAAAGAAACCCCAAAGCTTTGTAATTTAGCTTTTTATTCTTCTCAACTTCAAATGCATTTCCAAGCTAGCTAAGATTCATTCCCATTACTTGTGTCTCATGCATTATGAATTTTTCGAACCAAGCTCTTACTTTTCCTTTAGTTGCAATAAACATATGACCATAATATCTTATTTCAAATTAAAGACTAAAAATAATTAGGCAAAGAGCCATGTGTGAATTAGGAGTCCACACGAGAATCAAGAGGCACGTGTAAGGCGAGAGTTAAAGGTCTCGAGAGTGGGGGCGAGAGTCCATGTAGGAGTTGAAGGTCCTAGAATGACAAGTGAGAGTTCATGAGGGAGTCGAGGGTCCTAAAAGTGCAAGTGGCATTTTGTGCGAAAGTCAAAGGTCTTGGGAGTGGGGGCAAAAGTCTGCACGAAAGTTAAAGGTCCTGAGAGTCCACACGGGAGTCCAGGGTGGATGAGATAAGGAGAGATGATGGCTATTCTCGAAAATGGAATAGCAGACTGGATATGTGGGTGGGTCTTCACCATTTTCTACTCATGATGATCTTTTGGTAGCCTGGGAATTTGAACTTGGTTTGTTTCAAGGCTTCCTATGCATGTGCAGTGGCAACATCTTTGCAATGCACAAATAACAAAACTTGGCCTATTGCAATTCAAACACAAACACCCAGGGAGTGGGGGTGGGAGTCTACATGGGAGTCGTAAGGCGCACGCGAGCCATGAGTTTGCACGAGAATCTCGAGGCATGTGTGAGGTGGGAATCGAAAATCCTAAGTGTGGGGGGACATTGAAAATGAATCAACATTATAATTTTACATAATAAGTAGTTTATTAGCCTATTACATATGTTAGGCTAGGTTGTTTACCTTGGTTGGTGTCGACATTTAATCAATCAAACAACCTTGGCTATGAGTTTATGTCGTAGCTGATAATTTGTCCTATGTCTACTCCTGCATCCACACCTCTAAAAAATGTTCATTTTAACAAATATCCAATGTGCATGTTTAAATCAAGAAACAGAAACACTATCTATAATTAAGAATAAGTTGTTTTATTTTCATGCTCACAAAGAATAGATAAAAAATCACAAATAAAATAGTATTGAAAATTAGAACTTAGTTTAAGCTTTCAAAGAAAACACACTTGATTTAAGAAAACCTGCATTGTAGAGAAGGACTTGCTTTTTTTAACTACACCACCACTCACATTGCCTAGCAGGGTTGTCTAAACCAACATGATGCATTAAGTTGGGGTAGGAGTCAAAGGTCCCAACAGTGTGGGTGATAGTCCACGCAGGTGTTGAGGGTCACAGGAGTGTGAGTGAAAGTTTGCGTGGGAGTTAGGAGGCGTGTGTGATTTAAGAGTCAAGGGTCTCGAGAGTTAGGGCGAGAGTCTGCATGGGAGTCAAAAGTCCTAAAAGTGGGGGCAAGAGTCCATGTAGGAGTTTAGGAATATGAACAAGAGTTTGCGCAAGAATGAACGATCTCGGAATTATAGGTGGGAGTTCATGTGGGAGTGAAAGGTCCCGAAAATGGGGGCAAAAGCCTGTGCAAAAGTCAAGGGTTGCAAAGTAGGCATCCACATGAAAATTGAGGGTCTCAGGAGTTCGTGTAGGAATCAAGGATCCTGGGAGTCTGTGCGGGAGTTGAGGGTCTTAGAAGTGTGTGCAAGAATCAAAAGAAGGGTGGGAGTAAAAAATTCAAGGCGAATCAGGAATTGGTGCAATAGTTATGAGTCCAGGGCTAGTCAGGAATGGGGGCAAGAGTTGAAAGCCCAAAGGCAAGGTGGGCCATATATTCATGGTTAATGGCATAATCAAAACACAATGAGGGTATTATAGTTACATTTAAAAACTTTGTTCAAGGAGACCTTATACCATCAATGTGGCTAATTTTGCAATACATTCATTTACATATATTAACCAATTTGCATTGGTCCATTAGTCAATTATTGTCGTTTATGATGTTGAAAACGTCTTTAAACTATATTTAATGTTTAATTAAAATTTTACCAAGTTAAAAAAAAGGAAAATATTATATCTCTATAAATGAGAAAATATATAATTTCACATATTAATTAATTAATTATATTATGATTTCAATTACAATATTTTTAAATCTAAAAATTGATAGATTATGCACCATTTATATTTTTTGAATCATAATTAACCATTCATTTATTTAAATAAAGTTCACATGTGTTTTAGGTTTAATAAAATATGAAAAAAATAAATATTTTAATATATTTTAATACCAAAGGGAATACAAACTGAAGTGTGACAAAATTAATGATCATGAGTGGCATTATTTGATATGTTATTCCCTAAATTTCAATTTACATAGAATAAATACTCAATTACATGCATTAATTAAATATACATCATTAATAAGTTAACTTTTGGATATTTTTCCCTATATTTTTAAAATATAAAACATCATAAACAAATTGCACTATACATAACAAAGGGAAGACATTATATTAAATATAGATTTAATTTCATTATTACATTACATATAGTATATATATTTAATGAATTCTTATCCTATTTTAGGTGTAAATATTGGTGTAAATATTGGTCACAATCTATTTTAGGTGAGAAATTATTCATTATATGTAAAAATAATAATTTATAATGTAAATATATATGTAATTGACCCAAAAACATTTTTGGAATACCAAACAAAGGTATTGTAATTTAATTCTATCCTTTTGGCCATGAGCAATACCCCTCTAATAGCTTAGGCAGAAAATGATTTAACCCATGGTGTTTTATAGAATACCCCAATTCTTTCTAGGTTTTTGGTAAGGTCATGTAATACTTCATTAATTGTTAAAATATATGTGATTAGCCCTAAGTCATTTTCGGAATACCTTGAAAAAGGTATTGTAGCTTCATTCCATCCTTCTGGTCATGAATGATAAAGGTATTTCAATTTAAGTCTATCCTTTTGGCCATGAGCAATATTTATTCGATAACTTAGGTAAAAAATGATGGTGTTTTATAGAATATCGCAATTAGGGTATTAATTTTCCTTTATATTTTGGTAGGGTTACATAATTCCTCACTTAATGTAAAAAGATATGTGATTAACTTCAAAGCATTTATGGGATATCGGACAAGGGTATTGCAATTTAATTCCATCCTTCTGGCCATGAGCAATACCCCTCAGATAGCTTAGGTGGAAAATGATTTAGCCCATGGTGTTTTATAGAATACCCTAATTGGGGTATTAATTTTCATCTAGGTTTTTGGTAAGGTTATGCAATACCCCATTAATTGTCAAAATATATGTGATTAACCCCAAGGCATTTTTGGGATGCCTTGAGAGGGGTAATACAACTTCACTCCATCCTTCTAATCATGAACAATACCCTTCTAATAGCATAGGCCAAAATGAATCAACATATGTTGTTTTACAAAATACCCCAATATGGGTATTGTTATCCATTTAAGTTTTGGTTTGGTTATGCAATTAATTCAATTTGATTTGGTGAAAGGTGTAAAGGGTTAAATATAAATGAAAATTGAGTCACACATATATTAAGTCCAAATATGGGTGCAAGTGACAAACTTTCTTTATTCCCTAGTCCTCTTTTTATAGGTATCTAAGTGCTCCATCATTGTTTTGTGTCAATCCTTCATCTAGTTGATGGAATTCTTGAAACCATCATCCACTCAATGAAATACCATTCCCAAGTGCATGGATTCATTGACTTGGGCCAAACAAAGGTGGTGAATATTTGATCCAACTCTTTGAAGAAATGATGTTGCATGGTTGCACAATTTGACGCTTGCACTTGCGGTGCACTTCGTGGTGATTTTGGCCATTGTTTCATGCAAGTGGGCTAGGGTTCGATCCATGGGTGTGGATGAACATTTTGGCACATCGACGTTGTCAAAACAACTATCCTCATCCATGGCCATATGCCCTCCAATGTCAACAATGCCAACCACATCAACCGGATCTTGGTTGTAATCCTCATTGTTAGATGCACCATCACCCAATTGTAAGTATGTTAGGTAAGCAAACATGCATTTCAAACCACCACAATAAGTTCCATAATTTGTGTCACAATACTCAATGATATTTTCCATTGTAAGGTCGGTACACATCAATAGAATAACAATTTGATGTTTGCAAAAGTTGCCTCACAATCCCCATTCACAATTGCAATTTGAATATTTGGTGAAAAGGGCACAGATCTTGTAAGTAACACCAAGATGGTGTTGGCTTCACACTCACCAAACATTGTCACCATCATCCCCCTCAAAAATAGGTGAGATCACATCGGTGTGTGGAATTCGATTAACTTTGTCAACATTTGCCACCACAAGTCGTGCCATGATCTTATTTTTTATGAAGCTTTGTTTTTTCATCTTGGCTTGGTGCATATAATGTCATGCTATTGTTGCGTTTAACCTCCACAGTAACCAATTGATGCGATGCTTTTTCAAACCCTTAGTATCAAGAGAGAACCAACGTTTTAGAGCTTCGTGATAAGACTCTATGCTAACTCATGTGTCTTGATTTGAGTGTGGCACATGATGAAGCCCAACCATCCAAAGCTCTACATGGACATGCACAACATACTTTCAACCCATGATGTAATTCGAATATGTGTGAAAAATGAACATGCATCCATGTAATGCATCCATAACAAAAAGGTTTAAAATTATGCCATACTTGGAAGGGAGAACCTTTACTTACCAAGTTAGCAATAATAAGCCCAAAAATATCTTGTCCAAGCAACACAAGTTGCATAGTTATGACATTCTTCATTTTGCACATTAAAATTCTTTAAAATTCTTCATTTAGCACCTTGTCATAACATTCTTTACCCGCGAATGTTTACCAAATTACACTGGTTTATCTATAATTTTTTAAAAAATTCTTTAAAATTCTTGCTTCTTTGGGCTTCCATAACATTCTCACACCAAGAATGTCATAACTATGACAAGTTGTAAGTTATCAAAAATTTCCACCACCATCTCCTTCCCGCATGCCTTGAAATCATCAATGGTTTCATTTGGGTTGATGGACATGAACATCACCATGTGGAGGTGATCAAGTATTGCACGTTTCACTTCTAAATCTTTGATTTTTTCCATGGAGTGCAAGCACCATGCTTTCAACACATGCCATGTGCAAAGAAAAATTGGGACAAGATTTTGACCCCACACAATCTTGCCATG
>Ga0116229_10010707_pt1 | contig 13699 bp, 5 predicted proteins | sample S1TSphgellanicum_3_FD_87313 | JGI IMG/M metagenome (GOLD analysis project Ga0116229, IMG submission 87313) | Host-associated microbial communities from peat moss isolated from Minnesota, USA - S1T2_Fc - Sphagnum magellanicum MG | ecosystem: Host-associated > Plants > Peat moss > Unclassified...
AACAACACACTAGACTTGGAGAAATCCCAATTCACCAGTTTTTTCCAAGGATGACACACATGGTATCATGTATCCTATTCAAGGAGTCAAGAAGAATTTTATTTCTTTCTATTTGAGAACAATGTAGTAAACTTTGACAAAAGGAATTTTGAGATGGGTATGACTCAAAACAAGTTAAAATATTTATCATTTTCAAAGTTTAAAAAAAGAAATGCCATTGAGATGTGATCTTTGCAATATTTTGGTACGTATATTAGGTTAGGGAGAGAAGTGCCTCCCCATAAGAAGGGTGACTTTGGACCATGTTTTCAAAGGTGGTGGTGACGGTGTGAGTGTGAACCAGTTTTTTATTCATTGCTAGTAGTTGTTATATAAGAAAAAAGTCGTTGCAGACCTCACTCAAAGAGGGGATAGGGGGTGAAAAGAGGCCCAAAGACAGGGTGAAGACTGGATGACTTTAAGGAAAACTCTATTTCACGATCATTTTCACCATCATTTTCAAGAATGACGACTGTGTTTGACATCTTTGCAACATCTGATGTGCTTTTTCAAAATTGAAAGATGCTGACAACTCGTCTCTCCTTTGTGTTAGGCTGTAATACCTAGCAGTGTACTGAAGCTCTTATCAGAAATAATTTTTGACAGAGTTTTTTGGATATCTCTTTGAGTGTGTGCTTTTTTCTCCTGAATCTGCTCTGGTGCTCTGTAATGCATTTACCAAGCTGCCATAGTGGGTTTTCATATTGTGCACTTGCCATTATTTCATCATTTTTTTGTCATTAAAATGCTGAGAATTTTCATATGGGAAACATGGTTAGGGTGAACCAGCACTCACATTGGTACCTTTACCTTTCTGAGAGAGGCCTCTTATTGGCCATATTAAGCCCCCAAAATGTTAGATTTGAACTTGGAGACTCTGATTTAGTTTAAGCAAGGGATATTTGTAATACTTTGAAACAATTTAGATGAATTTTGAACTAAAAGATGTTAGATTTGAACTTGAAGACCCCGATTTAGTCTAATCATGGAATATTTGTAATACTTAGAAATAATTTTAATGGATTTTGGGATTTTTACAATGGTCCCAACGGAGTGCTGGTTCACCCAAGGCAGTAAAGGTGACCCACTCACCCAGTATTTCAGGATTCATTTAGTTGGAGACTGACTATTTTTGGTTGATGCTCCACCTCACCTCACCCTTTGGACCCTCACAATTTCGCTACATAGATTGGGCAAGTAGTAGAAAGTTTGAACAAGCAACCTATTGTGAAGGTGCCTTAAAAACCTAGCCTTTTGCATCCTCACCTAGTGACCTCTCTCATAGAAACCATAGCATGATTTCATCATGAAGGAGGACCAAAAATTAAGGTCGTGATGATGCTTTATTTGGATGAAGTTGATGAATTAAGAACTATCAAAAGTCGAAAAGCACAAACTTCCAATAGTTGATGGCAATATTGGGGAGAAAAAGCCTTGTGCTCCTTTTGTTGTGTATTTTGTTGGTGTTTTGTTTCTTGTAGGTTATTGGACAGGACATTGTTATGATGCTTTTCATTTTGATGACACTCAATGTTGGTTTGTGTCTTCTTATTCTTGATAATTGGAGGTTTTGGATAGTGTTTGAGCTATGTTGTGATGTTTTGATGGGATGCAAATTATGGAACGATGGGGATGCTGTATATAAATATGACAATTCAAAGAACAAATTTAAGTTAAATTTTCCTTTTCATGTTTGTCTGATTTTTCTTTGGTGTACTAAAATCTAGGAGAATAAATCTAGGATTTCTTGTTGGATTGTTGGGGATGAATACCCTTGTTGTCAACAACTTACAATTCTCTCTTTGAAGTTATGTATTTTTGTTACGCCATGAATTTCAAAGAAAGAAACATAGGTTTAGAAACAACATTTAGGGGCCAAGTTGAGGGAAAAGATGAATTGCATTAGGGATTTTTTGAATGGTTGAAGTGACAATTTAAATTTGACATGTTTGAACTCTAAGAGAGAAATCTATGTTTTGTTGTTTTGGAAAGATAATACCTATAGTTGTGGGAGGTTTAAAGGAGAAAATTGGGTTTTGAAGAGAAGTTTGGTTATGAAGTGAATTTTTGTTCATGGCAAATTTGGGACCTTGCTTTTCTTTCTTTGTTTAATTTCCTAAGCAAATTATGTGATGGGCTTTTATTTGTTTTCCTTTTTTAACAATAATTCCATGTGAGGTTGCGATGTTTTTCAACATTTATAATTATTGTTTTTAATACATTGAAGGACACCAAGCCAATCTTACAACAACAACATTGTCAATGGATCCATCCATCTTGTTCATATGGTAACAAATATAATATGTTAATTTCAAAATTAATATATTATGATGAAAAGAGTATTTTGCTTGGTGCCCACCAAGTGAAAATTATAGGTTATTTATTATGAAGACTGGAAGTCAATGTTCTTATTCATGCGATACAAAAATTCTATTTATTAAATTGAAATAACTATGCACTGCATGTGCCAATTCATCAATCGCAATAATGTGTATGGATCAAAAGTTGTTGTTCATACAAATAATGTGTTCATGGTCCAAAATATTTTTCATTACGAAAAAACATGAATTGTGCATTTTGTAAATAAAAACAACAACAAACTAAATTTGTTGTTGTAAAACATTACAACAAACTTAATATTTTATAATTTTTGTTAAGGAAGATATTATAATCCAAAATAATCACACTTGAATTGGATACATATAACTTCAAATAAAAATTGAAAACAATGCACGTTTTCCATATAACATCCACCTAAGAAAATCAAATTACAAACTTCCAAAATATGTTGTTGTAACATTAATATTTATTTAATTGCTCCAAATTCTAACATGTTGATTTGATACCAAGGTAGACAACTTGAAATCCAATTGAGTTCACCTTTCACTACATATTGTAATTTGCAAGTACGAGAAGGTTGAACTTGTGAAGCATCATGCCTTTGCTTTTACATATAACTGATAAAAGATTCTCACAAAAAAATTTCACATTTACAAACCTTTCTATTCATTGTAGCCAAGACTTATGCATTAGGACTTTTGCACAGATGAATGGTTCATTTTTGCCAAAAAATGAAGTCCTTAGTAAGTACTATAGAAATCACATAATTAGTAGGTTTCTTGCAATGTGCTTGGTTGGTCAGGGATAGGTGGTGGGGGGAGGGGGGGGTTGAAGAGGGAATACGTCAAAAGCAAGAAATTTTCAAATTTCATCAAAGCCATAATTGGAACCTCTCTATCTACATTGTGTAATCAAAACCTGTAATTGGTTGAAGCACATGGACATTACGGACTATGCATAGTCATCTCTCTTGCTTGAATGCGATCTCGTTCATTTCTCTCGTTGATTGTGATTGTGCATGTGAGAGTACAATCAAGTGCACTTACAAAGAGTTACAAAACTACAATTTGCCATCAATAACCAAGGTTAATGTATTTTTTCACAATGTCTCTGACAACAAGAAAAAGTAACTTCGACTCTATAGACCTAAAAGAAAAAGTAAGACTAGAAAGTGTTGTGTCTTTTTTCGTAAAACCTCTCTATGGAGAAAAACTTGACATTCTATTTGATAGGAAAAACCCTCTCTCTCAAAAGCAAATCTATGAAAAGTACTAGTTATGCAATAAGGAGCACCCAAAAAGGTTGAAGTTCAGGAGGGATTTTGAGGAACACGAGGTGGAGGCCCTATTTGAATCTTGCATCAGTTGAAATGGATACAAGTATACTTACACAAACAATGAACAATTCATTGCCCATGTAAAGAAATTGTGGATGATATCGTAACAAAAAGAACAAGTGCCGACTATGCACATGATAAACAAGGCCAAAACAAGGGGGATTATATGTCAGAAAAAATACTAAGATGTTAATTGGTGTGTTTTAGCAAAGTGGACCGTAAAGGACCAACTTCGAAAGTTGTAATTGTTAAAGGTTGTTCATTAGTGCAACAAATGAAGTTCAGGGTTAGATTTAAATGCAGCATTGAGTTTGGATGCAGACAAAGATCCAAAAGGGGAGCAGAGAACAAGGAAGATTTTGAAAGTGACATGATCATGCTGAAAATTGACAACCAGAAACACTTAGGTCAAGTTCGTGCCAAGGATTTGCAAATTATTGGAGAATGGCAAGAATACTTCTCTCGTATGGAAAAGGAGATGCCAAACTTAGAGGTTATTATGTCTTCACTTCAGAAAGCAAAAGATGAAGCTTGCAAGGAATTGGAAAAGGTTGATGGCCAAATTGAAACTCAACTAAAACTTGTTGCAACATGAAGGGAAGAGTTGCAACAATTACAAATGCAACTTCAAGCTTTGCAACCTAATTCCATAGAAGATGCAAAAAGTTATATTGTTGTGGAGATGAAATTATAGATAGCGTCACAAGAGGGCATGGTCAAGGCTTGCAAGGCTACATTACACACGCACTTAGAAGACCACAACAAATTGTTGACCAAAAGCCCATCAACAGAAGAAGCATGGAATTCAACTTCAGAGAAACTTGACTCAAGCAACAAAAGGCTATTTTTTTTGCTCAAGTTGAATCCATGAGAAGCGACAATCGACAACCAAATTTCAGCCCATCACCATTGCCTTTTGTGCCCATGGACATGGATGTTTCTTTTCAGTGTTCATTAAACATTTTGTTTATTTTGCCTTGCCCATTTTGCAATAGAGGGTTTGAACCTACTTGGGATTGTAAAATTGTTCTTTGTAGACATGCATATCACTCTTGGTGTGTGATTGTCCATTTCTCCAACTCCTCAAAATGATTGTTGAAGGGTTGTCAAAAGGAAATGCATGGAGAATGGTGGGGGTTTTCAGGTATCACAAAGCTAGGCAATGATGACAAGGGATGAACAAGAATATATTAATCTGGAAGAACTACTCTGGATAATGTGCAAGGTGAATTCACTGAACCATCTTGAATTTTGCTTAAATTTGCATTCATCTTGTGATTATATTCAAATGTGCATGAAATTTGTGTAACATGCATCAAAGTGTAGCCAAAGTTTAGTGTTTTGTTTAATGTTAGGCAATTAATTATAGTACCTAAACTTCCTTTTAAATTAGCTAATGTTAGTTCAAATTGCATTCATGGTCTAGAGTCAATTTGATGTAACATCCAACTGCATTATGAATGAATAGTCCATTAGCACATAATGTGTGGCTAAGAAGCCCAAAGATTCCATCCACAATTGTTGTGTATCCACAAAGTCTATAAATGTTCAATATACGTGGTCTACAATAGTTCACAAAGTGCCTACAATTAACAAAACATATTAGTGTACAACCCATGAAGTTCATAAACTCCATCAATAATTAATGTGTATCCACCCAAGTTATGCATAAAGTCTGTTGATAGTTACTATATTAGTCTAGAATAGTCCATAAAGTCCTTAAAGTTAATGGTAGTCAATGATACATACCGTGAAGTTCACAAAGTCCATCAATTATTCATGTGTATCTAGTCAAGTTTAGCACAAAGTCTATTAATAATTACTTCTAGTCTAATGTAATCCACAAAGTCCTTATAGTCTTTTTGAACTTTATACTTTGCCACATAGTCCCTATCAAATCATATGTGTCCCTAATACACTGCTTCAAAGTCCCTCAAATCATGTGGATGCTTATGATAGTCATTGACAAACATTGTTCCTAAGAATCCAAGGTCTATTCTTTATAATACTTAATCCTCACATGTGAATGTTCATACATTCTTGACAAACAAATGCATAATATTTGTGATATGGAAAATTGACATATCATTTTGCTTTATGTTGAGTGATACAATTCTAGATATGCAGATCCAACTCCAACTGCCATGTCCTTCTCAATTTTTCATGATAACCACCAATTACCTACAAGATCCAACACAATCAGTTCATCAATGGGAAGCATTAAACTACCACCACCCAAGTTTGCACCACATACCACAAAGTCATTACATGATGACAAATCAACTCCAATGCATGCTAGCAAGTCAAATTTGCATGCTACCATTAAAGCAACATCCATAACTTGCCCACAATGGAACAAAAAGGAATGTGACATTCCACAATTGCTAGCAAAACCCTCCCTTGACCAGAAACGCAAAAGAAGTGCAAAGAAGAGTTTGATTCTAGTTACTACTATCCAAAAAGAGCCAAAAGAAAAAACAACATTTTTAAAAGATGAAAATGAGGAGCATACAAGCATTTCTAATAAAGGAAAGTCGAAAATTGATCAACAAAATGATCAAGTTGTTGAGAGCCTTTTGAAGAAGCTGAAAAAAAATCCAAGGGAAAATGTCCTATTGCTCAAAAGGTTTTTGTCTTGACAAAGACAAGGGCTGCCAAACTTCATGGGAAATCAAAATGAGGTAATTTTAAATGTAACAAAACAATTATAAGATTTCATGTAGTTTTAGTTTTAGTTGAATCTTTGTTCACATTCCCAACTAGGAATTCCAGATTGGACTATGAGGTCATGAAAAGTTTGTGGCAAATTCAAGTTGCAAATGAATTTGCAACAAACTTTTTCTTTAATCTTTGTTCACACAAGTCCAACTAGGAATTGCATCTAGGTCATGAATTTAAATTTGTGGCATATTCATTTACAACTTGCATAGATGATGTGTTTAAACACTCAACTTTACAACACTCAATGGTAATCTTTTTAATGCTCCCTCTTAATGAATAGGTGCACTTGTGTTCAGATGCATGGCAAGAAGCGGGGTGACCAAAATGGATGGAGATGTGTTGTCAAAAAATCGAATGTGTTGCCTATTAGTTGTAAATGCATGTATAAGTAGCTACATAAATCACTGAAGTGCAATGCAAGTTTAGTTCTTAAATCTACTAATCTTGTTTTGCATAGTTGGGACATTGCATGTGGATGTATCCATGAGCCTTGTATCCATGAACAATTGGAACCTTCTTTTGACATAATATGGCAATTGAATGTCCTATTTTCAAAGACTATCTTCTAGCAACTATAATGATCCTGAGTATGTCCTTTGAACATGTTCATTTCTCTAGATCATAGGTGTTGGTGGTGTCAACTTGTGTTCTAACCTATTCTGGTGGGTTGGTGATGTAAGGCTAAAATGATTGAACTAGAATACAGTGGTGGAGATTTTAAAAAGCTATTGAGTTTCAACAAGGCATTATAGAATTTAAACTCATTGTGATCAAGTAAGTTCACTTATCATGATTATCTTTTAGCAATTGGAATTTTGTTACAATGTTTGATCCAAAGTATCTAACTTTCTAGTTTTATTTTGATTATTCCTAATGACTTGGTCAATCCCTATTTGCTAATTCATTTGCTTTGTTGGGTTGACTTAGGATGTAATCCTTTTGCTTGAACACCTACACATGGCGGAGTTTTTGGACAGGCTGTCAATTATTATTTTTAATGATTAATCATGAAAGGTTTTGAACATAATTTGAAGTTTATTTGTGAATCTTTAAAGGACTATTTTATAGCTCCTACAATGGTTTTCCAATGATCTCATTAATCTTTACAGGATTGTTTCTAACTCTTGCAATGGTTTTCCAATGATTTTGTTCATCTTTATAGGATTGTTTATGAAACATTGGTGTAGATTTTGGTAAGTCTATCAACATTCAATGACTATATGTAAGGAGTTTTGAACTCATTGTGAGTACTTTTTCATCCTAGATTTTCTATTGTGCCTTGCAAATATGTTCAATATTTCGGTAATGCTATTGACTTTTTAGGAATCATAAGGGTAAATTTTGGAAAGGGAATATTCAATGAGTTATTGGGGATTTTGGAAAGGCTATTGATTTTTAGTGAGTCATCACAAATTTTGGAAGGGCTAGTGACATTCAATGAATAATCATAGGGTTTTGAAACTCATTGTGAGTTCAAGTTCTTTTATTAAAACTAAGTTTTTACAAGTACAATTCGATTTTGTATCTTTTCATGGCTACATTCTAATTTAGTTGTGAATTTATTTCAATGATCATGAACATATATTTATATTTTTAATTATTTATTGGTCTACTAAACTCTGAGTTTAATCTTATCAATATTTGGCTATTAATAGACCAAACATTATTATTTAAATAACATATCTTTCACATGACTATTTGGATCTTAACTAATCATGCATTCCATTCCATTGTGTTGTAGGTTTTTGATCATTTTCCAGGATTGTCTTCCAAGTCAAATACAATAGTGTCTTAAGGATCCTCTTTGTACAAGTTTTTCCATCATTTTCCTCAAATTCAGTGAGTCATTACTGTTTTTGATGTTAGATTTGCACAAGGTTCACTTGTTCATTTTTCATGATAGACTTGCGCCTTCACTACAACATGGTATTTTTATCAAGCCTTGCAAAAATGCATGCATAGCGTATTTCTTTTAATGCTATTGATTTTCAATGAGTTGTAAGGGTGAAATTTGGGAAAGCCAACGACATTTAGTGATCTAATAGGGTTATTGGAAAGGCTAGTGATATACTATCAGCCATGAGGGTTTTTGAACTCAATGTGAGATCAAGTTCATTTTTCAATACTAAGTCCCAACAAGGTTGGGTGGTGGGTGTTGTCAATCCAAATTTCTGTTAATGTTGTGAATGTGATGTAATATCTCTTAATGGACATGTACACATGGTGTGTTTTTGGAAAGTCCATAGCTATTGACATTTAAAAATTGGAAATTGTGCCAATGACAAAATGTTATTTGATGTCATTAGTCCCTAAGAATGGAGTAAAAATCCACAGTGGAAATTCACATTTCAAAACTTTCAAGAATAGAGACATTGAATAGCAAAGAGAAACAAGAAAAATAAGAATGAATCAAATTTGTTTATTAACATCCATTTCAGATCTCAAAAAGCCACTTGGTTAAGAGAAGAAGGCAAAAGTTCTAGTTATGTTTGGTTCATGAGTAAGCAATTTTGGAAATTGTTCCTTGTATGCATTACCCACCTGTTTTATTCACTAACTTGAGTGGTATTGATATATAACTTAATGCCCATCAAACTAAATTGCATAACAGGGAAGATTGGTCCCTTTCTCTAAGGCCCAAAAACAAGATCAAACCCTGAAGATGAACATTGCATTGGAATCCAAAACTCCAAAAAATATTGAAACTCTTCAATAGGAGGCTTGACTACAAACACCCTCTTTGACAATTTTAGTTTGTTATGATAATTGGAAATTTGTCATTTCTAAAACAACCATGAACTATTCTCATTGATAGTAAGCATGAAATTCTCAATCAAACATAAGCAAAAAACCTTTGCAAACTAATTTTAATTAAACATATCCAAGTTCAATGACTTCTAGGCCAAAATGACTGCATTCTAAACATGGTCATGTAAAATTAATGGAGATTAAGTTGTAAGCTAAAGAGTTCGATGATACTACATCAAGTGCTAGTGTTTTGGTAGAATGTTGATCTATTTGCCATGGACCATTGAAATTATACATTGAGTTGCAAGTCCCAAGTGGCATCTTTCCTTCAATTCCAAATACAGAAAAAATGTGGAACTATTTTCTTAAACCAATTATATTTATATAATGAAATTCAAAAACAAAAATTTGACAGATTAGTTGCACAATGTTTAATGTATGGACTAATATCTATCACTTTATTTCTTCAAGACTTTGCTTATCCCAAACAATGATAAAAACTTATCCATATAATATCTATAGGTATTTTTTTGATCAAATCTTTTCATATTTACTATCATGAATTATATGATCATCAACACACATACAACAATTCATGATCCCAAACCAACAAGATTTATACTATGAACATGATGACATCACAATTGGAAATAGTCCAAGTACTAACTCTCTTCCAAGAGACCAAAATCTTGGTATCCCAAGTGCACCAGACACAATTAAACCCTTCTACCACATGGTTTGTCCCATTAAAACAACAAGAAATTCAACATTAGTATTTCTTGAAGCACCTTCCCACCTTTGAAGGTCACAAAATCTAGAAGTTTTGACAAGTGAATCCCTACCCACCATAACAATGTAAAGAAATCTACAAAGCCCAACATGGATAGACATAACACTCAGAGTTCCCATATCAATAGGTATTCATTTCCTTTCTCCCATGCCCCAATGTGGAAACCCAAATTGCCCTAGACACATATCAAACACATTTGACTTGAAACCATGATGCCATTCACAAACTTAGCTCTCAAATCCCTTATGGACCTTCATCATCTCCACAAATACCTCTAACTTAAACATTTAACTATCTTAACAATCTATGTAGTTGTAGCCCAATGTAACAAAAATTATCAATATTGAAACTAGAATGTAAACTAATGATCTCATAGACTGGATTACAATTTAACGGCTACAATGCTCTGCCTAATTCCATCTTCTGCATATTCAGGAAGCTTATACACCAAATCATTTCCCTGCACTCTATGGTTTGCTGGCAACATTGGAAATTTGATCACCCTAATGTGGCATACACGAATAAAAACAACATTGAAAATCTCCTCAATAGAACATATGAAGATTGTGAACAACCCCACTTCTAATAATATTTCCCACCCACTGCCATGCCACCAATGTTGAATTGTTGTCCCCAAGGACAAGTGAAAGGTTTTGAGAAAGTGAAGATAGTCTTAGTGCACAATAAGATGTAGAAGTCCACCCCTTCTGTGTTTCCTTTTTTTGAGTTCACAACAAAGTTGTCCCCCAAGGAAATGCAAGAAGCAAAGTTATCACCATCAAATCCAAATTCATCCCAATTGTCCTCCTCAATGGCATCTTCAATGGCACCCTATACATAGCCAACATTGTTAGGAATGAGTACCTCAAGCTCCCACTAGATGGTCCCCGGTAGATTTTTAGAATCCAAAAAATTAGGATCCACACAAAAACAATAAAAACAAGCTAAGGTTTTTTTCAATAGCTTGTTCACATGCATGGCACCAATAGATCGTACCGAATGCACATCCCTCATCCCCTTTATGATATCACATGTGTATTCAATAATCGTATCCACATCAAATGGTTTAATGTGTCAAAAGGTATGGCTAACTTTCCTTTGCTCTCCTGAATATGATGACTCTGGTCATTGACTCAAATGATCATGAAGGAATGCCATTACATGTTTTACATTCTAGAGTTCAAAAGCTTCTTCATCAAGTTGAGCTTCTCTAATAAACCGTTTCAAAGCTGCACTTGCCCCATCATGAAGACCCTTTCCATGTCCTAAGCCAAAGAAGCTTCACATACATAAGAAACCACTTGTTAGATGAAGGTACCAACTAATAAAATATAGTGGTATCTTGCTATTGAATTGAAAGGTGCAATTGTTAGACCATACCAATGTGCCTTCGGTGTGAAACCACTCCTCATAATATCCTCCCAATGCAAAAGTAAACAATGTTGTACAAAATAACTGTCATGGGTTTTGTCGTCAGATATATTAAAATGGTACCTCATCATAGTCTTTGAATCCTCATCATCCAAAATAACATTTAGATTCCTCCTCCAAGTTATATGCACAAGGATTGTGATTTGGTAGTTCTGCCAATGCATAGATTGTATTTCATTTTGAACCTCAAAACTGTAATTCTTAGCAAAATCAATTATTGAAACAATAATGTCATTTGGAAAATTCTCAAGGCAATTTTTGAACTACTAGTCCTACCACCTTTTAATGAAATTGTGACAAACAAAATATTGCAACTTTGGCTTCAAGTACTCAATAAGTTCATTGTTCTTTGTGGACCTATAGCTCAGCTTCAACTTCTTCCTTTCTTCACCTTTCTTAATTACAATGGTTTCCATATTGAAATGTTTCCAAGATATTAGGGTAAATGATGATCCATCCTCCTTACTTGGACAAATTGCCAAGTTCTCCACGCCACAATTTTCACATTTCCCAAAGACATAATCCAAGGCATGCCGTTCTAAATAGGGGTCCTTGGGACAAGTTATAGTTTTCCACAATGTAATCAACCCAAGATAGATGCCATGTGAACCCATATAGCCAATACCATAATCTTCAACAAAGGCACATACGACCTCACATTGAGAGTCTGTGTGTAATTCAAATTTTTGGTGCATGTAGTTAAAACCAACTTTCAACTCCTCTAGTTCTACATGATAAATGCAACAACATATGTTGCATTCCTTCATTTTCTTAACCCAAAATGAATGTAATGAATCAAATGTTCACTTATTTATAATCATAGATGGATGCGCTTTCTAGAAATGTAAAAAAAATTCCATCTTCATCACCATGCCCAACTTTTAAATTAGAATAATGGAACAAGATATGGATTGATTCAATTCAACTACCAAATGCATAGGAGCAAGCACAATTACATGATGCATAACTAAAAAAAGCTCTTGACAGAAAGATGAAAATAAAAAATTCATATAAAGAGTCCTACCAAGACAGTCAAATCACAACTCAAGTTATCGGTCCACTAAGTTATACCAAATCTTGCTTGTTCCAAGTGCATGCAAAAACTTTGCAAACTTGACAAATGTGCAACTTGACAAATGTACCCTCTTGCATCCTTAAATTAAAGTACATTCCACTTCAAATGTATAGTTTTAGTAAAGTCTAGAATAGATGTATTAGACTAATTAGACTAAATAACACCTTTAATCTTTGAAAATGAGGAAATCAACAAATTCCAAAGCTTATGAACATAACACTGATGATTCATCATGGTCTCAACTATTGGATCAATGACCCACTGAAACTATAGAAATGTTCCAAAAAATGCCCATACTATAGATCAAAAACATGGTTTCACCAACCCACCATAAACCCAAAAAATCAAAACCAACCAAATAGGAACCCCAATATCGGCCATGACCAAATTAACTTGGAAAGAGATGGAAAAAACTCAGATAAGGTATATTCAAGATCATACACCACTACATTTCGACTAGAAGATAATCATAAAAGTTGAACAAGTCTATACATACTCCAATCCTTTACAAATATCCATTTAGTACCTTTTTGTCTTCAAGTTCAATTCTATTAACAAGTTCCTGGCAATATTGAATATTTGTAGGGGGAATTGGGATCTTGTAAAATTTGACCATGGTCAAGATAACCTTCCATGGTCAACAACTATCCTATAAATAAATGCACATTGATGGTTGGTACCTGACCATGTCCATGACTATTGAGACCTTGTTTTTATTTGCTTCTAATTCCCTTGATTTGGATATTTAAGCTTCTTTCATTGTTAATATTGGTGGCAATGCCTATGTTGATGGGATGAAAGCTCAAGGTATTACCTTCTTAATGAAAATATTTTCAATTGTAACCTCATCAAGTTTCAGTTTAGTAACATTGATTTTGAACTACTAGATGGTTCTGCGTAGTCAAATTTGACAACATTGTTTATACAATGTTTAATGTATTGGTGTTGGAATAAACTACATTAAAGGTAAACGTGACACGCTCCCAAGTCCCTTGCTAGACCCATTTGAGGGTCCAAGTACGTTGAATTGCGGAAAGTTGGGACTTGAGGGCCGTTCTCGACTTCCAACACTAAAAGGGGGTAGAGGGGCGTGCTAGAAGTCCCGGGATTAGACTAGGAAGAGGGACAAATACTATTTCACTCAAATCTGCATCCAAAACCAACCACAAGAGGGTTAGTTCACATTCGGAAACACCCTTGGGTGTTGGGACAAACCACG
>Ga0116229_10010709_pt1 | contig 13695 bp, 13 predicted proteins | sample S1TSphgellanicum_3_FD_87313 | JGI IMG/M metagenome (GOLD analysis project Ga0116229, IMG submission 87313) | Host-associated microbial communities from peat moss isolated from Minnesota, USA - S1T2_Fc - Sphagnum magellanicum MG | ecosystem: Host-associated > Plants > Peat moss > Unclassified...
GATTTTCTCGATAGACAGGAGAAGAGTAACATCCCGAGAGAGGGAGACAGAGACAGAGAGATGGTGTTTCCATGGAAGATGCTAGTGGGACCAGCGCTACTGATAGGGATGAAAGCCGCGAAGTTTGACTACGACAAGCCTGACAACTTGCTCATCATCCGTGTGGTATACGCCCTGACGCAGATCGTGCTCTTCGCCGCACTGGGTTACATCGCATATCGGATTTCCAAATACGGAGATTCCAAGCACTCTGTCAGAGTCAAGGTCCCATCCGTAACGTAAGCCCGCTCTCGCCTCCTCATTGTGGGAAAAAAAACCCTAGAAAAATGCAAGTGCCAAAGTTTCAGCAACAAATCAAAGAAAACGCTTGAAAAAAAAATGGATGTTTTAAATTAGGGTTTTGAATTGTTTTCAATGTCAGGTCCAGATTCTGTGGTTGCAGGAAGGAATGATTTTCTGTTCTATTTTTTTGGTGTGTGAACCAGGAATCAGTTGGCCTTTGGTACACTTGTCTTTGGTATCCTTGATACACAATCCCTAGAAACCATAACTGAAGTAGTTATAATGAATTTGAGCCTGGTAAAAGGGACCCTTGATCCAGTGTTCTTCCCTCTTGAGGAGTACTGTATTGTGGGCTGTGGAATGCTTGAAAATTTGATCCAGCAAATGTGTGCATTTACCATATTGGATGGTCCATTGTTGTTGTTTTTTTTTTTTTTTTTGTTTTGTATTTTTTTTCTGTGGTCATTCTTAGCACAAAGATTTGGAACTATCTGATTGAGATGTTCTGAGTATCAAACAGATGTGGTTTTCAACAATACTATATAAATGCTGCTGCTTGGTCCAAATGTGTTTGAACATGAGGTAGTAACAGACTTACAGTAACGCTACACACTGAAGCTTTCATGGAGATATTGGTGTTTTGGTGTGAGGGTTTTTTTCAATTCTTGGACCTGCTTATCACTTTCAAAGATATATGGAGAGTTTGGGATAAGAGGATTTTAGTGCTTCAAGGTTTTTGTTTGAAGAAATCCATCTCATTCAAAGGACTGAAGTGGACTAGTTTATGTCAGAGCTTCTCTTGAGTTCAAAATTTCTTATCTTTAGTTGACTTGGATCTTGCAATCATGATCCATATTTCAATGGATGTCAACATGGTTTCCAACTTGTCAACCGCCCAAGTACCTGTTTGATAGTTTGATGGTTAAGTAAGCTTAATTTTTCAGAGACTGGAATTAGCGTGGATAAGTTTTGAAAATTGACAGCAAACTGTGAGGAGATTAATCAGATGCAATCAGAGGGTGCAAGCTTCTGGGCATTTGTGAGATGCAATGGAAAGGGTAAGATAACCCTGATGATTTTTACCAAAACTGAGAGGCTAGGTTGAGGACACTAAATGGCCCTAAGTGACACTAAGTGTACTTGGAGGTGGACCCTGCATAAGTTTGTTGCTAGTAGTTGGCAGTTGTTATTTGGGCAGTACGCTCTTTGTCAATGTTTGAAGGTAAGATTATTTTACACCTGAAAGCTTCTTGGAACACCTCTGTTTGACATGGGTTTTGACTGTTGGGTTTCTAGTAAAAGATCTAACTCTTGTCGTAGGATGCCCAAGGCATATAAGATACATCTGCTCTGCATGATTCTGGAATTCAGATTGTAGTCTCCAGTGCAGGGATGTTGAAATGATCATTATTGTCCCAGGTGTTATTTCTTCACTGAAATTTAAGTTAGAAGTTTTCTTGCAATTCTGCAGGAATTGAGTGTGTAAAGTACAGGCCCTGAACATGATCTTGTGGTGTGCAGAGGCCCAGCTGTAGAGACAGAAATGACTCATAAGGATTATGATATGTTTGAGCTCAAGAAGCTCTTGAAGAACTTCGGTCTGGTAATTACTATCATCTGTTCCTTCTGAATTGCTTGGATCTTAGGCTTTGGGCATTCCACTGGAATACTTGTGCATCTCACTGCATCAGTTGTGGCACTAAGGTAACAATAGCATATTTGCTTTATTTTTTATGTCCACTCTCTGAGTCCCTGCTGATTGTTTGTTCTATGATTCTTTACCAGGGTGCTGCGATGACAGTTGCTATCCATGCTTACATGGCAGTTGTGCCAGCTCTTATTCTTCAAATGGGTACGCATTATTTAAAAAACTGAAATGTAAAATCTGTTGCCCAACAACGGTCATTGAATCTGAGCACTAAGATCTCATTCAGTAAGGGTCATTCCTCTCTTTGGTGAAGTAATTACTGTTGTTGGGTGCAGTGACACAGCCAATTACACTAATTGACCATGCACTTTTCTTGATCTACATTCTCAAAAGGGATCCAAGCAAGAACCCCAAGTTGCGGCGTCCGTTTGTTGATGATTCACCAGCTGCCAAGTGAGAACCTGCTTCTTTTGGTGATAGAGTTTCTGAACTTCATTTTTACACACATTTGTTGATGATTTCTAGCAGCCTACATCGTTTGATTATAGGTTCCTTGTCACCACCCTGTCAAACTGTCAGTGCAGATTCTGAGTGTACTCCTGAGAGCTTATGGTTACACCAAGGGTTCTGGTCAGTAATTGTGTTAGATTTTTTTTTGGACATGACTTTGATGAGTGACTATGTCAATTCTTTTGAGCACAGGTTGGAGGCATTTAAGGAGAAAGCTCAGCAGGAACGAGCAAGGCTTGAGGCTCTTTCAGCTCAAGAACAACCTGCAGCACTAGAGAGTGATGTGGCACTAGAGAGTGATGGAACCCCTGGTGATGTGGGTGTGAGTGACGCCCAATCTTCATTGTCAAAGGTAGAGCGGAGGCCCCGACGGGCTGAAGTTGGCCAAGAAGAAGGCTGAGTTTTTGTGGGGACAAATGGTACTTGGTTGTGCAGTTGGGTCTCACAGATTTTTCTGTCAAATGCCGTATGTACACATATCAGCAACTTTGCCAAATCTATAGTTTTGAGAAGTTGGGAATAATGAGGAGTCACTGAAGAGGTGCTGATGAGTAACTACCATGCTATTGTAATATTTGACAGTTTGTTTTTCCAACTTAGTGAGCAAGGAGTTTTTTAATGTGTATCACAGTGTCTGCCTATGCTCAGGTCAATGTGCACTATTTTGCAAATCCATGGTTATACATGTAGTTGACAACCCATTCACCTGTGAGAAATAAAATAGTTGTGCATCTTTCAAAAGAACTGGGCTAAGTAGGATTTATTTAGGTCATAAGTTACTCTTATAGTTACTGATTGTCACAATTGCTTTGTCTCTGTTAAACCACTGAGGGCCATAGAGAGCTTTAGGTGGTTTGTCACTAAACCTGGGAGCTACCAAGAGAGCCATAATTCAGTGAAATCAAGGTCAGGGTTAAGACTGGTCTGCTGTCCTACTTACATCTCGAAATCAAGATGAAATAATTCAAGTTTTGGAAAGTTGATATCTTGAATTTTAGGAAGTGTTGATACTAACATATTGAGTCTCAGAATGTAAATTTCTGTGTCTTGGGCTCCACAAAGAAAATGAATTAGAGGTGTGAGAATTTGATGTATTCTGTGTGTCACAATGATCAATCACTTCTTTGTCGCTATAGATCCTGTTAGATGTCTTTTTAAGTTTGTTTTTGGTCTGGTTGTCATTGTGTGATCACCAGTGTGCTGCTACCAGTGCAGCTTTGATCAATCACTTCTTTGTTGCTATAGATCCCTTTAGATGTCTTTTTGAGTTTCTTTTTGGTCTGGTTGTCATTGTGTGATCACCAGTGTGCTGCTACCAGTGCAGCTTTGTGCCAAAAGTGTTGTTATTCATAATAATGCTTTTGAGTTCTTTGTCATGCTATAAGATATTCAGTTACCAACAATACAGGGAAGTCCCCAGTATGAGGGCATACAGTAGTGTAAGGTTGTTGGAGGTGAAGGGCTACAACCTGCAGACCAAGGAACATTGAGGGACTCAAATGGGGCATTGGGCTGAATGAAGTGCCCAACATGAAAGATTGTCCTTGTGTTTTTTTTTAAATGTAATTGATATATTCCTTAACATAAGATTAGAATGCTAATTTGTCCCTTAAGCTTTAAGTCCAAAGTAATTAGTCTTTTAAGCTAGTTGTGATTGATTATGTATATTATATAGGTGTGCTTGAAGATTATCTATTTCTCACTTTAAGGTCCAAGCTAATTGTAGTGTTCAAAGTTGCTAGATTCAAGTGGTTGTGTAATCCTTGTCATCCTTGTATGAATGTATGGCTCAATGAATATTATGTCTTTCAAATTTTGAAACCACAACTGAAATTCCCCTTTTTTCTGAAAAGTCCCTAAACATAGTCTAGAACTTTTCATTTTTTTTAGTTCCTACCTGATGGGAACTTGTTTGACAATATATTAGTTTAAATAGCCAAATCTGACATTGAAAACATTAAAACTTGCCATGGATCTCTTTGTTAGGTTTTAGAAATTGTCATATCATTAACCATTGAATAGGATTATGAAATCGCCAAATCCACTAGTGGATGCATTTGTTCTTGGCAAAAAGCACATGAGCTACCATAGGGGCCCTCTATGATTTCCTCCCTCACCCACTCCTTTGTCTTCACTTCTTCTTCCCTCTCAATGCAAGCCTTCACCAACAAATGTTTTCGTTAGAGATGTTGTTCACCTGATTGGAGCCTCTCATGAACGTTGCATTTGCTTGCAAGTTTTTAGATAATTATTGTGGATTTTGCATTGATCACTCCAATTCACAATTGTAGTGAAAACAAGTTGTAAGATGGAAAAGAACTTACCGATCACACTTATTATTTGTGAACCTACAAATTCATGAGCAATTGTGCGTATCTTTGTATTAAAGTTGTCATTGAAACTTGTACAATGTAGATTTTGACAACTTCGATTTGATTGTTCATAGGCTTTCAGGTTTAAGGTGCAATATGCATTGAAGCAACTTGCAAATCATGATCCTTTTCAATTTGTGTTATGACATGTTGTAATGGCAAACACTAGCCCCTTAGTGATGCACCAACAACAACACACACAATGTGCATTACAAATCATTTAGCACTAGAGAAAAAATAATGTTTTGCAATTGATGTTTGTAACTGATTTTTAATCACAAGCAACACATGAAACTGGAATTTTTCAATAGTTACCTAAGACAAGTTGCACCGACTTCATTTACATATGACATAATGTATTTGACAAATGCATATGAGTTTGTTATATGATTTCATCCATTTATATTAATGTAGTTGCAAAAGGCAACTACATGCAGTTATACTAGTTGCCATTCGAAGTTTAATCTGTGTGACAATGTGCATAGGAATTTTGGAAAAACTACACCCATATTATGTCATTTGATGAAGCTTCAAGTGTGCAACACAACATTATTCTGACCATTTGGTCAAAGTAATGTGTGTACTTCAACAAAGATGCAACAAATGGCCAAATCGTGGAAAATATTTAGAAGCTAGATGAATTAACTTGCATGTGGCATTGAAGTATGACCATTGGTGCACCAATTGTGGTTAAGTTTTTGGCATGAAAACAAATGTCAATTGCATGGAAAAAATAATTGTCTAGATTTGAAGTTCAAGATGATGTTTATGTGTTTAAATAGACATTATTGAGCTTTGCAAACAAAAAAAACTAAACATTTTGTTGAAGACCTACATTGTGTTCTTGCATTGTTGAAGAAATTGAAATTTGATGTCCCCTTAACAATTGCATAAGGACTTCTTGATTTACAAGGTGACATTGATGATATGTTGCATTGTTAGGTTTTCTTCTTACATTTTTAATTTGTGTTTTGATTTAGTTGAAAGTTTAGTTGACAATGGTTTAGGATTTAATGGAAAATAACATTATCATGATGATCTCATTTTGCAAAAATTGAAATAAACAACTATCTTGCACTTATTTATTAGAGATGATGAAGTTGGAAAATAAGTTTAATGTTATTTGTGTGCAAGTAGATTCCACATTTTAACATGTTTGTTTGAAAAATGTACATCATCTTATTGGGATTTTGTAGAAGCATGAGAATGGTGTGTGTGCAAATATGGCATTGAATGCTTGGGAGATCAAAAACCAAATTTGCAACACAATTTTTCAAATAATAAAAAAAAGTTCATTGAACACGATGAATTGATTAATGAATTCATGCTTGTTGATTTTGAGAATTCATGTTTGTTGTATAGCCACTTGAAATGGGATGTGTCATTTTCTTGCACATTATGTTTTCAATTCAATTGGTCAAGGAACATCACTGCTCCCATTCTTGAAATTTTTGTTTCATTTTTCATTCCTTTTGCTATTCTTTTACAAAACAATATGATAAAGATATAACTATAAATATAATGAAGAACAATCCATTGCCAAATATGTGTAACAAAACTTTGAAATTTATTTGAATGTTAGTCGTTTGCTCCAAGAAAAAGTGTTAGATGCAACTATGATCATAAGAAACATCATTGCAATCATTGATCAATAAATTAACTAATGTGATAATTTTGTGAACAAAAAGGTGTACGTGGTCCCATTTTAATACATTAATTTTAACAAGTGTATGAAATGTCAATGATATAAAGTTTCATCTCGATGGTTCCTTAAGAAATCATGTGGCTTGAAGGAATGTACATGCACACCCTACATCTTGAGGTATATGAAAATGAAAGTTGTCACAAATTTATAGTTGAAATGTTTCATGCTAATCTTGATGTAACTTTTAATCTCACATAATGTGAAAAATATGACACAAAAAGACCAATGTGTATATATGAATGTGTATATTCATGAGAGTTCACACTTATTCTTGCAATGTTTGAGTAGTTAGTAATTGCAATTTTTTTAAAAATTGATTTAATCTATTTTGTGACAAGAAGCATGCAATGTCTACCCCAACATTGTAAATTATCACACACTATCTATGGCTAATAAGAAGATCAAATTTATAAACTCTTTTTTTTAAAAAAATAAATGGAAAAAAGCAAATAGTAACAACATCTCCTAATATCCATCAAAACAAATGAAACAAATGACTACAAGATGAACTTATTGTGGCATCAAACTTTCACCACAAACCTTTACTGCCACAAATGTGAAAATTCTTAATTTATTGATATGTTAACCCTAATGAATATTGTCACTTTCTACGAATCACAAAAAAACTTTGTTGTTCATTTTTTTGCACCATCATTGTTGAATGAGTATAATGCTCAATCTTTTTTCAATCAACATCATTATCAACATGTCTTCTTACCCTTTCATGTATATTCATTTCTAGTGCCAAGGATGGTGGAAGATTGGAAAAAAGAAAAGGACGTGCATATATTCATGCAACTTTAAGCATGCAATGAAGTTGAAAGGTGATAATACTTTTTCTTTTTTCCATAAATTCATCATCCAAATTATGCAAAAAAAGATGTCATCCACCATTCTTCCCAACCCCTTGAAGATAAGGTTTGATATTTTGTAAACATGTCCTTGAAATCTTATTTGTAAAACTTTCTTACCAAATATTTGCAACATTTATGGGAGCCCATAAGTTGAACAAACTTGAAGGATGTATAAATGGAAAAGGAATAACTAGTGGACCTCATGGGGCTATAACACATGGTCTTTGGCCTTCACACATGCAAGATCATAAGCCACATGACATGTTTTTCATGGTTATATTATCAAAATTGGGCTTGTCACATCATGTTAATTGCATCAATTTTGATGTTCACATAGCCCAATATCATGTTACTTTAGGGTCAACCTAGGTCAAAACTTTTTTTTTTGGTAAGGGTAAAAAATTTACCCAATGGTTGTTAAAATCTAGTCACCACATAATTTTGAAAGATAAGGATATTGATTAGACTTGGGTTTTGATCCTTATGGCAATTGAAGTTCAATTGTACCAAAAAGACAAATCCTAATTGTCAAGTTTTAGGAAATGATGGCCCAAACTTAATAACCAAAATCTCAACATTTTAGTTGAGGTTTTGGTTTGGATGGGGGAAATGGCACCTCGCTATCATTTCCCAAATGAATTTAGGAAAGTTTGTGATATGTAAAAGAATAATGAAATCCACTTATTAAAAGGAGATACCTTCAACTTTTATAATACACAAAGTTTAAAATTGAAGGAAGTTGTTAAATCATCAAAGTTGTATTTACCTTGTATATGCTTGTTAAAACCTAAAATCATATATGCATGTCTACTATCTTAGGGCAATTATAAAATTTTATGACATAAAAAAAAACAACAATATAAATAAATTAATCGATTAAAATTTAATTTCACTATGATTTTTGTTATTAAATCTTCATCAAAGCCTTATTGAAGTTTTAAAAATAAAATCAAATTAATTTTAAAAATTTATATCTCAAAAAAATAATTTTATATTAAATTTTTAATTTATTTTAAAATTAACGTGTTTTTATTTTAATCAATTCTTGTATAATCTTTCAAATCAATTTTTTAAGAATCTCATTTTTTTAAGATTTAAAGGAATTGAAGCTAATTATTTGTATGCTTATAAAAGAAATCATTTAAAAAATTAATCATATATATAGTTTTTACATTTCATAATGATATGAAACCTCGTGATACAAAAAGCAAGTGGCAACCCAAAAAAATAATAATAATAAGAGGCATGATCAAATTAGTTACCCAACATTCCTATTTTGAGAAGAACCCAACAAGTAGATGGGTAGACTTCAAAACAACCCATCAATCAAATGGGTACACCCAAAATCTACACATGCCCATCCATTAACTTGGGGCAATAATAATTTACATCTAGCATTAGTAAATACCAAGATGTTCACAATAATGGACCACCAATGTGTGATATGAAAGCCTTAAAAAGGTAGCAAGTAGAATCTTACCATATGATAATCCATCAAATTGTTAAAAGTAGGATTCCAAGTGCTTTTTAGTATTTACATCTTCTTTTTATTATTTTTGGATTTAAGGTCTAATATTTTTGTTATTCACAAGTCATCACAAATTTTACTTGTTGTTTTGGTTGTTTCATTCTTCATCATGAATAGAGGGTCTAGGTCTTAGGAATTAATTGTGTGAGTTAGTTCTTTGTGTCATTTTTGTTGTGTGGTTATTTGTGAATCACAATTGTGATTTCAAATTTCCTTTATGGTTTTGAGTCTTGACCAATGTTGGGCGGTTCCCAATTTTTCAAAAAGTTATTTCTTTTAGTTTTTAGACATGTTTTTAATAATCAAGTTGATTTTTTTCAATTAATTTTTTTTAATAATTTCAAAACCTAAAAGCTAGCTAGGCTATCAAATTTTTTGGAAAAAAAATGTTCAATTGTTTTTCAAATTTTTGATTTTCACAAATTTAAAATAATTGGTTTTCAAATGCAATTCTCACAAGTTGGATATCAATGTTCAATTTTTTTCCTACCAAATTTATATTTGTGAAAAATTACAAAATTTGTAAAACAAATTCAAATCATTTTTTTTTAAAATGATGAAAATGCAAAGCAATTTTTATTTCCAAAGTTTCATATGTCCACAATTTCATGCCATTCAAATGAACCTTCAAACTCTTCAAACCCCTCTTGTTAATGTACATCCTTTTCGATTAATTCCATCGAATTATAAAATAATTTATAACAAACCTTAAGATCATTAGGTCATTATTGGTTCATAAATATCAACTTTTGTAAATTGTGAATTTGTAAATGGTTTCATATTAATAAGTATGTTGGCTAAAAGAAAAATATTTTCCATCTCAAATTGAGATCGAACAATGCTTAGTTTTTGGTGAACTCAAAAGTTATTGCAAGAAATATGGATTCATGTTATATTGAAATCCACTTGGCATTGTATGAAAATCAACAATTACTTGCTGACAAGTTCTTTTGTTGATTTTCTTGTGCTAGCAATTTGTTACAAAAATCCATGTTATAGTCCTCATCAATTCCTTGGTTTGTAATGTCACCTTCAAATTTTGCCACCAGATTTAAATGATGATAACATTTCAAAAGTATAAAATATATATATTTCCTATCATAGCCCTCAATAATAACCACAACTTGTTCATGACCAATAAAAGAAGATACAAGACGAAGGCTTTTAAACCTAAGGTTTAACATCAAGGATAACATGCTATTGGGTTTTCTTTTATCATAATATTTAAAGAAAGATTGGAAAGATTCTAGGACACTAAACATTTTTTTTTTCATGTTGAAAATAAACAAAACTATTCCAAAAACAACTACCAAATCATCATCAATCAAATTGTCTAGGATTGGTGGGATTTGAAAATCTTCCCTACGTTTCAAATGCATTGTTATGGCATAAATACATGACCACACAACTAGTGGCCATGAATTTGATTCACAACATAAGACTCACAATATGAGAAAAAAACCACACACACACACACACACACAATTATTTGAAAAATGTGCCATGTAAGAGAAGGTGGTGCTTGTTTTTTTATTCTCAAAATAATTTACCTATAGTAACAAAAGATAATAATCTCCTAAAATTGTAAATCCTTTTGAAACATAATGATTTTATTAGAAAATTTGCATAAAATCTTAACAAATTTTAATATTAATATTTATAATTGTTACATTTGAAAAAAAATCAATTTGCAAAAGAGTTTTCAAATTTTTAAAAATAAATTATACCTTGTTTTGAATGTAGTTTTTAGTTTTCTTAGGTGAACATTGAAGACCAAAATCAACACAAGCCTTAATCTATTCTTGTATGCCTTTCCCATATATATATATTTTATCATGTTATACAATTTCGCAAATGTGATTGACTAGACTTAATTGACTAGACTTAATAAAAACATACTTGAAAAATTCTAACACACTTTCTCCTCTATGTTGACATGCATTAAAAAAACATGATCAAAACAAGTGCCTTGAAAACTTTCCTCTAAACCCAATATTTCACAACTCACAATTGACTTTAGTGCAATTGTTATTGCATTGAAATTTGATCCTTCATCTTTCAAACAAACAATGATCATTTTTCTTTAATCAATATTGATATAATAATTATGTTAGATTTATTGTGAGAGTTAATCCAATGACTTTAGTTGGCTCACACAAACCAATGGCGACATGCTTTGGTTGTTAATCAACTTTTTTTTATAAAAATGATAAGAGCAAACACATCACATGTGCTTTTTGAAACATTCACAAATCATAGTTATAAAATTACGACTTGTTGAATTTGATAAAAAATATGTTTATTTCATTTTCTCCACCAAGTTATGTAACACCTCTTGCAGAAACAATTCTTCAAAGAAATACCACTCAAGCACATAAATACATGGCTAGACATGTGAACCAAATATTCTCTGGAAACTTCATAAGCAAATGATTTTTAACAATCAAAAGGCCAAAGTCTTGTAATTTTTTTTGTTGTTGCACATCATCCTTTTAAAAGTAATCTTTATAACTTTTTTTTTTGAAATAACATTGTGAAATACATTAGGCTTGTTCTCATTAGTTGTCTTTTCACATTTTCTCTCAATGGACTATTCATTTTTTCCTCAATTTTTTTTGCAATAACAAAACGGTTTGCACCCACATCTTTTTTCAAAAATGTTATTCCATTCATTTTGTAATATGAAATTACATTTTTTAAAATTGTGTTTTTATATTAGATGCATTGAATGGATCGTTGTGACAAAAGATCTAACACATGATTTGAAAATTTGCATTATTAACATCTTTATTATTATCAACACAAAAAAACCCCACATAATGGATTTTTGCTATGGGGTCTCCATTTAACTTTTTGAACATTGATTAATGTTGATTAATTTAATCTTCATTTTCAACCTCTACTACTTTTTGTTTGCAAAATTGAACTTTCTTTAGATCTTTCCTCCATAACTTCTTCTTCCATAACAATTTCATTAAGATAGATTTGACATGTTTCATTTTGTATTGTTATGCAATTTTCATTTTCACTTGATTCCATTTTTCACAAGATTGTCGCTCAAAATTTAATGGAGAAACCAAAACAAGTTTATGTTCTACCAAAGTTGTTTTAATCACTTTTACTTTTAGATTGAATTAAATACTAGAAACTAAAACATGTATGAAAAATTACAAGATCAAAAGTATTCACAACTTATCTTTCCAAGTGGAGAGGCAAATGCAAAAAATGGTTAAATCAATATTTTGCAAAACAACCCTACACAACAACAATCATGTTTTCCAATTACTAAGGGATTAATTTTGAAGGGGTTGAGTTTCCTTTCATAAAAATGGATTGTTCGGATGTCATCTCAAGTATCACCTAAAGTGATATTCAATGGTGTTCATGGCGAGAACTTGGTTTGAACTAGGGTCGATTTTCACTTGATTTTGGATACTCACCCAACATTGGTAAGAACCCAATTTTTTTCAATTGTTTCTAAACATTATAAATGAAGGTTTCAAAATCCAAATTTATTACTTTTTGGGTTAAATATAGTTATTAAAAATCCTCACTCTAGAAGGTGAAGGTATTAATTTAATTGTTGTTTCACCTTAAGGCCCTACATCTACACATCAACTCAAAATTACATTTCAATTATTATTTACACACAAATAAACACCACACACACACACACACACACACACACATGTGCACCATGTGTTGTTGGCCCAAGTGTGAATTGGTCATTCAACTAAATTTTCCTTGCAAAATCATTTTTTGCAATTTGAAATTATAACAAAAACCTACTCAAAAATTCAATGTCTCTTGAGCCTTGAGTCTCCAAATTTCCAAATCACCTTTATTAAATCCTATTCACTTGCTAAGGGATTAAATCCACAAATTTGACTTGCAAGTTATCCTACTCAAATTGGCCATACACCTTGTTACTTTCATTCAAAGTTTCTAGACTTGATAGAAAAGGCATGTCATCATTATCAATTAGATTGAATTACATTAGAATTGCATTGTGATGAGGCTAAGATCCATCCAACAAAGAACCACATGCACTTACTTACTTTGGATGTCAACATCCAATGCATGTGAATTGATTGCATTGCACTATGACCAAAGACTCAATCCAACAAACATTCACAATGCACTACTAGACTACAAGATTTGACACATGTGTTGTGGGAAGAAAGATATTACACATCACCAAAGCATGATACCCTCCATTAAAGCCTCTCTCTCACACAAACTTGTCATATCCAAATTCTTAATTTAAAAGATTGTCAATTTAGTTGCAAAGAAAGCTTTTTCCTTCTATTTTGGAAAATAAAGTTGGATTTGCCTACCCTAGGCAATGATTTTTTTTTTAATTTAAATTTTTTTCATTTTTCATTTAAAAAAATTGGGGATTTAAAAAATAATTTTATTTTTAAAATGATGTATTTGAATAAATTTTCTTTTTTGTTTAAAAAATCGACTATTTTTTATATTTAAAGAAAAACCCTAGACATAAGCATGGTTTTGTTTTTTTTTCCCCCCAATTTTGTGAGGTAGGTGGGCTGGTGACCATCCACAAGAGGTTTTAGCCAAATTTGGCTATAGGTCAAAGAGGTAAGTAAAATATGCTAGGAAATGCTATATTCTGGGGACAAGTTAGGAACTAATGTCTAAATACAATGAATGATTTGAGAGTTTTTTCACTTCAAATATGGTGACATTGTGCAATATTTTTCTAAAAAAAAAAAAAAAAAAAAATAGGGGGAACATTTTAAAAACCAATTTTATTAAAAAAAAAAAATAAAAAA
>Ga0116229_10010710_pt1 | contig 13695 bp, 9 predicted proteins | sample S1TSphgellanicum_3_FD_87313 | JGI IMG/M metagenome (GOLD analysis project Ga0116229, IMG submission 87313) | Host-associated microbial communities from peat moss isolated from Minnesota, USA - S1T2_Fc - Sphagnum magellanicum MG | ecosystem: Host-associated > Plants > Peat moss > Unclassified...
TGGCAGGCCATGGAGGTAAGCATCTCCCATTGGTAGATACCAATTGAATGAAAGTTTGTGATGTGAAATTATGGGCTTAAAATGAAGCCCAAGCACAATTTGCAAGGTTGTAACAACACCATTATTCATGCAAGATCTACCTAGGAGCTCATATGTTGAAATGCAAGATAATCTTGAAAGACATGTGAGATTTTAGTCAACAAACTATAATGATGTGCATTCACCAAAAAACTAAAATTGTTATGCTAGTTAATTATGGAAATGAACATGAAATGTTATTAAAGTCTAGCCCCACACTTTGTGAATGCATGTTAGTTTCACCCATTGTAAAGCACAAGGCAAACATTATCATGAACCCAAACATACATAGATCACAAGGTGTAGGATGGAGAGGGTTCTTTTTCCTATTCCTTAATAATGAAAGAGATATTATACTTACAAGTAGGCACAATTCCCTCCCAATAATAGGAATAGGCATGTTATCATTTCTTTTTTTAGGAGGTATATTCATGAACATAAGGTGCCTTCCAAATGCATTAAGAAATGTCTCCAAGTACTATATGACCAAGGAACTAATCATCAACATTGATAGGCTTCTAAAGTTTTCATTAAAAAAGGATGTATTTGTGAAATGTAAATGATAAAACTTTTAAAACCAAAGGTGAATGCCCCCCCATCACTCAACTTAGCCCCCTTTCCTAAGGGATCCTAAGTCGCCAAGTTTTTAGGATTCAATGCCACCCACAATTCCAATTTTGTTATAAACCAAACCTCTTCAATAATTCCAAAGATTTTCAACTTTCAATTGTATGAGATTATGGCTAGTGTGACTTAGTACCCACCAATTCACCAATTGGAAAAAACTTGTTTTGGGTTGTGTTGGTGAAACTCAACTAAGCATTGGTTGGGATTCTAAATGGGTTTAAATTATTATTTTTTAATTCCATTTTTTTTCACCCTTATTGACATGTACATATTAAACCAAATGTATTGGCAATGTCTACTCCTTTTTTCTCCTTCTCTCTTCTCCTATTCTCTTTGCTTTCTCTTTTGTCTTTTTTTTTATCATCCTTCTTTTTTTTCTTATGGTTAATGGTTTGTTTACAAGAGCACTAATGGGGGTGCTACAACAATAATATCATCAAGAACAATGCAAAGTTGCACAACAACATCACTAGGAACAAACAACATGACCTAAAATTAATGTGGGGTGCATTAACAAACCTGTGGGGTCATTGGCATAAGAATGTGATGTGCATTAGCAAGCTTACAAGGTGATCATGTTATTTCAAGCATCAAACTTTTAGTTGTTATTTTGTTTTGTTTTACATGGAAGAAAAAAAGAAAACAAAGTGTGGGAAATAAGAAGGGAAGGATTAAGAGGAAAATAAAAAAACTTGATAAGATCTGATTTCATTTCATTTTTTTGTTTTATTATTTTATTCATTTTTTTGTTTTTGATTTTTGTATCTTCTTTTCCTTTTGTGTATTAAATTTAGTTTTTCCAAGAAGATTGGGTTTTTTTATTGAGTTTTTTTAGTTTCATTTTTTCCTTCTTTTTATTTTTTTGTTTTTTAAATTTTATTAATTAATTTATTTCTATTTTTATTATTTTTCTTGATTTTTTCTTTCTAATTAAAAATATATATTTTTTGTTTATTTATTTATTTATTAGTATTATCATTATTTATGTTTTTCATTTTTTTTGTTTTTTTTATGGGTTGAAAGCATGATAATATGCCAAAAAAGTAGTCACACATGTAGTCACAATCACATTTATGCCATAAACATGAAAAAAATTATTCAAAACTTCTTTAACTTTCATTATGAAACAATGGTTTATTCCATTGAATTTACAATAAACTACATATAAAATGTGAGGAATTTTCATATAAGAAAAATGGATGAAAAGTATGTTATCAATTAGTTGGGTTTTCAAAATTTCCAACATACTTTTATATGAGAACTTTAATAAATTATGATTATGATATGAAGTTTTTAAAAACACATTGACACATATTAGTGCTCTATTCATTTGAAAGTACAAAACATTCAATTACAATTGTACTTTCATGATACTTTCATATACTTGAAGTAGGAGCGTGACACCTACTTTCCTATATTTGTATTTTAAAAAATGTACTTAAATGCATATTAAAACATGCAATTATTCAATATTATGCAATGAAGTCAAAGAACTTCCTCTTATTGATCATTAAAGTAAAAGAATTCATGAATTCAATGTATTAAGTCTTAGTTTATGGATATCTTCCACCAAAAAAAATAAAATCCCTCATTGGCATACTTTACCATGTTTTCACCCTATGTTTTTTTTTTGGTGTGTTTTTTTCTCTTTTTCTTTTTTTAAAAAAAATATACATTTACTACAATACGTCAAAACATGACTTTCATGATTAAAGTCATATGATTACATAATCGAATAGGACCCATTACTTATGCCATTTTGACATAAATGACTACCAAAATGGCATAAATAATCGGTTTGATTTTACTACAATTGTATTTTTGTAGTCATGAAAGTCACATTTTGACGTAGTGTTATCTTTGTTTCAATGCTTGTCTTTTATTTTTCATTTTTTGTCTTTTACTTTTATGTCAGTGTATAGGGTTCGTGACCACATGGCTAGTGGAAAAAACATAATCTACATTAAATTGGGGAAGGAAGTTCAAAAGGATATGCAGTTGTAATTCAACATGTTATTTCATTAGAATTACTGGTTGATGAACAACATGATACTTCATCATATGTAATTAGAGGGGATGATCAAGCATAAAGAGTTGAAAATCCTAGCTCTAATTATACATAACTTAGTTAACATTTATTTTTTTGTGCTTTGCCACCAAATTGATGGATCCAATTCAATTGTAGCTTGTAATGATTTAAGTATACAAAGAAAAAATTATAACATAATATAACTCTCATTTTAACTTATTGAATAGATTTTTTTGTGAAACATCATTTATCTTAAGATTTTTTTCATCTTTATGAGAAAATATTTGAGATGAAATGTGATGATTTGGGTTAAATCTTTCAACCTTGACATACATGTGTTAATTCCTTTTGTAAATTATGATCAAATTCATAAGAAAAAACCCTAATTTCCATCTTAAAATAAGATTGACATGTTGGGGTTCTTTTGGCTTTTTATTTGTGCAATAACTAAAAATAATGAGGGCAAATAGAGTTTAGGGTTTAGGGTTTATGTAATACATGCATTGATAGTTTTGTCACATGTAAAACAATCATTTTTTTCATTTCAAGTTTAGTTGTTGGTTTAAGAAGGACAATCAAAGGAGCAAATAAAGCCCCTCAAACAACCAAGTAGCCCAAAAATGTTCAAGTTGGGTTAAGGTGGGGTTGAAGTGGGTGTGCAAAGTTGGCATGTGTTTTATTGCATATGTTGCAAAATTGTTGTTCACCCAAAACCTCAAGAAGTTGCACAACCTTGTGGTAGAAAAAACCAAATCTACTCGTCCAAAACCACATTTGAGTAACGCATGCATTTTAAGTGATGTGCATGTGATTCAATGATGAAATAACCAAAAGGTGATTACTAAAGTTCATGCAAAAGTCCATGGGGAATGGGATCACCTTTAGTTATTTCTGAAATGAAATCTTAGATGCGAACTTCAAATTATTTTTTGCAAGTCTTAGGCATTCAATCTTGCTACATAAGGAAATAGCCCATGTAATGCCCACACAAGCGTCGAGAAGGATCAAAACTTCTAAACCTTCATCCACACCACTTGATGTGTGTATGTGAAAAGGTTTAAGATGGTGTGGGATGGCATATATTGGGAACAATAGCTCCACAAAACAACCTAGATAAGAAAGTTAGCGAAATTATCAATTTTCAAGAATATAAAATGACATAAGGATGATATGCCATCATATTCACCCATTTTGTTTTCTTTTACCTTGTTTGGTTTAAAGTTTTTCCACAAGGCCCATGTTAAATGTGGGTTGTTGTTGCTTTAATGCAAATTTTGCAAGATTAATAAAAACAAATTTATGGTGAATGCAGTTTGTTTCCAATTTGAACATTGCCACATTTATACCCATAAGCACATGTGAAGAATGTGGCAAAGATAATAGTAGCCTATTGCTAAGCACATGGATGGGCAATGTGAATTATAGTTTAGAAAGGGCTTTCCCTCGAATATGGATTAATTCCCTCAAATATGGATTAATTAAGTATGAGTAGGATTGTATGTAGTGAACATCTTTGACATAATTTTATAAAATCAATAATTTCCATCCACCTATCAGGTACATAGAAGCTAGGGTTTGCATTTGAAGACATGATCTTTTATGACATTTGGATATATGTAAAACGATTTTGATTTTTGATAAACTTTTTTATTATGGCATCACAAACTTACAAGGTTTCATAAGTTTATAAAAATTTTGTACAAATCCAATTTTCTTAGGTTCATATAAAAATCGCATGAATTCTATGTTAAAGTTAATATGAAAAATATTTTTACACATTTAATATCTTAATTATTCAAATGGATGAGATTTTTTTTGAATGAACATGAATGCTCGAAAGAAACACTAGTAAAAAAAATAGAAAATACATGAGTAAAAATATATGGTGCAATATATTGGTTGTATGGTAAAAATTATAAGTTAATTAGTTTAAAAATAAGGTACATTTTATTCAAATAATCAATCTTATTATAATATAAGGTATGTAATAATCTAAAATAATGGATTACAATTAATAAAAGGTGGCTTAAATATGTATATATTAGAAAAATAGGTAATAAAAGGGTGATAAAAAATAGGTTAGAAATTATATAATACCCCCCCTAAAAATGGTTGTTTGATGCATGTAGATCCCAAACTTTATATTAAGTGTCCCCCTAGGTGTGAATGTTCATGTTTAATACACAAAAATTATAGTGAAATTATATCACAACAATTACGCATATTTAACTAAAATGTAAATCGTACATATTTCACATCAAGACATCATAAATAGAAAAGACACATCATCCCATTAGTGTTAGGTTGTAGTCCTCATCAACTTTGTCTTGTTCCATGGTCTTGTTAAATTATTTTGTGAAGAATTGTGTGCAATTGTTCTTTTCTATAGATGTTAGATTTCATATTTGACATGGAGTTTTGTTATCCCAATGAATATCTAGGAGATTCACAAAGTGCATAGGATTTATAGGATCACTATACATTTTTCAAAACCTATAGGTTAAATATAAGCAATGGGATGGGTAAGCCGAAATTTTTGGCATAGTATTTTGCGTGTAGGGGACACTCCTCATGTCTATATATAAGGGGTCCATCATATTTAAAGGTTTGGTATAAAAAAAAACTCCATCAAACTCTATGTTGCCAAATAAACTTTTTTGGGAAACCTCATTATGCAGCTTGAAAGGTGGGGTATTGATAAATGGGGTCTTGGAAGTCTTTTTCTCATCCTTTAGTTTCTCATTATTGGCATCAAAACTAACTTAAAGGTAAATGTTTTTTCTCATTGTGAGATGAATAATTATTTATAATTGGAAGGACTCCACTATTTTACAAATTTTGATTAAAGAAATTTAATGATTTTGAGTAGAATTATGGTTTTAAATCAAATTAGCAAAGGGACATGTGGTGATTTTTTGCACACAAAAGTGGTCATGTTAGGTCCAAAGTTAGGACATAAATATTGACAATAAAGTCATATAGTTGGTAGTTATTTTTTAACAAGAAAGGTGAAGTCGCATTTTAAGGCCAAATTGCACTAATCCAACTTGCATTTGTATATCATGTATGCATCAAGAATGGGTCCATGGATACAAAACGAGTAATACATCTACATTCCACATACCTACGAAAGCTCATAGAACCTTACAAAAACCCATTTCACATTACAATCTACAAAAGGAATTCAAAAAAGGTAGATGATTTCACATGTTTTTTAACATTATCTAGATTGCAGCTATTTCCTAAAGTTGAAGGTAAAGTCCAAGAATTATTGACATTTGATCCTATAGAAGTGTTTAATGAATAATTTTAAAACAATGCATCCAATAAGAAACCTTTGTAGTTATAAAGGACTAGAAACACATAACAACAAATGCACATAGTCTTTTATCTATTCCATCAATGTTTATTCATCTATTCATACATATATTCCATTAATGTTTATTCACTATTGAAAGTGGAAGAAAGGGATTTCCATATTTGTAAAATTGAAGATTGTAATCAATTTGTTGCAAATCCACCTATAGCCTTAAAACAATTAACACTTAACCTTCACTTAACTATCAATGAAAAATTTATATATTGAAAGTCACAAAAACATGGACCCAGAATAAAATCCAAATTTGACACTAAAATATGCATGCATGAAACAAGATGTGGAGTTCATAAACTTTTGTTCTTTCATTCATATGTTGGATGTAGTTAGGATTAAAGAATTGTTATGGTTGTTTGTAATGTCTTCAACTAAACAATTTCATTATACATGTCTAAGTGTTGTAGTAGCCACATAAGAAAATTGAATGAGAATCACCATGGATAATTGGTCATTAAGCTACCAGCAAAATGTAATTGTTTAATGCAGATTGCATTATAATCACAATGTAAGTATCATGTAGTTCAAACAAATGGCAAATGCATGTCATGAATAATCTTGGATAATGGATGTTAATGTTTATTAAATTTGTAGATCCTAAAGATTATTCCGCCCTTATATATGTTGATTGAAATTGTGTGATGATACAAGTGAAAGTTTGTACCAAGTGTGCTTTCTCTTCATAGAAATATGTAATCTTAGTCATTTTTGCATTAATTTTGTCATGTTCAACCTGTGATCCCTTGCCTTCAAAGCACAATTTGGTCAATTATCTTTAGTTTTTTTTCTCTCCATTCACCAAATTTTTTTTGCATAGATCCAGTACATTAGGGTACTAAGTATTTAGATATACAAAATTATGGTAACACATTTTGTGTTATAAAACTTTTTAGATTGCAGAGAGTTTCACAAGGACATTTCTAAAAACTCATAATTTTTATGGTTGAAGGAGGTTGCTTTAATGTAATGAAAACATTGATTACATCAAAGAATGAATAATTGATGAATAGTGAGAGTAAAAACATATACAAAGAATGGAAAGTGCCTCCATTTTGGTTGTGATGTCATCTTCATAACCCTAAAATAAGTCATTAACCTCCTCAATACTTTGACCTTTTCCCATGTTGATTGTAGCTTTTTATCATGGTCTATAGATTGCACCCCAATTCCAAATCCCTTTTAAAATCAAAGGCAAAAGTCAAGGTGTACAAAAAGATTTTATTCATTTTTAGAATACACAAAATCAACAAGGAATACAATGACAAAAATCCTACCACCTAGAATGTAAAGAAAATATTAATACTAATAAGTCGTTAATGTCAAAAGGGAAGCATGGTGGGTTACTTGTGTATTTAGGATAATTTTTTGCTTCTTTTCATTTTCAATCCTAAGTATTGATTCTTGTTTATGAACACCCACACCCCCACTTCAAGGTGTTGTGGCCCATCATCCAATTCCTAGATGCATTATTTCATGCTGATTGATAACAATATATTTCACCAAAATGTGATGAAATTACCCAACTCCCCACTCTTGCCCTCAAATTGTGACTATAATGTGGACTCACAACTTAGGGAGGTCACTTGTTAATCAAATAGATGGAACTCTTTTACTTCCAAGGCAGCACAATTACTCTCCAATTGGATGTCCAATGCTAATGCTAACATTTTGGAATTATCTTCTTCTTCACATCAACAATACCCATTCACATTACCCTTCCAAATCAAAGCCTAAAAATGTTAAAACTTCAAGAAACTTTTAAAAATTCCTTAATCATCATCCAAGTGCAACACTCACTCACATCTCCAAATTCATAATGATGCGATCAATTTTCCAAAAATAAATGTGAAACACAAAACATATGCTAGATGAAGTGTTCATTTTCTTGATATTTTACAAATGCATTCTCCATGAACTTTCCTATTTACCTCCAATTGTTGGTGCATTGCAAAGTGTTATTTGATGGCCTACATTGTTTTCCAAATTGAGTTTCATTATTTGTGTGCTTTTGCTTACAATGCTCATGTATGGCATTTAATGCCTTCAAAGAATGGTATTTGAGATACTCAGACTTAAAAGAGATTGTTATGTGTGAGCCATACCGACACAACCATGTGCAGTAGTCTCAATTTTTAAGAATTGCATCAGGTTTATTTGAATGGGGTAAGGTTATTAGGGGCTTTTAGCAACTTCATAGGGAATGATGAATGCACTTGGTGCGTGGAGGGGTTGTTTCCTTTTATGAAATGCATTATTGGTGAATAAGGTGTTGGGTTAGGTATTTTCTTCAACAAAAAGTCGGTAACCATAGTTTTGGGAACTTTGCTGCATAATTAAGGGTGAGAAATTTCTAGAGGGTTGGGGGTAGAAGTAGACACTAGAATTCGCGATGTTTAGCGCAGCTTTGGTCTTGTTCTAGTATTTAGTGAATAGCAAGGATGTTAAAAATTCTTGAAGCAATTGAAGGGATGTTAGTGAAGGGTCCAATAGAAATAAAACAATCTTCAAGTCGTATGGACATAAGGTTAATTTCAAACAACTTAACGATTAATTAGATAATGTGATAGTGTGCCAATGACAACAGGAACTTCATAATGACTGAAATATTTATTTAAAATAGGGATAAGCTCAGCAAGGAGCTGTAAGAACATGTAAAATCCTAGGCCATGCCATAGTATTACTTCATAACTGTAGGAAATCTAGGATGTGTCGAATGGTGCGAACTAGGTAGTCCACTTTGCTATTAGGAGGTAGTCGACAAATTGGATAACACAACCAACAATAGTGTCCAATGTCGGGAACTGAAGACCATGCGAAGATAAAAGTATCTTCAATTTCGTAACAACCTTCACAAATGGTCTCGGATTCATCACCAGAAGCGGGGTCAACTTGCAACAAGATCACCAGGGTGCGAAAGTTTAGAGAAATACGATAGTACCAGGCTCGAGGGGGTTCAACTTTAAGACGAACACACACCTTTCGAGGTTCGGGTTCTTCATCACGAAGATGTTGCATTAGGGTCAGATTTTGAGATGACTCTGAAGGCGATTTTTCATTCGCTTGTGCGACTTGGGGCCCGTAAGATGTGACCATGCGCGACACCATAATTTATAGATTGAGGAAAAATGAACGAAAGGTGAGAATAACAGCTTAGAACCATGGTAAAGTAAAACTATAAGGTCAAAGGAAAAAAACTAAAGGTTTAAGTAAAGGTTGTCGGGGGGAAAATGGGAAGAAATGAAAAATTATTTTCCTTCACCTTCCATTGGTCACCAAGCTTGGAACATTCCAGTGGCCACCAAGCATGGAACATTCCATTGGCCACCAAGCTCAAAACATTCCATTGGCCACCAAGCATGGAACATTCCATTGGCCACCAAGTTCAAAACATTCCATTGGCCACCAAACATGGAACATTCCATTGGCCACCAAGCTCAAAACATTCCATTGACCACCAAGCTTGGAACATTCCATTGGCCACCAAGCTCAAAACATTCCATTGGCCACCAAGCTTGGAACATTCCATTGGCCACCAAACTTTGGATTTACCTTCATCTCCCTTTTCCTTCTCTTTAAAAGGCGAATTTAGATCATTGGGAGCTTTCTCTTTCCTCGGACATAATTTTCAATTCAATCTTGAATACTTGTTCTCACAAGCTTCTTGAAGAGGAAAAAAATGATTAATCTTGGGAGGTGGGAAAAAAAAGGAAAGTAGAATGAAAATCTTGTAATAATTTTGGAGGAATGGAAGTGAGTAGTGATAATATTGGGAAGTTAGAACTTTAGAAAAGATCTCACAAACCTTCTCAGGTTTGGTAATATAACTCCTTACTAATTTAGCTATAGATCTTAAGATTTGGTAGGATGGTGCGCCTTGTAGTTAGCTTCCTAATGAGCTAAGCCAAACCGGATTTGAATAACCTATGTGTTAGAAACAATATTTCAAATGACTAGTGGTCTGCAACCAAGTTGAATTATCACATTTGTAAAACCCTTTCGAGTTTTGTAACATAACTTCTTGCTGATTTAGCTGCAGAGCTTAGGAATTGGTAGCAAAATGTGCCTTCTAGTTAGCTTTCTAGTGAGCTATGGCAAACCGGATTTGAATGACGTATGCGTTAGAAACAATATTTCAAGTGACTAGTGGTCTGCAACTATGTTGGACATGGTATTGAATCCTTAAACATTGGTTTAAATGAATGACAATTTGACATAAAGCCCTAAAATGTGGAGTGTGTGAGCTTGAAAAATATATCTATCAATTTTGATCACAAATGATGCATAGGAAGCAAGCTACTTAATTTGAACTACAAACGCAAGCTAACATCTTGAAATACACTTGCATTTTTCTTTCACCGGTAACATTTGTGCTTTCAAGCATAATCACCTTGTAGAACCAAGAGTAGAGGGACGAAAAATCACCTCACATTATGTACATAATAAATCCACATGAATTTGTTGATGTTGATGTTAATTGTGATACCCTTGGTCATCAAAACTTCATTTTGTTAAAGGTAAGATGGTTGGAGAAAGAATGTACACACAACCTTTTCTTCATGGAAATAGAAGTTTATGTAGTAACCCTCAATGGACTCCTCTTTTTCCAATGTGGTAAAAAAACTTTTCAATGCTAACCCTTTCAATTGTCATTTTACATGTAGAGGTGTTACATTCATTTCAATCATAAAGAAATTTTTAAAAAAAAATCTAGTATTGATACATCGAACATAGTTTTTCAAAGCAAAATTCCTGGGGCATTTGAAACCGACCATCATTACATTTTTCTGTCCAAAGATAGAGAGCAAAGGTTTTGGTTATTCAATAGTCAAAAAATCCAAAACCCTCCATTAGAAGAAAAACACTTATTTTCGACTAATCTTTATAATTAAATTTTAGTTGCAAGCGACATTTGTGACCAAAATTCCTTTAGTCGCCTTGAACAAGTCATATGCAATATTAGTCACAAACGACAAAAGATATTGAATGAAAAAAAAATCAACAAATTCAAGTTCATCCTTCGACTCCATTGTATACTTATTATCACATGCGATTAAAATGTGACTGTTTTTGTCATTATTGAGGGCAAATGGTGTGCTATCATGTGTCCTAATATATAATTATTTAAAATAATAAATATTAGTATTTTGAAATAATCTGGGATGTTCAATTCACATGCTTGGATGTTTTATATTATGACACATGGCCTAATGTAAATATGCCACATGGCACTTTTAAATGAATTTAATACAAAATATTAATATTAAGTTGGCAGGTACCTACGTAGGTACAAAAGTAGGTGCTTGCAAACTTAGGTTAAATACCTACCTACCTATTTAAGTAAAAAAGTAAGCAAATAGGTCAAACTAGGCACCTATTTAACTTGGTAGATAAGTAAGTTGTGGAGGTAGGTAGTTTAAAATTGCGCAAATATATATATATACATATTGTTTTGGGTTAAGCCTTTTGAATGGCTCATCCCATGTGCACACATTTTTTAATGTGAAATTAGATGATCACACTCTTCACTTATATAATGTTCAAATTAAGAATGGAAAATAAACAATATGGGATAAGTTATGAAGTCGCAACTTCTTCACAAATTAAGTTTCAATTTCAAAACTTTCTTCATGTTTTTTTAAAATATTTTTTTAGATTTTTAAACAATTCAAGTTCATGGTTCACTAGATGATTAGATAATCATTTAATTAATAATGATTAGATTTAACATATATTTAAAATATAAATTATACATTACAAATATTAAGTATTCATTATCAACTATTTACATAATTAATAATTTTTTAATATTTAACTAACTAGTTATCTAGTTATTCACAACTTGTTAATACATAACTCATAAATAAATAAATAAATAAATAATAATATTTCTTTACTTTTAAAAATTTGGTCAAATTATAGATAATATAATTAATGTAAACCAATTTAATTATTACATTAAAAAAATAATTATTATAAATAATTATTTTCAAATTAATAATGAACTAATAATTGTTATTAGAAAAAAAATTATTACACAAATTATATATTTAAAAAACAACATTAAACTAATTACTGTAATTATTACATAATTACATTTATTATTGTAAATTTTTTATCAGTCAAATAAATGTATTTTTCTATTGATAATAAATAACTATAAATAACAATAATATGTTGAACTTATATTAATATTTTTAAATTAATCTAATATGATTATAAAATAAGTATCATATATAAGTAATTACATTTAAAAAAATAGTGTATATAGTAATTCTGACAATTATAAAAATAAAAATAATTATTTTAATCACATTATAATTTTTCCAAAATTTTAATTCAGATTTAAAGTTATAAATTACATATTGTGAATAATTATGTTCAATTACAAAATAATTATGAAATTACTATAACTAATTTTTATTTGAAGTAATTACAATGACTTTTAAAGGAATGTAACATTAGTTACATTAATTGATTTATTTTACTCTACAAATATAAATTATATAATATAAAAACCTATATTGTAACAATAACTATTTAGTGTAACTTATAATTAAAAAATATAATCGTTTATAATTATTTGTAAAAGTGATATATTATGGACAAGTAGTTACGAGAAATAAATATTTGAATTTATTGTATTACAATCCATGTAGTTATGGTCACAACATTAATTATTTTAATTAAATTATGATTATTCTAGAAACTTAAATGAAAACTAAATTTATAAACTGTAAATTGATTATGCAAATATTGTAATTCTAACTTACAAATGAATTAAGTAATTACAATGATGTTACAATGATTTTATGTTACTATAAAATTATTATTATAATTATAAAATATTTTTTAAAATGAAACTTCTACTGTAAATAAGTAAATAATCAGTAAGACATATAATTATTTACTGTATCTTCTTTTTTAAAGATAATATTTACATCAACATTGTTCATTATTTTAAGATTATTATATAATTTGAAATAGAAATCCTAATTATAGGACATAACTTCTCAATTTGGATGCAAAATTTTATTATTATTATTAAAACATAGGTGTTGTAAATAAAATAATTATTTTTATGATTGGGAACTATCATTTTATTTGAATATAATAATTGAAATGTTCAGTAACTAATAATTAATAATTACAAGTATTGAGTACTAGTTTTTTGTAATTTATAAACATAATTAAAACCTAACCTAGGTTAACTATTTTATTATAATTATTCCCATTATAATAATAATAATAATAATTATTATTATAGTTCACAATAAATATATGTAAATATTTAATAGTGACAATAACATTAATTAAACTATTATTGTAGCTAGTTGTAAACCAAGGTTAACTATTTTATTTTTATTATTCATATTATTACTTCACTTATTATAGCTATTTATGAACTATTACAATGAATATTTTATATTTTTAATAAGTATATTTTCCTTCAAAAATGATTTCTGCATTTGTACAATAATTTATTAGATTTCCATTCTAACTACTACATTAATTATTATAATATAATAAAATAATAAAACTGAAAATAAAAATTATATATCAATAATTGATTATAATCATTGAATAAAAA
>Ga0116229_10010711_pt1 | contig 13694 bp, 14 predicted proteins | sample S1TSphgellanicum_3_FD_87313 | JGI IMG/M metagenome (GOLD analysis project Ga0116229, IMG submission 87313) | Host-associated microbial communities from peat moss isolated from Minnesota, USA - S1T2_Fc - Sphagnum magellanicum MG | ecosystem: Host-associated > Plants > Peat moss > Unclassified...
AACGTTTCGCTGACCGCGTCGCCCTGCTCGACCGCGGCAATATCCGCCTGTGCGGCGATCTCGGCACGCTGGTCGACCGGTTCGTGCAGATCGATATCGCCTGGCCGGAAACCGCGGCGGCGCCGGCGCAGCCGGGCATCACCATACTGGAACGATCCGGCGGCCGCGCCCGCCTGCTGGTCGATGGCGATACTGCCGGCGCCGACTGGCGCACCCGGCTCAGAACCGAAATAATCGGCGAATCCGCGTTGACACTCGAGGAACTCTATCTGGCGCTGGTCGGCCCGTCGGCCATGACGCGCGTGCCGGAGACGCTGTCATGAGCCGCGCCGCCTGGCGGGTGGTGCTGGCATTGCCGAAAGGCAACCTTTATCATCTCACGCTATTCTTTTTGCTGGCGGTCCAGCAGACCGACATGTGGGTCGGCTCATCGTTCCGCAAGGGCGTACAGCCGACCATTCTCGCCGGCATCTGGTTCGCCTTCGCCGTGACCTGGCCGATACCGCTGTCGATCTTGCCGTCGTTCCGGCAATTGCTGCTGCTGCCACTCACGGCGCGCGACGCGGGCGGGCTGATGGTGCTGCTGCGCGTCGGCCTGCCGACATTGTGTCTCGTCGGCAGCCAGACGCTTTGGGCCTTCGCGACCTCGGGTCCGCTGTGTTCGCCGGCACGGATCGTCAACACGCTGTGCCTGACACTCTCGCTCAGCGCGGCGTTTCCGCTCATGACATTGGTGCCGTTTCTGCCGCTGCCGGTCAGCGCGTGGCGCATGCAGAACGATTATCCGCCGTCAGGCCACGGCGTCCGCCGGATGCGGCTGTTTGCCGCCGCCGCGGTCTGGCTTGGCGCGCCGGCGATCGCGGTGCTGCCATTTCTGACGTTGCGGCATGGCGTTTTCCAAGGCACGCTCATTTCGGTGTCTATTGGCGTGGTGCTGACCGCGCTGGCCTGGCGCTGGCGCGAACAACTCGTTGTTGTATCGTTCCAGTCCGATCGTGCCACATCCGGCTCGTCCGGCGCCTTGGCGCGGCCGGCATGGCGCGGCTGGGCCGGTTTCGCGCCGCTCGTGCTGCCGTCATTCCGGTGGCAGGTCGTGGTCAGCGCCGCCACCCAGGCGTTTGCCATGACGACATGGCACAGCCATGGCGCCCCGTCCTTCGTGCAACACAGCATGCTGGTCATGTTGCCGGCCATCTTGGTTGCCCTGGGCTTCGTGCTGATCGTGGACAGCGCGCGGGCACTCCGCATGCTGCCGATCGCGCCGGCGGCGCTCAGCCTCGTTCTGCTGGCGCTGCTGGTGGTGCCGGCGGTGCTCTCCAACCTGGGCGCGCTCGCGACGCTGGCGCTGGCGCCGCACGCGGCAATATACACGCCGCGCGACGCCGCACTTTGGTTCCTCTGCATCGTTGCCTATGCGATATGCCTGGCGCCTTCGATCAAGCTCGCGCACCTGCGCTGGCAGGGCGCCCTGCTCTGCGGCGTCATGCTGCTGCAAGCGTGCGTGCTCGTCCCCCTCTACGCAGCCGGCGCGGCATTGCCGCCCGCGGGCTGGCTGCTGGCCGCCGCCGCCGTGCTCCTCGGCGGCAGCTTCGTCTGGCTGCGTCACACCCTGCGCACCACCATACCGCGCGCCATGGTGACAGCATGAGCCGCGCGGCATGGCGCGCCGCCTTCTGCGTGCTCCGCGCCAACCCGACTTTTCTGGCCACGCTGGTCATGACGAGCGCCATCACCGAATTTCTGGTCTCGCTCGCGTTCCGGTTCGGGTTCGTGCGCGCCATGCCGCATCGCATGGATACAGCTTTGCTGCCGCCGTTTGCGGTCATGCTCGCGATGATGTTCGGCGTCGGCGCGCCGGCCGCCGCATCGATGCTGCCATCGTTCCGGCAAATGCTGTCGGTGCCGCTGGCGGCGCGCGAGGCCGGCGCGCTGATGCTGGTGCTGCGCGTCGCCGTGCCTGCCGTGGCGTTGATGGTGGCCGCCCTGCTGCGACCCGTGCTCCAGCTGGCGGAGACCGGCGCCGCCGATCATGTCGGCCTGCCGCTGCTGGTGACACTCGGCATGTGCGCCGCCTTCACGCTGCTCCCGCTGGTGCCGTTCCTGCCCTTGCCGGCCCACCTGTCGCACGAGGCGGACGGCGGCGCCGCGTTCGGCAAAGGCGGCCGAAGGATCCAGATAGTGGCTCTCGCCGCGCTGCTGCTCGGTGGCCCGGCCGTCGCGATGCTGCCGTTCCTGGCCTGGGCCGCCGCCGGCGTGCCCGGCCTGGCGGCAGGTCCCGTGCTTGGGCTGATCTTGCTCGCGATCGCCTGGCGCCGGCGTGAACAGTTGGTTCTCGAATCATTCGCGACCCGCCACCGCCCAGCGGTGCGGCGCCGACCTGGGCCACGCGGATGGCGCAGCGTGGCACCGCTGCTGCCGGCACGCCTGCTGGCAACCGCCTGCGCCGGCGTGGTGATCGCTTTTTCAGCGCCGACCTCGGGGCACGCCATTCCGGGGGACGTCGCCGCCAGCATGGTCGCTTTGCTGAGCGCGGGCGCCGGATTCCTATGGGTCGCGCCACTCTTCGGCGCCATGCGCGTCCTGCGGCTCCTGCCGCTCCGCCCGCCCGTGCTGAGCGGTATATTCTTCGGGACGTTGATCGTGCCCCAGGCGTTCTGTCTGACCTGCGCGACAACGGCGATCATCGCGCTGCGGCCGGACCTGCATCTCGCGGCCGGCCACGCGCTGTGCCGGTGGCTCATGTGTTGCGCGCTCAATGCCGTCTGCCTGGCGCCGATGGTGCAGGCCGGCCGTCGGCGCGCCCTGTTCCTCGTCACGCTACCGCTGCTGGCGGTGCAATGGGGTACCACGAACGGCATCTTGCTGATGCGTATTCCGCCGCCGCCGGACGGCTGGCTGCTGGCATGTTCGGCGGTCCTGCTGCCGGTGAGCTACCTGTGGCTAACCCGCGCGCTGCGCACCGCGCCGGTGCTGGCGCCCGGCATCGCATGAGCAGTCTTGCCCACGCCCCGCGCCTGAGGCAGAGCTAAATCGCCCTGTGCGCCTGTAGCTCAACTGGTTAGAGCGGGCCGCTCATAACGGCTAGGTTGCGGGTTCAAGTCCTGCCGGGCGCAGGGGGCGCGAGGTGGGAAAGGAAGGCGGGGGGGGCACGCGATGTTGTTACAGTACGTGCGCCCCCCGCCTTATCCCGCAACCAAACTAGCGGGGGTCTGGGGCCTCAGGCCCCAGCGGGGTCGAGGGGCGGAGCCCCCGCCTTCCTTCCCCACCGCACCACAGGAGCCGCATGGACAACCAGCTCGGACACGGCCTGCGCACCCGGCACGTCACGATGATTACGGTCGGTGGCATTATTGGCGCTGGCCTGTTTGTCGGTAGCAGCCGCGCGATATCATCGATCGGGCCAGCGTGCGTGCTCAGCTACGCGCTGTCCGGCCTGGTCATTCTGTTCATGATGCGGATGCTGAGCGAGCTCGCCTCGGCGTTTCCCGGCACCGGCAGTTTCACCGAATTCGCGCGGCTGGGACTGGGCGAATGGGCGGGGTTCACCGCGGGGTGGCTCTACTGGTATTTCTGGGTGATCGTGGTGCCGATCGAGGCGCTCGGCGGCGCCGGCATCGTGCATGGCTGGTACCCCGCCTTTCCCATTTGGGAAATCGGCATCGTGCTGATGACGGTGATGACGTGCGTCAATCTGCTGTCGGCGCGGTCGTTCGGTGAATTCGAGTTCTGGTTTTCATCCATCAAGGTCGCGGCGATCCTGGTTTTCATTCTGATCGCGGCAGCATACGCGTTCGGCCTCACGTCGCCCGCCGGCCAGACATTCGGCAACCTGGTGCGCCACGGCGGGTTCGCGCCGCGCGGCTCGCTGGCCATTCTTGGCGGCGTCGCCAGCGTGATCTTCTCGTTCGTCGGCGCCGAGATCGTCACCATTGCGGCCGCCGAATCGAACGCCGGGCCGAGCGCCATCGCCAAGCTCACCAGTTCGGTCGCATTGCGCATTCTGCTGTTCTACGTCGTGTCCATCACGCTGATCGTGGCCGTGGTGCCGTGGGACCAGATCAAGCCCGGCGTCTCGCCGTTCGCGGTGGCGCTGGCCCGCATCGGCATCCCGTGGGCTGATAAGATCATGAATGTCGTGGTGCTGACCGCGGTGCTGAGCTGCCTCAATTCCGGCATTTACGTCACGTCGCGCGTGCTGTTCCAACTCGCCGCGAAAGGTGACGCGCCGCAATGGCTGGTGACCGTCAACCGCCGCCAGGTGCCGGCCCGCGCGATCCTCGCCGGCGCCGTCTTCGGCTACGCGGCGCTGGCCTGCTCGGTGGTGTCGCCCAGCGTCGTATTCGGCTTTCTGGTTGACGCCTCAGGTGCGATTGCGCTGGTGAATTATTTGCTGGTGGCCCTTGCGGAAATAAGGTTGCGGCAGCAACTCGAAACTACCGATCCGGCGCGGCTGACGATACGGATGTGGTTCTATCCGTATGGCAGTTGGGGCACCGTGGCGGTCATGGTCGCGGTGCTGATCGCCATGGCGGCGCTGCCGGATCAGAAAAGCGAATTTTTCTCCAGCCTGGCGGTGGTGCTCGCGGTGCTTGGAATGTTTGTAGTGTTCCGGAAAGGCAAGGCAAGAAAGTATGTTCTTTTTTGAAAAAAGAACCAAAAAACTTTTGTCTTTTAAGAAGAGTGACTAACGTCAGTATCTTACTAGCGCGGAGCCCCAGGTCAGGCCGCCGCCGAGCGCTTCCATCAGCACCAGGTCGCCGCGCTGGATGCGGCCGTCGCCGACCGCTTCAGCCAGCGCCAGCGGTATCGACGCCGCCGACGTATTGGCGTGACGGTCCACGGTCAGCACCACGCGCTCCGGCGCCAGGCCGAGCCGCTTGCCCATCGCATCGATAATCCGCCGGTTCGCCTGGTGCGGCACCAGCCAATCCACGTCCGCCGTGGTCAAACCATTGGCCGCCAACGCCTCGTCCACCACCGCCGCGAGCTTCACCACCGCCTGGCGAAACACTTCCTGCCCCTTCATCACCAGATGGCCGGGCAGATCCGGACGCCCAACTGCGCCATTCACATGCAGAATATCGCCATGCCGGCCGTCCGCATGCAGATGCGTGGACAGGATGCCGGGTCCCGCCGCGCCACCGGCCCGCAGGAAGACGGCACCCGCCCCATCGCCGAACAGCACACAGGTCGTCCGGTCCTGCCAGTTCAGAATGCGCGAATAGACCTCGCTGCCGATCACCAGCACGCCGCGCGCGGCACCGCCGCGGATGAACGCATCGGCCGTTGCCAGCGCATAGACAAAGCCGCTGCACGCCGCGGCAATGTCGAAGGCAAAGCCGCGCGTCACCCCGAGCGCCGCCTGCACCCGCACCGCCGTCGCCGGAAACGCCTCGTCCGGCGTCGAAGTGGCGACAATGATCGCGTCCACGTCCGCCGCCGTGGCGCCGGCATGCGCCAACGCTGACTCCGCGGCGCGCGTCGCCATGAAGGTCGCGGTTTCGTCCGGCCCGGCCAAATGGCGCTGCCGGATGCCCGTCCGCTCGACGATCCAGGCGTCGGTGGTGTCGACGGTTTCGGACAAAGTGGCGTTGCTGACCGCGCGCGCCGGCAGGTAAGCGCCGACACCGGCCAGGACCGCACGCACCATCGACTCTGACGCCGGCACGGCGCCGGCGATGTCACCCTGTGCGAGCATCGAGCCTAGGACCGCGAGACCGCGAGCGTCGGGCCCGGCTTGCCCGGCGGCTCCGCCAGCACGCCGCCGAGGCGGCCGATCCCCTCGCGCAGCCGCTCATTGAAGCGGTGCGTCACCATATCGACAGCCACGTCCACGGCGTGGGCAAAGCCCTCCGCATCCGTGCCGCCATGAGACTTCACCACCATGCCGTTCAACCCCAGGAACACCGCGCCGTTGTAACGACGCGGGTCCAACCATATCTTCATCTGATCAAGTCCCGGCCGTGCCAGCAGGTATCCGAGCTTCGACGACAGGCTGCTGTTGAATATCTGGCGCAGCAGGTCGCCCACGAGCTTCAGCGCGCCCTCGCCGGTTTTCAGCGCGACATTGCCGGTGAAGCCGTCAGTGACGACGATGTCGGTAGTGCCGGCGGCGATGTCGTGGCCCTCGACGAAGCCGTGGAACTGCGCGCCGATGTGGCTGCGGCGCAGTATGTCGGCGGCCTCGCGGATCGAGTCGTGGCCCTTCATTTCCTCCGACCCGACATTCAGCAGGCCGATCGTGGGCGCCGTCAGGCCCAGCACGGTGCGCGCGAACATGTCGCCGAGCAGCGCGAATTCAGCCAGGTTGCGGCGGTCGCACGCCAGGTTGGCGCCAAGATCGAGCATCACCACGTCGCCGCGCGCGCTGGGCATGATGGCCGCCATCGCCGGCCGGTCGATGCCCGGCAGCGTCTTGATCACGATCTTCGCCAGCGCCAGCAGCGCGCCCGTATTGCCGGCCGAGACAACACCTTGCGCCTCGCCCGCAGCCACCGCGTCGATGGCAACGCGCATGCTCGCCGCGCGCATGCGCAGCGCCGCGGCGGCCTTGCAGTCGTTGCCGATGACATCGGGCGCGTGCCGGATCGTGCAGCACGCCTTCGCGCGCGGTGAAGCCGCGAGCAGCGGCGCAAGCCGTGCCTCGTCGCCGACCAGGAGAAAACGAGCGCCGGGATGCCGCTCGGTCGCAATCGTGAGACCGTCCACGACGCTCGCAGGCGCATGGTCGCCGCCCATGGCGTCGACGGCGAGCGTGTACGGCTCGGTCATGCGGAAGAAGAAGGTGGGGCGGAACCCCGGCCTTCTTCCTTACGCAGTCTCAGGTCCGGACAGCGCGCTTCAAAGCGCGGCCAGCGCCGGCGACTTCCCGGCCGTCGTAGTGGCCGCAATGCGCGCACACATGGTGCGGGCGTTTCAGCTCGCCGCAATTGCTGCATTCCGTGTGTGCCTCGGTGCTCAGCGCTTCGTGGCTGCGGCGCATACCGCGCCGGCTCGGCGAGGTCTTCCGCTTGGGTACCGCCATAATCGTCTCCGGTGTTCAGGCCGCGCATGGTGTTCGACATACGGCCAGCACTCCCTGTTCCGGGCGCGAACCGCTCATGCGCGAAGCCGGGCCGCTTAGCAGAGCGGCCCCGCGCGCGCAAGGACGGCAGGCACGTGTCAGCCACGCTGGCGCAGTTTCCGCAAGACCTCGAACGCGCCGGCGTCGCCGTCCGACTCGTGGCCGGGCAATGCGGCGCCCGGCCTGCGCGGGAACGGGTCCAGCGCCAGCGCCAGTTGCTCGGCGGTCGCTTCCCCCAGATCCAGCATGTCGCCTTCGTAGGGGATTTCGTCGACCGCATCGAGGTCGAGTTCGTCGCTTTCGGTGCCGGCGGGGACGAAGCGGACGGTGAAATCCTCGGCGATATCGGTCTCGAACGGGTCGAGCGAAATGACGCAGGCCTGGGTGACGCGCGCGACCAGGCTGCCGGCGGCCGGCACCACCGCGCCCTGCGCGCGGCCGAGTTCGAACGTGCAGACGAGGTGATGGATTTCCGGCAGGCCCATCCGGGCTGCCAGCGCCGCGCGCTCGGCGGGATTGGCGTCGACCACGAATGTGGCGCCCTCGCCCACCCGGCTGCGCGGGAATGGCCGGGTCAGTTCCGGCGGTGTCACGCCAGCACCACGGCGGCGGGTTCGAAATTGATCGTGCCGGCCTTGAAAGCCGCGAGATCGAAACTTTGCAGGTGGCGGTAGTTCGCCAGTGCCGCGGCGGCGAGGCGCGTGGGGGCGCCTTCAGGCGCGGCACCGCGCCACACGTTGCGGGCGAGCGCTTCGGCCAGTGCTGCTTTGTCATTGCCGGCAAGCGGGGCTTCGTAGGCGAGCGCGCGGCCGTGGAATGCCTCCCACATCTGCTTGACGCGGCGGGCGATCGACATGTCGCCGACGCCCATTTCGCGCAGGCAGAAATCCATGTCGGCGAACATCGCATCGAACACCGCCTGGGCCAGCGCGGCGCCGGGCGGCGGCAGGGTGCGCAGCCGGTGGATCACCAGCGCCACGAACAGGCCGACCAGGTCGAACCGGCCGTCCAGCGTGTCGGCGACGCCGAGCTCGGCGAACCATTCGGGCGCGCGCGCGGCGCGCACCGCGGTGGTGTAAAGTGCGAAGCCGGCACGTTCATGCCTGGCGCCGCCGAGAAAACTCAATCGCCCCATGGTCTCCGTCCGTCGGGTTACGTTCGCCCTGCCGGTCGCGCGCGCATACCGCAAGCGGCAAGCCGGAGCTTAGAGCAAGACTGCGCGCGGGGGCACCCCGCGCGGTTGCATTGACAGGTGGCGCGGCGGCGTGACACGCACACCCCATTCTCGCCCATGGGACATCTGCTTTTGCGCCTGCCCGGCCGTGTCACGGCATCTCTGCGATGCGCCATCCTGCTGCTGCCGCTGGGCGGCTGCCACCTGCTGCATTTGTGGGACCCGACGCATGTGCGGCGCGGCGAGCTGATCGACGCGGAGTCGCTGAAGGACCTGATTCCTGGGACGTCGACGCGCGGCGACGTGTCGTCGGTGCTCGGGACACCGACCGCGCATGCGACGTTCGACGATAATACGTGGATTTACATCACGCAGATTACCAGCACGCGGATCGGCCAGACGCCGGGCATTACGATGCAGCAGGTGCTGGTGCTGAATTTCGACGCCAAGGGCACGCTGACGTCGATCCATCGGCTGGACAAAAGCGACTCCAAGCAGATTGCGATGGCGCCGGGGGCGACGCCCTCGCCGGGGAGCGAGGCGTCGTTCATGCAGCAATTGCTGGGCAATGTGGGCCGGTTTACGCCGGCCGGGTTGCCCGGTGGTGCGCCGGCGGGGCCGACGAGCGGGAATACGTTGCCGTAAGGGAAGCAAGATTTCTTCTTGAAAAAAAGAAGCAAAAAACTTTTGCGCCTACGCCTTCGTCACCTGACGTCTGTTTCTTGACCTTGCGCGGAACCAAACAGACAAAAGTTTTTTGGTTCTTTTTTTCAAAAAAGAACTGCTTCCCTTACTTTCTGCGGCTGGCCCGGCGGTGGTGCTCCGATGAACGGCCGGACGCCGCGTGCGACCGGGCTTTGGTTTTGATACCGCACAGGATTGCCCTGTGAAACCCTTTCCGGTTCCGTTTCGAGCTGGCAGAGGGCGAGGTATGCCTCGACGCGGGCCGGTGTGATGACGGGATTGTCGAGCAGATGGAGGATTTCGGCGCCGTCGGTGCCGGCGAGTTGTTCGCCGATGCGAGCGCGGATGCGCTCGATGGCGTCGCGTTCGTCGGCCGGGAGCAGGCAGGCGTCGCGGACCAGCAGCGTGTGGGCGTCGGAGAGGGTGCCGGCTGTGGTGGTGATAAAGGCGCGGTAGGCTTCGCGGCGCGCTTTCTGCAAGTCTGGGCTATTGGCCGGGATTTTCGCGAGGGCGATTTGCAGGGCGCGCAGGTGGCGATTCAGCAGATCGGCGAGCAGCGCGTCGCGGTCCACGAAGTGGAAGCGCAGCGTGGCGGTGCCCATGCGCAAGGCGATGGCGAGGTCGCGGAAGGCGACGTGGAACGTGCCGAAGCGGGCGAACAGATGCAGCGCGGTGGCGCGGATGCGCTCTTCGCGGGCGCGCTGCTTTTCGCTGAGCGTGTAGGCGGCCGGATCGTGGGCTTTTGCGGCGGCGCGGAGGAGGCGGGCTGATGTGGTCATGAGGTGTATGTTAGATATATTGACAGCTTGTGTCAAGATATTTAGTTTGGCTTTGGTGGCGGATCGCGGCGTTTCGCGGCTTGGGTCGCCGGGCAGCTTTTTCGCACCTGTTACGGCCTACGTTGCGACGGGTTGGGCGGTAGGAAGGGGCGGGTAAGAAATCCGCCCTACGTGGCACGATGCTGGTTAGAAATGGCTCCAGCCTTTGCCGCCGAGGGGGATGGGGGTGCCGTCGGGGGCGACGCCGTGGACGGCGGGGGGGCCTTGGGTGAAGCGGCCGATGCGGGTGATTTGGATGGCGGCTTGGGCGGCAGAGGCGCGGAGAAGCGGCTCGTTCTCGGGCGGCACGGCTAGCAGCAATTCGTAGTCGTCGCCGCCGGCGACGCCGCTGGAGACGAAGTCGGGGCCGGCGGCGCGGCCGGCGTCGGAGAGCGGGACGCCGGCGATTTCCAGGGTGAGGGCGACGTTGGAGGCGCGGGCCATGTGGCCGGCGTCCTGGACCAGGCCGTCGGAGATATCCATCGCGGCGTGGGCGATGGCGTTGAGCGCGAGGCCCAGGCGGGGCTCGGGGAAGCGGTATTGGCGGGCGAGCGAGCCGTCGGGGTCGGGGAGGCTGTCGCGCAGCGCCAGCAGGCCGAGCACGCCGTCGCCGACCGTGCCGGTGACCCATAGATCGTCGCCGGGGCGGGCGCCGCTGCGGCGCAGCGCGGTGCCCGGGGCGACGTGGCCGAACATCGTGACCGAGAGCGTGACCGGGCCGGGGGTGGAGGTGGTGTCGCCGCCGAGCAGGGTTACACCGTAGCGCGCCTGGTCGGCGGCAAGGCCGGCGGCGAAGCCGGCGAACCAGGAGTCGGGCAGGCCGCGCGGGGCGGACAAAGTGAGCAGATAATATAGCGGTTCGGCGCCCATGGCGGCGATGTCGGAGAGGTTCACGCGCAGCAATTTGCGCGCGATATTTTCGGGAAGTTCGTCGGGCAGATAATGGACACCGGCAACCATGGCGTCGGCGGTGATAACCAGTTCGCGCCCCGGCGGGGGCGTGATGATTGCGGCATCATCAGTGAGACCGAGCGCGCCATCCCCCGCCAATGGGGCGAGATGCCGCGCGATCATGGAAAATTCCGCCGGCAGCGTCACGTGCTGGTTTACCTCGGATGCCAACTGGCAAAAGTTTTTTGCTTCTTTTTTTCAAAAAAGACGCAAAAAACTTTTACTATTTTAAGGGGTGAATTCTTTTGGGCGCAGGGCGCGGGCCAGGTTATTCAACAGGCCGTTGGCCATTTTGGGTTCTTCGCCGTCGAAGAAGCCGTGCGCGACGTCGAGATATTCGTTGATGACCACTTTTGAGGGGGCGCCGTCCGGCATGGCGAGCTCGGCGCCGGCGGCGCGCAGCAGCGCGCGCAGCACCGGGTCTAGCCGGGCGAGCGGCCATTCGGGGGGGAGTGCCTCGGCGAGCAGCGTGTCGAGCTTGTCCTGGCCGGTGGCGGCGGCGCGGACGATGCGGCCGAACAGTTTCGCATGCGGTTCGGGGACCAGGCCGTCCTCATAGACGCCGGGGGCGAAACGGTGGCGCACGAACTGGTCGATGACGGTTTCCGGGTTTTCCGGGCCCTGCTCGCTTTGGAACAAGGCCTGCACCGCGGCCACGCGGGCGGCGGTGCGCGGACGCGGCTGCTCGATCTTCATCCGGCGGCCCCGAAATGACGCGCGACGTTGATTTGCAGCAGGGCGGCGACCGCGGCTTCGGCGCCCTTGTTGAAACCGTCGCGGCGGCTGCGGGCGACCGCCTGCTCGATCGAGTGCACGGTGAGCACGCCTGAGCCCAATGCGATACCGTATTGGAGGGCGACCTGCATCAGGCCGGCGATGGTTTCGCGGCAGATATATTCGTAATGGTCGGTGCCGCCGCGGACGATGCAGCCCAGCGCCACGAACGCGTCGAATTTTTCCGGGCCGCGCAGCACGATGCGGATGGCTTGCGGCAGCTCGAAACTGCCGGCGACGCTGAGTGTTTCGTGCGTGGCGCCGGCTTGTTCCAGGATGCGCGCGGCACCCCAGCTCATGCCGTCCACCACGTCGCTGTAATAGGGCGCGCGGACCAGCAGCACGCGCGGTGACGGCCCCAGGACTTCGGGCGCGGTGGGCCAGGGGGCGTCGGCCGTGCTCATGTGCAGCCTTCGATCTGGCGCCAGCCGACGATGTTCAGGCCGTAGCCCTCGAGGCCGACCAGCGGGCGGGGGTTGTTGGTGAGCAGCGTCATGTCGCGGACGCCGAGGTCGGCGAGGATTTGCGCGCCGATGCCGTATTCGCGCAGCATGTTTTCCGGGTTGCGGCTGCCGGCGTGGCGGCCGGTGACGAAATCGAGCACGCCGCCGGCGTGCCAGTCATGCAGCACCACCATCACGCCGCGGCCTTCGCAGTCGATGGCGCGCATGGCGGCGTGCATCAGGCGGTTGGTACGGCCGCCTGGCAGGATCTGGATCGGGTCGATCGCCTGCATGCGGACCAGCACGGGCGCGCCGGTGGTGATGTCGCCTTTGACCATGACGATATGTTCGGCCTGGCTGACGGTGCTGTTATAGACCAGCACGCGCCAATGGCCGGTTTCGAGGTCGGCGACCGTGTCGTGCACGCAGCGGACATATTTTTCGGTGCGGCGGCAATGCGCGATCAGGTCGGCGATGGTGCCGAGTTTCAGGCCGTGGCGTTGCGAGAACGCGACGAGGTCGGGCAGGCGGGCCATGCTGCCGTCGTCGTTCATGATTTCGCAAATCACGCCGGCGGGGAGGAGGCCGGCCATGCGGGCAATATCGACGGCGGCTTCGGTGTGGCCGGCGCGGACCAGCGCGCCGCCGGGGCGGGCGACGAGCGGGAAGACGTGGCCGGGGGTGACGAGCTGTTGTGGGGTGCTGTTGGGGTTGATGGCGGCGGCGATGGTGTGGGCGCGGTCGCGGGCGGAGATGCCGGTGGTGGTGCCGGTTGCGGCGTCGACCGAGACCGTGAAGGCGGTTTGGTGGCGCTGCTGGTTGGCGATGGCCATCATCGGCAGTTTGAGGCGGTCGATTTGCTCGCTGGTCATGGCGAGGCAGATCAGGCCGCGGGCGTGGCGCATCATGAAGGCCAGTGCCTGGGGGGTGGCGAACTGGGCGGGGATGATGAGGTCGCCTTCGTTTTCGCGGTCCTCGTCATCGACGAGGATGAACATGCGGCCGGCCTGGGCTTCGGCGATGAGTTCGGCGGTGCCGCTGATGGCGTCGTGGCGGGCGCGGAGGAGCGAATCTGGGCTCATGAAAAAAGGCCAGGGGCGTCGTGCGAAGCACGCATTCGCGTGACGCCCCTGGACCCCGCTGGGGCCGTCACGCGAATGCGTGCTTCGCACGACGGCCCCAGACCCCCATCTGTTTGGAAGCGCTTCAAGTAACGGGGTCTGGGGACTTGTCCCCAGCGGGGTCCAGGGGCAGAGCCCCTGGCCTTCCTTTTTTCGTTTTTCATGCGGTCTCCAGCAGCCGCGCCACATACCGCGCCAGCATATCAATCTCGATGTGCACCGCGTCCCCCACTCCACGCAACCCAAGCGTCGTCTGCGCCGCCGTATGCGGAATCACGTTCACCCCAAACACCTGCCGGTTCCCGCCTCCCACCGCATTCACCGTCAACGACACCCCATCCACCGCAACCGACCCCTTCTCGGCAATGAACCGGTGCAACGGCGGCGGCACCTCTATGCCGATCCGCAGCGACCCGTTTTCCGGCCGCAGCTCCACCACCCGGCCGAGCCCGTCCACATGGCCGGACACCATGTGCCCGCCCAGCTCGTCACCCAGCCGCATGCTGCGCTCCAGGTTGATGCGCGTGCCCGGCAGCCACGCGCCGAGCGTGGTGCGGCCGACACTCTCGGCCGAGACGTCCACGGTGAAGAAATCCTCGCCCAGCGTCGTCGCGGTCAGGCAGCAGCCGGAACAGGCGATCGAGGCGCCGATGGCCGTGCCGCCAT
>Ga0116229_10010713_pt1 | contig 13691 bp, 9 predicted proteins | sample S1TSphgellanicum_3_FD_87313 | JGI IMG/M metagenome (GOLD analysis project Ga0116229, IMG submission 87313) | Host-associated microbial communities from peat moss isolated from Minnesota, USA - S1T2_Fc - Sphagnum magellanicum MG | ecosystem: Host-associated > Plants > Peat moss > Unclassified...
ACCAGCCACGCACCTGCTAGAGAAGAGTCTAATAAATATGATCTGACTGGTGCTCCCTGTTTTTGATTGGCTAACTATAATGATTGGTCCAGGTGGTTTGCTATTAGTAGTTACCACGTATATGCAGTCCCCATTTCAGTTTAATGGGTGGAGTTGCAAAAAACTAAATAACTAAACTTGGATGTGAGAAATATTAAATTGATAAACCTCCATCTCCTTTACGATTATTCTTACCTCTTCCTCCCAATTTCAAAGTGAAGTTTAAATTAAAAATGAAAAAAAATTTGATTATTAAAGTACATTTCATAGCCTTTTCCACAGCCATGGGGTTCCCTATGCCTTTACTAAAAATACAACAAAATTATATGTGATTATGAAATTTGAAACATGTGAGATTAATTTCATTATAAAATTAAGTGGATATTTCATTTAACTAAAGAAATAATATTTGAGTTCATGACCCAAATAGTTAAAATTAATATTATGTCTTTTTGTCAAGGATGCATTACACCAGACCCTTTCCAAATTGGTTCTTTGTTTGAGAAAAAGAGAGTATTGCCTACTCTTGAGTTTTGCACTACTCTCAATAATAAACTCAACCTTTACGCTTTGGGAGAACTAATAAGACAAGGTAGATGAAAAGTGAGCCTTGGGCATGTTGGAGAAAGATGAAATTGTTTTTATGTACACCATGTAGCTTGCATATCATTTACAACTTTAAGACTTTTCACAAACACACAAAGTGAAAAGGAAGCTGAATTTTAGGAGGGCTTTCCAAGCAATCAAAGATGCATGGTCAAGAACATGGTATCCATAGAAATCATCTATGTATCCCCTACAACTAGATGTGTTGCATGATGTTCTAACCATCAAAGGACCATTTAATAAAAATGGATCTCATCCTTTGTACTTTTCAAGATAACCTTGAGTTCCAATTCTAAGAACTCCTAGTTCTAGTTCAAGGATTTTAAATTTGTTGATAGAACCTCTAGTCCAATTCTAGACTTCGTTCTCGACATTTCAAGACTCATGATTTTTCTCAAAAAAAGGAGGGAAAAAAAAAAAAAAAAAACTCCTAAAACTTCTAGTCACTAGCCTTGTACACCAATATAATGTGACCACCAATATCAACTATTTACATGTATCAACCTAATTTATTAAAAAAATTCCATGTTTAAAGCATGTTCCAAAAATAACAATTACATGCCTAATGCCACCCCCTCCATGGATCACTACCAAATTTCAATGACAAGAAATTTTGAGAAATTGATATATGGGAGGTTTTGCATAATTTTTGGTATGATTCTCATTGGACAATTGATTGATTTTGCATAATTCTTTGTATGATCATCTTTGGACAACTCTAGAGATAATTCATCCCTACCTCATTTTCAAGCCTAACCGTTTCACTTTCTTCCTAATAACCATCTCATTCTTCTACCCTACCATCAACAAAAAACATGAAAAGGTAAATCAACATGTGTCTTTTGATGTTCATGATATTTATATTAATTTAAATTCAATTTGATATTGACTTAAATAATGATGAATTGTTTGAAAACCATATGAAAACATAAGAAGGGAAAAAAAATTGATTGTCACTAATAGTGTGCAATAGCATGGAGCCCCCGTTATTATTCAAAAAAAGAAGTATACATGAATTATTTTCTCAAACTAAAAACATTTCTAACCCTATTTCAAAATTTTGAATAAAAATATAACCTTTTTTTTTTCAAAAAATGAATAACCGAATAATTGTATGAAATGAGTTTTGGGGTCAATCTTGGTTCTAAGTCCGTATCTAGGGCTTATTCTAGCTAGAGGTCAATTCCCATTTCTATTTTTAGTTTTCATTAGATCTTGGTTTCAATTCTAGTTTTTAATATTTAACATAAAAAGTAGAACCAACAATATCCAAGTACTTGGTAACTAGACTAAGAACCTTGTGATTGCATCCATCACAATGGAAAATATGTGGCTTTTATTGTGACATTTATTACATTAAAATCATAGGTTTGACATTATTTTGACCTTTGTGTAAACATGTGTCACAATTTAATGCCAAACTATAATATTAGTGTAATATGTGCCACAATGAATACCAAATGTTCTACATTGTCATGGATGAAATCACAAAGTGTACTTTCTACATGTGTCATGAGTCTTGGCTTGCTAATGTAAAGAAAAATCACATTCTATTGTATGTGACCAAGTATGCACTTTTTAGCATACTTTGTAATGCTGGAATACTTTTTGGTATGCTAAAAAGTGCATACTTTGGTCACAATGGCAACACACTAAAAGGTTTGCTTCTAAATGGTCCATCCATACCAGTGTTTTGTGGTCAATTTTATGATGTACCTGAAGTGTATTACATCCAAGTTTATTAATTTACTTAGACTTCAAATACGTGGGAGACTAGGTACTAATAGCAAACCACCTAGACGAACCATTATGATTGGTCAATCAGAAACATGGACCAGCTGTTGGATCATACTTATTACAGTAGATCATATTCATTACACTCTTCTAAGGCAGGCGTTAGTTGGGCTTCGTTGTGCCTTGTACCAGCCTCACAGCAAACTATGCAAAAATGCTGGGCCAAAAGCATTTTGTTGAGTGAGACCAGCATCTTTTGACTTTTTGTCGTCTGATTTTAAATTTGGAGGGTCACAGTCTCACAGACTCAGCAGCTGTGGAGTTGCTCCTATTAAATCTTCAATTACAAGGATCATTCATTGATCACTCATTGACTAGGTAATTGTATGTTCATCTTAGGTTGCATAAGATTGCAAAATAATTGTATTGGTCATGTTCATATATGATACTACCTTTTTGATCATATTATCTTTGGTGTGAATGTTGGCCACATTTGCTTCAACCGAATAATGTAGGCATGATTTGGGTGGGACCTTAGCTTGCCCTTTGGTCTCCAAGGCCACCCAAATGTGAAGATTGTGAATGTATACTGTTGTGCGAGGGGTCCAACTGCACTACAGCAACTATTCCAAAAACCACTGGTAGACAAAACTTAGGGTAAAAGTCAGAGTTCCTTCTGTGCACAGAGCGGATCTCGTAAACTCTGTGCAGAAGTTTTTGATAAACTATGTATTTATGAGTGTATTTTTGCCTGGTGAATTCTTGTGAGATGGATTTTTTTTTTTCCAAATGGTGATAAACAATTTTTTTCTAGGATTTTATGAGTTATATATTGGCACCATGAGTTCTAAATGAGTGAAGGCTTATGGACTCTTCAATTGTAATTACGCCATCAATACAATATTTGTTATAACTGGTCATTTACAAAAGTTTCCAATCACTAAATAGCATCCAAATTAGGGCTATTACTTTCCAAAACATCACATTTCACATAATAACTTATATTGCAAGTGTCTCCTAAAAGTTCAACACTTAGTTGCAAAGTTTGTGCATATCAAAGATATTACAACTCAAGGTTTATGACAAGGGCAACCTCTATTCACATATATTATGTTAGAGTGCACTAGAAAGCTCATTATCATTTATAGCTATTAGTAAGTAACACAAAATCTATTCTCATTTAATTACATAAAAAAGGGATTCTTTTTTGTGTATATAAATTGCCCCAAGAAAACTGAAATTGTAAAAGTACTTAGTGAATGAAGTGAAACCAAAGGCTAAGAGTTGCATATGCTTGCAAAGAAAGAAAGAAAAAGGAAACAATTAGGATTTAAACATTAACCTACAAAATAATGAATAACTAGCCTAGTCTAAAATGGCAACAAGCTTTGAATGGCAAATGGATTAGGAATACATTTATTACTTATTCATTTTGAGTAGGCCAAATTTTTAATCAAAAGTCTTCAACAAACATATCTGCTTTCAAAACATCTTAACAAATCAAAACCCATAACAAAAATGAGAGCAGTTCAATACTTGATCATACAATTAAGATATTCAATTTCCAATAATTTTATGATGGGTTTTGTTATTATGTTAAAATAGTAATAACAAAAAATACAATCCTCAAACCGGTCTTAAAATTTGCCAATGAAACATATTACAATTGAAAAACATTGACACTTCCTTGCAGAAGAAAAAATGGACAAGTTCAAACAAAGCATTGCTCCAAGGTAATGGAACGTACATGGCTGCATTCACAACTGCAGAAAAGCCCAATATAAAATATCACTGTGAACTCAATCCTGTGATTGTCTCAGCAGAAGAAGATGTTCAGACTCAAGCTGCTCAAAAACAGTAGAACTTGTTAAGGGTGCATATTTGCAAGTTTTTCCTGCTGCCTATGCCATTTCAGTGCTCACTTTCTATCAAGATGCTGACAAGAGGATATGAAAAAGATTCAATGATGACCCAAACTGCATGAAGAAATTTGAAAACAAAAGAATTACTGTCCCTACTTCTTTTTTTCTGATTCATTTTGCAGAATTCCCTCTCTAGCTCAATTTTCTCTACCACTCTGGTAGACCCAAATTCGTTGACACCCTAAGCCTTTTTGTAATAGTACAATGGTGCTCACAAGCAACAGAAAAAGCTAAGAAACAAACAACTGATCAGCTACCTGCTGGATGCCCAGAGGACAGCGAATAATATTCAACTGGCAGGGCCTATTTATACAGTCTCAGGCATCACCTTCCGTAGCACTCCAATAACTGGTGACTTATCTTCTGCTCCGTTATCAAAGGACGTGTAGTTTTCCTCTTCATCATAGAAATGACACTCAGTCATGATTGTCTTCATCAATCGCCAGTTCCAAGTTGTGATGTTCAGGTACTGTCAAGCATTAAACAGAAATAAGTTAGCTTGTTTCCAAAATTGCACGATATGATTTAAACTCAAATGTTTCACAGGTCATTATAAAGAATTTAGAGATTTCACCTTCACTGTCTAGAGAGATCCACTCTTGGACCCTGGACATCTAGAGCACACTAGTAATTACCGACTACAGATTAATGACATTTGTCCCCTCTTCTGATGTTCTGCAGAGGAGTGGTGATGCAGAAGCCCTACATATCTGAGCTAACAGCTGAGAATAGAGTAATGAGCATCTTTATCTCTTGGGCTGAGAAACAAACAAACCTTTCCCCAGTTTTTAACAAGGGATTCATGGGCAAGCCGCAGATTGTAGCTAGGAATCTTCTGTGAAATATGATGCGGGATGTGAACACTGATATCATGGCATAGCACTTCCACCCTGCACAAGAAATTAACATTTGTAAATGACCATACTCCAGGAAATAATAGGAAAACTGGAACTGCATAAAATTTGCTCATGCTGGCCAAGGCATGTGTAGATATATCTTACCACTTTGGGTAATCACAGTGTACTGTTCCACCCAACTGGGCTGTTGCTGCATTCCAGTCTTTAGAGTCCTTGAAAGGAATGTGTGGGGCTGTGTGATGCACCATTGTGAATGTACTCATCTGCAATCACCCCCCATGTCCTGGATTAAACTGATGTCACAAAATAACAGCTCAGATAAGCTGAAGCTTTGGTGCACCTTGCAGCCTTGCAGGCCTCCCCAAAGGCACACGTTAGACTTCTGGGTGAAGCATTGTATTGTCTCTGCAAGCCTACACATTGATTACACTGCAAACACATGGTTCGGGCTGTAAAGCAACATACCCAGAAATGGTAACCAAGCCAGGGCATAAGCCAGAACTTAAACCAACCAGCAATGCCTGTGTAGTAGATAATCAGTGGCCATCCAACTGCCATGAAAGCAAACACAGCAGCCAAGCTGACCTTCACACGAGGTATCTCACTTGGGCGATATTTTTTCAAGTCAAAGTGCCACACAAGCCTGCCCCATCCCCATCAAAGGTAAGCAGTCTACACTAGGAGGGCATTCCATTGCATACACAACAATGTCCATTTCAATACTTGTTCTACAAAGACCACTTTAAGAAGGATGCAATGTACCAGTGCCCAATGGAAGCCCATGGCCGGAGTGGACCCATGCCGTACTCCATCAGGACTTGCATCGACTTTGGCAAGTTGTTCCACTCTTCACGTACTACTGGGTGCCAGGCAGTGTCTTCTTCAAGCCTGAACAAAATCAGAGTGTTACGCTTAGATATTTAACACTGACACCTAGGCAATATTACTGGGATAGAAAGGCAAACAAAGCCAAATTGCCTGTAGATATCTCACTGTAGACATGATGAAACCTAGCATTCAAAATTATGACAACCAGACAGCCCCCAGCATTCTGATAACTAGGCTCACACTAAATTACATTTGAGGATGGAAGTTTGACACAAAATTGAACCCACATGTTTGTTTTGGCATGATGCCGGTCATGCTTGAAGCGCCAGGGCTCGTAGGGGTAAATGAGAGGTAGAAATGCCAATGTGCCAACAATATCCTCAAGCAGCTTATTATTAGCAAAGGACTTGTGAGCGCAGTCATGACCTATCACAAAAAACTGATAGAAGCCACAAAAACACAACAGATGCAACGTCAGGATGTTACAGAGGGTGAAAAGGACAAGCACAAAAATCCAGAGCATATGGAAACTCATCAGTTATCAAGGTCAGTATCAGAAAGAGAACTCCAATCTAAAGCACAAAAGCCTGCCTACAAAAGAGATATGCTCCTGACCATGATTTCAGTCACTCACCCCAGTAACAGCAGTGCCAGTCCAAGCCCAGGCCAAAGGAAGAAGGTACCAAGGTGACTTGGCAATCATGAAGAGACCAAGTGAGTAGGATACAGCAGAGATCAAAACTGTTATCCATGCCTTCAGATCATTTATCTGAAACACCTGTGAAACACACTGATGAGAGTTAAAAGGTGGATGGGAAAGACACCAAATCCTTTAATGTCTTGCTGGAGCACTATGGGGTTTTGAACTGCTGAATTCAAAATGACACAAAACCTAATTTTCTTGTCACTAAATATAAACAGACCTCAGGTGGAAAAGTGTCCATCACATTCTTCAGAGTTATTCCAGATGGCACTGGTTCCCCAATTTGAGTGAAACCATATTTTTCAGCAAGCTGCTGTCGTTCCTCGGCATCATTCAATGGTGATGGGGTTGCATAAGGCGTGGCAATTGCTGAGACTTGGCACCCAGTTATACTCTTCGATAACCTGAGTCTCTTCGCTCTACATGACTGCAAGACACACCCACATACACCCATGACCATCAATAGGTGAGAACATCAATACCACAAACAGGCAAACGTATGTAGGTACATTTGATACAATCAAAGAGGCACATGTGTTACTTAAATTAAAGGGTGTTGACAATAAGAGGGGAAACAGAAACTTGTGGTTCACCTGCCCAGCACTGATACCTTTCGAAGCTAAATGAGTGCCTGACAAGCCTGCACCAAGAGGAATGCAAACAGTGAGCATTAAGAATGTGTCACTTGAGTAAATGCTACACTCACATAGGAGTTCAGGATGTAGGAGTTCAGAACGCTATGCTCAGAATGCCTGCTTCAGAATGAGAGCTCTAAAACTGAAACAGAAGTGTTTTCCAGGGTCTGGAAAACTCACAAACATGTCTTGAAGAGGGAAACCTCAACATTGTGGGTTGACTGCTTGACATGACTGCTTGCTGGACAATCTGTCAGTCACATGCATTGAAAGTCTTGAGAAACAGTTTTAGCTTGCAATTTCAATTGATGTTGGTGGAAGGATTTTTTATATATGGACACAAAGATGTGCAAAACGAATCACACATAGGTAGTCAATTAAGGAGCTAACACAAATACAAAATGCATATAATGACATTGCTTCTGGGAACACTTCAATCCATGATTCTCTCTCTTAAAACTCTCTGGAAGTATTGATATACAAGATCATATCTGTTGTAGTAGAAGAGTGTAGAAGTGTGTGGATTTACACTTGCCTTCTTTTGGGAACCTATGGCAGTCCTGGATTGGAGGCTGATGCCACACCCACATGATGTTGCTGCCATGGTTCCCCCTGCTCACAATCCCTTGCCACCTGCACTACTAACACCTGCAAAACACCCACAAAGCACCAAATGAACCTCAAATACACCAAAATCTGCAAAACCTATGCATACGTCAGGGAGTCATTATGCACTGAAAGACCAGGGAAGACCTCTTGACAGGCCAATTCTTGCAAAGGAAAGAATAAGCTCAAAGGAAAGAACCTCGAAGAACCGATGCATGAACCTCACATTACATCACATTCTGGACTGATGCCCGTACATTTCTAAACAAGAAAAAAACTAAAGGGAAATGGAAATCCCATTAAAACCCATCTCCCTTCCCACACAACTTCACCATTCCCCCAAAGCTCACAAATCAATCAAAGAAACCAGACACAGAAACACAGTTGAGAGACAGACAGACAGACAGATAGAGAGACAGGAGAGAGCCTGGAAAGTAGTAGTAGTACTACAGACACATTCGAAAGACGAAAAGCAGGAAGGAATGAGAGAGCGAAGTCCGAAGACGAACCCCAAGAGAATGGCAAGCAAATCAATGGGTACTAGTTCTTTTCTGTGAATGCGAAATGTGGGTTCAGGACAGAGAGATGCGAAGGATCAAAGGGAGCAGAGAGGAGAGAAGAGGATCGGGAAAAAAGACTCGCCTGCAAAGAAGCGTAGCAGTGTAGCAGTGACAGCAGCAGCAGCGAGCGAGCGAGCGAGCGGAGCAAGCGTGAAGCGAAGATTTGGGGGGGGGTGTGATTGTGGCGTAAGAGCGGCGGCGACGACGGCGAGCAGGAGTGGACAGCGACGACAGTGATGACGGCGAGGATTGGCGAGGATTGGATGGTGGCGATTGTAATGCAGATAACAACCACACAACTTGATTGGATAGTGAGCCACTCGCACTGCGCAGTCCACGGAAAGAAAACACAGAAAAGAAAAGAAAAGAAAAGAAAGCGGTGGCGGTTAGAAGCTTCTGATTGAGTGCAAGGGCTCTTACTCCCCCCACCCCCCCCCACCAAACCCCCTCCTTCTTTTACATAGCAACCGGTTCTTTAGGACTTTTAAGCATAAGTTTTTCTACTCCTAGCTAGGATAGGGGTTGTTCTGCCATTCAACTAAGGTCCTTATGTACTATGGAATGGTCAAAAGCACCCGGGGCCAGCCCATTATGCCTAGCATAAGGGCAGCACCATAGGCCCTTCCTTTTGTTGTTTAGGTGCCTAGACACCATGGTGTCTAAATACACTACAAAAATTAAATTAGGGCCGCTTGTTTTGGTACTATGGCATGCTTTTGCACATATGGTTAAAGAAGGCCTTAGGGTGAAGGTGTTCCTTGAATAAGGGGTTTGGTGTGGTTATAGTCAAACCTGGATTCCCATGTCCTGAATGCCTGCGCTCATGTGGGCCTGACCAAGGGTAACTTTTGTCTTAACACATGGGCTTGACCCAAGGCAATTTTGTACTCGAGAAGGTCCCATGAAAAGCAGGTTTAGGGTTTAGGGTTCAACCTTAAACCCTAAACCCATGTCGGGGGTAAGCCCTTGCTTGCCAGGGTGAGCCCCTTATGGTAAGGGCTTCCTTGGCAGAATCGGATGAAAATGCAGATTCAGCATCTGAATTCAGTCACTCCCCTGCTTTTGAAGTGTAGGGTTAAAAGCCTTTGGGTGAGGGCATTATGAGGTCTAGATGTCTAGACTCTAGACATAACTATAGTCAAACATGGGTTCATATTTTGTAAACGCTTATGCACACATTTGGGGGCCTCACCCAACATGAAACCTGAGCTAGAGTTTATTCATGAGTTGGGGGTGTTGTTTAGAAACTCACGAGATATGTGGGTGAAGAAAAATCATAAACGGATTCTTTTAAAAAATGGAAGATGTGAAAAGAGAAGGTGGTAAAAAATTGTAAGAATCCATTCAAAAGTGTAAAAAAACCACTCCCAAACAAAACCATGCCCTTTGTGTTGTTGTTGCGAAGGAAAAATTACTTTACACATAATAGACTTCATTCATTAAATAAAACTTAAGAAAAATTATTTTTGGTCTTTCTGATCAATTGTTCTAAGGTGCTTCCTCTAGCCTAATGGGAAAATGGAAGGCAGCTTACACAACTTTTCTCCCTTGTTTTTCTCTTATTTTGACTTGAGAGGGTATAATCTTGCACACTATATAAGGAGCTTCCTAGAATACGAGGAAAAACTTGAGAGGGTATAATCTTGCACACTATTTAAGGAGCTTCCTAGAATACGAGGAAAGACTTGAGAGGGTATAATCTTGCACACTATATAAGGAGCTTCCTAGAATACGAGGAAAAACACGTTCCTTTGGAACGTGCCCTATCATAGAGCCCGATACCTAAGACACCTTGTGCTTCATCTCCCTCCTCCTTGGGTGTACCTAGTGTAGTGTAGCTAGCCTTTGGCAAAATTGTTGTGCTTTTCATGTTGGTTATAATGTGTTTGTGAATAGGCTAAAAAAAAAAGTACCTAGTTGGGAGCTTTAAATAAATAAATAAAAGTGAAGATGATGATCCTCCTTTTTCAAAAGATCTTTTGAAAATTGGCAATGTACGAATGGAGCACAAGAACATCGGCTCATTGTGCAAATGAGGAATAGGAAGGTGGAATATTGAGGGGCCACAATTTTGGTATCACTTGAGCCCATTTACCCCCCTTCCCATTGGTGTTTACAAAATCGATTAGTATAATATTTTGGATGTGTGTTGTTCGTCACACATGATGCACATCCAATTGAATGTGTGACAAAATTCCCCTACATGTGACGTATGTCCATTAAAAAGCTATCAATGAAAATAGTCTCGTTTCAAATATGTTGTTACAAGTGTTACTTGACCTTTAAATATGCAAATGATTTTTGACCTTTATATTGATTGTTCTTCATCAATAATTGCAACAAAAACTGGTTCAAAAGTGCAAAATAATAATACTTTAAAATTAAAAATTTTCAATTATTGAATATATTCAAGTAATGTTGTTGACTTTGTTAAAATTTTAATATTGAAGGCCTTCATAATATCCTTGAAAATAATTTTAAAAATGTTAATAATCTTGTTAAATGTATTTACAAATTTTAATATTTAAATGTTTAATATTTCAAAAAAAACTGTGTGTCAAACCTTTAATGAAGGCCTTGAATTTCATATAGAATTGAAGAACCTTTAGAACATTGTATGTCAATTGAAGCAAAAACATTTTGTGAAGAAAGTTGATTTTCAAAGGACTTTTCTTCGAAGTGGTTTGATATTATTAAATTTTATTTATTTATTTGAATAAATAGATGAATAAATAGATATCAATTTGATAAATATATTGTTAATGAATGAAAATTTAAAATGCACATGTGTACAAGCCATGTACTTCACTTAGTCAATAGCACTGGTTCTAGTTCACACAATGTTCACTTATTCTTCACATTTCCAATTTTGAAATCATTGTAGTGAATTTTCATCAAATCCATTACAAAATGAATGAATTCATGAGTGGCCAACCCGTGGAACTGAAAACTTTTGTTTTTGGTTTAGTTTGCAAAGTGGTTATGGAGGTCCAAAGAAGTTTTATTCTTTTCATTTATATGGTGCATCATGTGTGTAAAAAAATAGAGGTTTTTTTTCTCCTTTCTAAAATTTTCAACTTTTTTCATAAATTCATTGTTTTCCTTTTATTTCATTTTTTTCTTTGTTCTCTTATTATGTCTTCTTCTTTGTGCCATGGAGAAACAAGGGAGTTGCGTGCTTAACATAAATAGACTCACTTGTCTTTTGAATGAGATTTAAAAATTAAAAAAAAAGTTTTTTCACCTTGTTCAATGCCAATTAGGGGGCTTAGTGGACAATTTTTATGTTATGAGTGTGTCAATGTGTCAAAAATGGGTTTTTTTGTTTTGGGTGATGAACCAACTTAGAAAGGTCTAACACCAAAAGAAAAAAATTGTCAAGGTTGTCTCCACAAATTAAATTAATATAAATCACGCTATCATAACATCCCAATATTTTAAATTTCATCACATGGACCAATCACTACAATTAGCCAATCAAAGACAGTCATTTTTTCTTGTTTTTTAATTTTCCTTTTTTTCAAACACAACAATAAACTCACAACCTGTTGGCACCTCCAAGTCAAGGTCAATACTTGAGGGCCAACAGGTTTGTCACCTAAATACACCGGGGAGTTGGAACCCCAAACCTTTTATGAGGTCCTTAGTAGCGTCCCACATAAAGGCCATACCACCAAGCCTGCACCCCTGGGGAAACAAACATTTCTCTTTTAGTGCACCTCTTTCACCCAACTAGTAAACATGGTTTTTCAATTTGTTTTGAAAAAACCAAAAAACCATCTAGAAAACCACTGGTTCTTTGCTGGTTGTTTCATGAGACCTTTGGGTGTTGGTGTTAGACCGGTCTCTGAAACTTTTCATTGCAATGGAAAATAATCGAATGGAAGGTGGGAGTGGACAAGAGTCCTAGTGAACAGGGCATACTTCTAAGGCCCTAGGCATGGGGCATTCCCAAAATAATGGCCCATGCCTCAGGTTCTGTTTGTGAAACCAGGGTTACAAACCAAAATAAACCTGGTTATCATCTAGGTAGGTTATCCACCGGCCACTTTAAATTCGGCATAACGGCAAGAAATGCCGAATCATGCCGAAATTAGAGGACGGTTTGGTGCCGAATTTAATGTGCACGCATTTCAATCCTTTCACTTTTTTGCGCACGGTGTGGTTGTTTGTGACAACGTTGGGTTGCTGTGATGCCTCCTAAGAAGCGCGATGCGCCGTTCCAGGCTCATCATGTTGCTGAGTTTGGCCTGTGAATATGCGAGCGTGCTGTGGGCAACAGCACCGCTGTTGTAACGATGGCGTGTCGATTTTGCGAGGTTTTCGGAAAGGAGGAGTCAGAAGTGGGAATGAAGCATGGTCGTTCGGAGCGTGTCAAGTACTTCAAAGCACCCTTTCGTAAGGAGAACTACTCTTCGCACCACACGCGGATGCATAGAACCCAATGGGCCGAGTATCGTGAGCTAGAAGCGAGCGCAAAGAACTCGTTTTTCGACAATGGCACGATTTCCGGCTCGCAGACAACGATGCATGCCTTTGTCGCTCCTCGCACTCCCCAGGTAAGTGTCCTGATCGACAAGGATATTGTCAATGTCATCATTGGCGAAATGATGTTTCACCCCGAGGACATGGACGGGATTATTCGAGCCCGCCTTCTCGAAAGCTTTGTGCCGACTTTAGATTCGTCGGAAGATGCAGCAAATGCCGGCGACGTCAGTCGGTACGCCATCACCGTCACCAACACCAAGCAGTTTCAGTTGGTTGTACAATATTTGGCTGCTGGATTGTCGTTCCGTTAGGTGACATAGGTGATTATGGAGACGAAAGAGGTACTCGGCATCGGGAGCATTGGCTCGTGCTCTGAGGGGATTGTGAGCCACTATGTTCGTTTTATCTGTGCGATGAATTTGCAGTGCATCGCGGAGCTGCTACGACAGTGCTGGGCGTTCTCTGTCGCGTTCGACATGGCGACCCACATGGCGACCTCGTACTGCGATGTTCGCATCCGCATCTACCACAAATCCACTGTGCATGACTTCCACCTTCTGTCCATCCCTGAGCATGAGCGGCACACAGGCGAGATTATCTTCAACACGTTCGCCAAGGCGATGGACGCTCTCTTCCCGGACTGGCGCGAGACGATTATTGGAGCGTCTTCGGATGGCGAGAAAAAGATGACAGGGCGACATCAGGGCGTAATC
>Ga0116229_10010715_pt1 | contig 13689 bp, 11 predicted proteins | sample S1TSphgellanicum_3_FD_87313 | JGI IMG/M metagenome (GOLD analysis project Ga0116229, IMG submission 87313) | Host-associated microbial communities from peat moss isolated from Minnesota, USA - S1T2_Fc - Sphagnum magellanicum MG | ecosystem: Host-associated > Plants > Peat moss > Unclassified...
AATCGAGCTTGCCTCTTCAATCCTGAATCCAGCTTCCTCAACAAGCTTCCTCCTCCTCGTACTCATCACCATTAGCCGTTCCCTCCATCCTCATCAATGAGGCGCCGCAGCTTCTCATAAAACGCGTCGTCATCTTCCTGTCCTTCCACTACCATGCATCCCATGCACTTCTGATTTCCCTCTCACTCTCCTCAAAAGAAAATCCGCTACCACTAATCAAGATTCTCGGCCACATTATCCAGATCAGGATTTTCATGTTCACACCAACAGTACATGCATGAAGTCCTTGTCCGGCGACATGTTGTTCGATCACAATACGACCATAAATTATTATTATTCATCAAAAAATGCAATAATTAATGGAATTATTTTATTAACTAATTTTGGGTGATTAAAAATACATTAAAAATACATTTGTGAAAATTTGATATTTGTGTAAAAACCATCAAGTCGTGATATCAACTATAATCACAAAACCACAATGCCATATGGCATTACAATGTCCTTTACAACATAGTCATTAACATGAACTTATAATTATAATTGGAATAAAAAAATAGTCATTTTATTAACTAGTTGTAAAACCCAAGTTGTGTTATTGTGATATGATTTAATTATTATTTAATTTAATTTAAAATAAGAATTAATTATAATCATATTTATTTATTTATTAAACCTATTAAGTAATAAATTTAGATACTTACATATACCTAATAATGAATGTATAAATAATTTACCTAGCTATATTATTTAACCTACGCCCTTAGGCTAGGTGGCAAATTAACCCTATACTTGTTTACCTAAGCGGCCTAGGTATTTAAACCACATATAGCCAAAGTGGCCTAGGTAGTCTATGTTGTATGTGTGAGGAAATTTGAACTCCTCGCCTCCACTTTGAATAGTCAAATCTTTACCATTGGACTACGTCCATTTCAAAAATTGAAAACTTTTGTCATCAGATTGTAATAAACTTGATTGAATTTTCTATTTTGATGTACATATTGTAACATTCATTAGTGAATTTTAATATTTTTTATTACTTATCTAAGTAAAATGTTATAATATGTACCAAATATCTACTTAAATAACATGTAGGTACCTACGCCTAATAGGTTACTACATGATATTAACTCAATTAATAAATAATCAATAAAAATAATTAGTAATGATTGATTAATTAACATCAATCAATCATACATAAATAATATTAATGATTAATACTTTATTATTTCCTACAAATGATTAAATATTAATTAATTATTATTAATTATTAATTACTCAATACAAATGGTTAAATATTGAATTTGTTTATGAAACATTCAATATTAAACATTAATTATTAATTATTTAATATTATTAACTATTTATAATTTATAATTATTTTTATTGATTATTTATTATGAATCAATAATTATCAGTTAATATATAACAAATTAATATTAATTTAAAAATACTTTTTAAAAATAACTTAACAATAATTATTATATATTATATATTGACTACTATTAATTATTATAAATTAATATCAAGTATTAGCCAAAAAATTATATAAATTTGACAATTTGATAATAATAATTACCAATTGACAATTCAATTGATGGATAAATTAGTTATTAGTTATAAATTAGTTATTGGTATGGTTAATTTGATTAAGTGTCAAAACAAAATGGCCAATTTGACTAATTGTAAATCACAATGGTCGTTGAGCATGATCAATTTGACGAAGCCTTGGTCATTTTGATGAACCTCCAACCTTTTTGACTAGATGTTTAGTTTGTCACATGGTCAAAAAGGTCACTTTAATCAAATGTCTTAATAAAAAATAATTTGTGTCTTTTATGCTCCATGTTTTTAATCAAAACAACCATTCCCGTTGGTCAATGTGGACATTTTAATTAACTTGGACCTTCTAAAAACTCATGTTTTCTTGTAATGTTACCAAAGTTTAGGCCAATATAAAGAATTCTTGAATCAAGCTCATGTTTCCCTATGCCTTATTGTTGTGCCATGAAAGGGCAAAATGATGCGGCCTCAAACTTTTCAAGAGACCCAAAAGTGGGTCCCAGAATGAAACGATGGAAGAAGAAGAGGTTGAAGCACACTCCCTAACTCGCAACACTTCAGGGCTAGGAGGGCATGCTTGAGCTCCGGGATGGGACTAGGACGAACTCACAAGCGAGAATTCAGGATGAAATCAACTTGCATAACCAAAAAAAGAGGACGTTATTGCAAATTGAATGGAAATGGTGTGACGAACTTAATAAGAACAACCTCAAGCACAAGCTTTACACAGCTTGCAACCTTTGGGAGGAGGCACCACTCCCTTCCCTATAATATATTTTGTGCCTTTCCATGAGGACTACATCCAAATGTTACTTTTCCTCGAGGCTCCCAAGTGAGAGTCCCAAAATTGAAACTCTTGTTGTCCCAAAACTTTGGACGTTCATATCTTTCTCAAATAAAATCTATTTTGAAAGTACAAGGATAATATTTTATAACCCTTAAAAATATCTTTCCATTGGTGTATAACATGCTCCAATTGGACCTCATTTGACCCTTGCTTTCAAGGGATTTGTGGTCGGGAATCAAATTCCTAATTTGACTCCCACCCCTTCATTTGATCATAACTCATGCAAATCAGGTCTAAATGAACAATGTGAGGGCACTTTAAGCATATGAGCTTCAAGGCCTTTCTAATGGTATCATGGGGGCCCAATTTGGTATTTTTTTACCTTTCCAACCAAGGCTCTAAACATTCACAACTCCTTCACAAGTGCAACTTCCAAAGTGGCAATGCACTTGGGAATCATTGGGCTTCATCCCTTGTATTCTCCCCCATTTGTGAAAATGTGATTCACACCTAAACACATTTTCAACCTCATGGGCCCTTACACTTCACACTTTGTTGCGAACCCAATGTTAGGGTTGTGACACAAAATGAGACACTGTCAAGGTAACAAAAATAATAAATGCTAAGCTACCACATCATAAGGGTCCTGTGCTAATTTATCCAATGAAAAAAAAAACACAACTTGTACATCATGTCATAGAACAATAAAGATGTGTTGTATAATTGAGGAAAATGAAAACTTAAATGAAAGGACCCAAAAACATTTAATGATGAAACCCAAGTCCAGGCTAATAAAGGCGAGGTGGGAGCAAGGGAGGGTATTGAACTAGGATGGTCATAGGGGTTTGGATTGAATGAATTAGATGTCTGACATGAATGCTGATGACGAGCTAACCCTCGATTGGTAAATTGGTGCCCACAAGTTGGGCAAAAAACTTTAGTTGGAGGTTGTGACCATGTTGAGAAAATGGGGGCAGGTTGGGGGGTTTAATCATGGGCAATTGTAAGGGCTAATATAGTGGAAGGGGGAAAAGGTCCTACCTATGCATGATTGTGAAAGGGGTTTGGGAAACTGTAAAATTGGGGCCCCACATTGACACAAAGGGTTGGGGGCCGACAAGGGGAATTAATAGGTGGTGTGTGGTTTGTTAGAATGGGAGGGGAAATAGTGGTTGGTTCATGATTTGCATGGGAGATGGGGTGGATAATAGGTTTGTGGTGGCACATGATAAAGCAAATGAGTAATAAGAATTACAAAATTCAATGAGATGTAATGAATTAAGGGACATGGAACATTTGGTGCCCATGAGGAAAGGGGCTTATTAAAAGCACATGCCCACTTTCTAAAAACTACCTATTATTACAGGGCAATCCTAAATCAATGAAGCCAACCACATAAAACTAAATGAAATGAAAAGAAAATATAGGAAACCTCTTAGAGGTCCTTGGCTAAAGCATTATGCTAAAGCCAAACCTTAATTTTATTATAGGCTTGGGTGTCACGATCATTACTCTATTAGGTTCAACATGACCAAAACATCCTAATACTAAAATATTACATGTTTCACTCCTTGTTCCTAGTCTTGTAAAACTTGAAATAAGTAACACCACACAAAAATTTCCTAAAAAGTGATTGTAATGGATTAATTGCCTGCTTCATAAGGATCCCAATCCACTTCATAAACTATGTACAACAAAATTTCAAACGATACCTAACTTTACAATGGAAAACTTATTGTGTTTTTTCATGTTTGTAGGACATGCCATGGTGTTTTTAGTTGGTTGGTCAATTGGGTGCACTACTAGAATTTTATTTTATTTTGATTAGAAAGTTTTGTAAAAAAACACTCATTTTGGACAAGTATCAAAAAAACCTCCTAGTCATTTTGGACAAGTCGTTTTGAACCTATCCATTGTGATTGGGCCATGTACTTTTTGACCAAGCCTAAGTTGGCATTTTTGACTAGTCATTTCGACTGGTACTTTTGACTAGTTAATATAATAGTCAAATGATTTTTTTGCTAATCAAACACCAAATGCCATGTGGCATTTAAACATTGACCGCCTAGAATGCCACGTGGCATTTAAACATTGGCCATCTAAGTTATGCCATGTGGCATTTAAACATTGGCCATCTAGGTTATGCCATGTGGCATTTAAACATTGGCCATCTAGGCTATGCCACATGACATTGAACATTGGCCACTAGGCTATGCCACATGGATAGAACCTAAATAACCTATGTTAAACCTAAAATTGGGTATCTACTCCTAAGGTCCCTATATTTAGGAACCTACAACCTAAATTCCTAGGCCCAGGTCTAGTAGCCTATAACTAGCAACTAGGTATAGAAGCTTAAAATAGGTTAAAGCAACTTAAGCTATGACCTTTATTGAGCTTCAATGTACAACACCTAGATTAAGCCTACACCTAAGATGACATAGGTAGGAAAATCCTATTTCATTTTGAATTTGGCATTTAAAGTTAATCCATTTCAATTGGCTCATCCCAAATGGCCTTCCTTTTTTAAATATTTCTTATGTTTTAGATACTTATGGTGCATCTATTTATATTACTCGTCATTTGGAAAGGATAACAAACCATATGGGACAAACATTTGGGAAAGAGAAACATTTTCATGTCCACACAACATTAGAGCCTTTTAGTTCACACAACATTATTCCTAAATAACTATGTAAAATACATAAATTAAGTAAATAAATTAATTAAAAGGTAGGTAAATATGTATGTTAATTAAGTTAAAATAAAAATAAATAATAGATAATGTCTAGTTATTAAGCTATAATTAATAATTTCAACCAAATTATAACTAATCCTGAAACATTCGACATAATTAATTATATATTATCAACAATGTATTTGTAATAATTAATATTTAACTATTTAATTACACATTCATTAGTGTATTTTAGGTAAATTACTAATTAACCAACTAGTAATTTATCATAGCTATATAAATGGCCTACCCTAGCCTATATAACTAGGTTACCATAGGTAAATAAGTGGAGTATAGGTAGGGTATGTATGTATAAATACACCTACATATAAGCTAATTGTATTAAGGTTATTTAGCCACATATTCACATTACATAAGTTAAATAGGTGGCTAATTTAACCTAGGAAAATTTAATTATGGCAAAACTAATGATTGGTAAAATAATGTTTAAACCAACCACAATGAAAGTAATTATGGAAAAATTAATGATTATTAAACTAATAATGACTAAACCAACCAAAAATTTAAAATAATTATGGAAAAATAACCATGATTAAACTAATTATGGTTTAATTAACCATATCTAAATAAATATGGTGAAATTAACCATGAATAAAGTAAATAAAGCTAAGTTAACCAATGAATAAATATTTTACAACTAAACTAGAAATGATTGAACTAACCATGAGTAAAATAAATATGGCCAAACTAACTAATAAATAAATAATTTATGATTAAACCAACCATGGCTAAACTAACCATGAATAAATATTTTATGGATGGACCAAATAAATTAATTATAGCTAAAATAAAGATGAATGAGATAATTATGGCTAAAGTCAAAATGGTTAAAATATTTATGGCAAAATTAACAATGGGTAAATTAACCACTAATAAAATTAATGTGGTTAAACTAACTAATGAATAAATATTTTATGGCAAAACCAATTATGTAAAAAATAATTATGACTACAATAAACATGAATGAAATAATTATGGTTAAAATTAAAATAATTATGGCAAAATTAAACATAGTTAAACTAAAAATGGTTAAACTAACCATGAATAAATAAATTTGGCTAAACTAATGACTGATAAAGTTAATATGGTTAAATTAACTAATGAAAAAATATTGTATGGCAAAACCAATTATGCAAAAATTAATTATGACTAAAATAAAAATTAATGAAATAATTATGGCAAAACCAACCATGGTTAAACTACTAAGCATGAGTAAAATGAATTTGGCTAAAATAAACATGAATGAAATAATTATGGTTAAAATAAAAATGTTTTAAAAATTTATGGAAAAACCAACCATGGTTAAATTAACAATAGTTTTTAATTAATTATGTGTCTATTGAATATGGTTAATTTATTAAGGTAAAATAATAATATGTTAATAATAAATATAGCTTATTTAGTTATGCTTATAATAACCATGGTTAAATTCATTATGGCAAAACCAAAAAATGGCCCAATTAATAATGGTTGAATTAATTATCATGGTTAGATTTATTAAGGTTAAACCAATTATTGTTAAATTTGACCATGGTTAAACTATTTATAATTGTTAAATTACTTATGGCTAAACTAGCCATAATTAAATTAAATATGGCCCAAAAATGATGAAATAAGTAATTATGGATAAATGAATCTTGGCTAAATTAAATATGGCTAAACTAACCATGGTTAAAACATATACAACTAAACAAACTATGGTTAATTGAACATGAATAAATTGACCATGGTTAGATTAATTATGGTTAATTTCTATTTTAATTAAAATTTTCATAGGAAGTTAAACCATAATTAATTTCAATATAGTCAATTTAACCATAGTTAAATAAACCATATATATAATTAGTTTAATCTTAATTATTTGGTTGTGATTCATTTAGTTATGATTAACTAACTTTTACATTTTCCAACCTTTTTTTATTTGTCAAACATAGTCAAAATGTTAAATGTAATCCCAAGATACCCAACTTGTATTAAAATTTATAATTGGCCACTTCAATTAGGCCTCCTTAGTTAGCCCTATTGATTGAATATAATAGGTGTACTTATTGACTAAGGCACTTGCCAATTTGACTAGATTGGGTGGTCTTATTGACTAGGCCATTAACCAATTTGATTATATGTCTAATTTGACTAACTATCAAATTAGTCACTCTAGTCAAATTGATTATTCAAAAAATATTCATTGTCATTCAAATCTTTGGCCTCTAGTAAAAAATACATGTCTTTTAGTAAAAAAAACCCATTTAATCAATTTGGTTAGTTTGAAAAAAGAGGAATTCTAGTAGTGGTGATTCAATGAAGTATGTATTTTATGTTGCATTGGCCTTTACTCACCTTGTAAAGACCCTATAATACCAAATGTTACTATTTTCAATTGCTTTCCCTTGTTGCCCTTTTCTAAACCCTACAATTATTATTATTATTATTTTTTGAAATGCAAACATAATCATGTTTGCATTTCTTTCGAACCCAAATCCGTTTGATACGAACATTTTAATTGTTTTTAGCAAATGTATGAATTTAAAAGGACCCAATACTAAGAATTGACGATTCTTACCCACTAAAACAAATACTCACCCAAAACTAATATAAATTAAAAACTTCAACTAGAGGTCCAATTGTATAGTAATATTAATTAATAGGTATAAAAATTTGGAGGTATTTTAAGAAGTAGGTTTTAACAAGGGACAATTTTTTTCCCCCTTTTTTGAAAATTTTACAAAAAATGAAAAATTAAATGATTTTTTATGTGTTTTTAGGGAATTTTGTCCATTTTTGAATTAAAATAATTAAACTAGCCACATTTGAACCCAAATGTTTCCTAGGTTGTCACTTATAATGACATTTTTGTAAAAATGTTACAACCTATGTAGGACAATCACCATTTAATGGGAAACCTACTTGAGGAATTTGAAACGAAAAAATCTTGCAAGGGAGTATTTTTATTTCTAAATTTAATTCTAGTATGGCTAGTATTCTATCTTTATTTTAAAATGGGCTTCCTACATAAATTCTAAAACTTGGATGGATTTTTTGTAGTGAACACATTGTAGCCTATAATGTTTCTTCCATGGAGGTGAACACTTTGAAATACATAATGCGCACTTTTGCAAGTGTTTGATTTTTTGAAACATTCATTCATCTTTTTTTCCTTTTTTTCTCATGGCAACATATCCATTGGGTATCATGGGGAAAAAAAACAAAATTCAAATCCGCCCAATCTTTATGTTTAATAAAAACTATGGATTCTAATTTTACACTAGACTTATTTCTTAACACTAGGTAAACTTGGGGGCTAAAGAGAATGCTTACTTACTTTCCAAATTTTCTAACAATTTCAAATTCAATATAATAATTTTCAAACTATTGAAATTGGAAGTTGTTTAAGAAGGTTGATTCTTTTTATGTTATTTAGTTATTGTGATCATTCATCATTATTTGCTTTTTATAGAAGTATTTTTCAATACCTTGCTTTTATTTATTCTAGCCAAATGTTAGCATTGCATTTAAGGAAAATAGTTTATGACCAAACACTTAAAAAATTATAGAGTTTTTTTTATCATTGTATATGGGGGTTGATAAATTGATGTAACCAACCCCAACATTACACCATTCACATTTTACTTGGAGATGAGCATGGATTTTTTTTTAGTTGGCCTTGTCAAGCCATGCTTAATGCTTGGGGTTAAGGGGACAATTTCTGACGCGCTCCCAAGTCCCTAGTTAGACCCAAGTTGGGTCTAAGTTACTTTCACATCGAAATTGTGAAAACTTGGGGCACGCTCCCAGCTTTTAGCACTAGAAGGGGTAAAGGGGCGTGCTGAAGCTCCGGGATGGGACTAGGAAGAGTGACAAGCTATTCACTTACTCGAACCTACATCAAACCAACCAACAAGTTGGTTAGTTCACATTCTGGAGCATTCTTGGTGCTAGGACAAGCCACGGGCAACTCTGGACTCACTTGACTCACCATGGCCCGGACTCGGGGGAAGCCACCACCTTCCCCCATATAATATACTATGTGCCTCTCCGCGGCACCCACATTCGAATGGCTTTTTATACTTTGTCCCAATTTGGACTCCCGGGACTTTGAACAATCATAACTTTTTGTTCAAACCTCCGATTGGCATGAAGTCTTAAGCAAACTTGTAGTTCTCCTTGAGAGCTTTTCAACAATGTGTCGCACTTCACCTACACACATCAAGGTCAAGTCGATTCCCAACTTTTAGTGGTCGGGAGTCAAATTGCCAGTTTGACTCCCGGCCCTTCTTTTTACTATAACTTGTGCTGAAGATGTCCAAATGACCCATGCAAGACCATTTTCGACATCTACACTTCAATGGCTTTCCAATGATATAAATAATACCTCAATGCAAGGTGTTTTGGCCCCTGCAATTGAACTTTGAAGTTTCGAGAGTCCCGGAGGACTTCCAAATCCCAATTTCGAGAGTGTGAGTTTCATCTTCACACTCCTTCTAAGTAGGGTTGTGACAATTTCACCCAATGTAAATGATTGGGAAGACATAATTGATGCCTAATTCTCCCCATTTGAAGGTGAAGACCTCCATTTGTCCACATGGTTCTAAAGCATGTGAGTTGAAACATGTAATTGTAATTATGAATCATAAAAAGTAACATGGTGTTTTGTTTTCAAATCGAATGCATTGTGGAAAACATAAAATGGAACCAACAAATCAGTTTCATAAAATAATCACCAAAAAAATGTTCCACATACATAGGTGCACTCATGGAACTTGGTGTTGTTGTTTTCTGAGTTGTCATACTTATGCTCAATTCTTTAATTGAGCAAATTGGTTTTGAATAATGGCCATGTCATCACCTTAGCTTTAATCATTGGTTTTATTTGAAGCTTCACATGTGGCTTTATCATTGGTTTGAGAATCATTGTCTCTTCCACATCCCCTTTTGCCCTTATATCCTTCTTGTTGGTGGATTTGTAAATATGGAATTTTAGATGTAATGAAAAAAATAGTCAACGTGAAAACATATTGGCTTCCACCACACAAAATTCCTAATCGACTATTTCCATAATGTACAATGTGAAATGTCTTTTCTAATGTGCCATGACCTTTTTTTATTAATGAGGAATTAAGGTTTTGCCATCCTTTGCACACTAGAAGAAAATAAGGAATTTTCAACTCGTTTTTGTAATTAGTTTTTATTTGCAAACAACATTTGCAACTATTTTTGTTTTAGTTGCATTGGACAAATCGCAAGTGATAATATAGATGGATGGAAAAGAAAGTCAACAAAATATTGGTTGATCCATTGACCATGGATATATGTATATGGACCATGGCCATCCATATATGTATTGTCGCATGCAACTAATTTGCAATTAAATTGGTCAACCTTTTATTCCTATGGTATGTTGCCACCTATCACCAACACAATATATTCTTAGTATTATTATTTTACTTATGAAATTATCTTGAATGTGGAAAGGGAGAGGTTGGGATTTGGCCATGTGGAGGTACACATCTTTTGTTCATGCCCCTTAACATCGTGTGGCCTCCAACAACCCACATGTGATAGTTGATAGCAAATGTGATAATGACACGTGGCATAATGGCAGATTATTAAATGAAATGTTTTATTCTTATTGTAATTTAATCTAAGTTTATCAATTGGATTGGTCATAATGCTAACACGTGGCATAATATGAGGATTTTTTTGATTTTTTAAATTTGTATTATTATTTAATTTAAGCTAATCATTTAGACTAATCATGATGCTAACATGTGGCATAATATCAAAATGTTTTAAGTATATTATTATTCAACCTAAGCTGTTCATTTCGATTGGTCATGATGATGACCCATGGCAAAGTATTAAGGCATTAAAGGATTTATGGGGAGCAAATTTCCCCCAAATAACAAATTTCCCCCAAAAAGGACAAATGTCAATTGAAAGACATGCATCCAAAACAAACGTGTAGCAATGAAAATTGCATTGGTTATTGGAATATTGGCAATAACTATATTTTTAACCATAAATCCTCCTTCCTATATGTCCAAATCTTTCCACTAATCAGGAAAACTTGCAAATGCTACACTTTTGTTTCAAAATAGTCACCAATTTTGTCATCTAACCTACTTTCAAAATCATCATATGAAGGCTCCTCTTTTTTGTAATAGTTATCATAGACTATAATAGTACCCAACAAGTTGTAATGTACTATGTCACTAGGCTAGATTTCAAATGCCCAAAGCCAACAACCATTCATAATTTGGGCATTTTGGTTACCAATTCCAAATCTTTCTACTTAGTTTCGTTATGGGTAATCCACTTCCTGAAAGATTTATAATATTTCATTTGTAGCAAAGTTTGCACATCATTAAAAAAATCAAACTTGGTGTGTCCACCTATGGCAAGAGTGTATAATGCCCGGTTACTAACAACCTCTAATGGCCACAACTCACATGTACACAAAGAATTGGAAATCTCTTTTCTACTTTATGATTTGATATTAATTTTTATAGAATAATTTAATTACAAACCTCTTATCCCAATTGAAATTAGACCTTGTTACTTTCCCTTACACTTTGTCCTACAACCATCATGTTCAACTTTTACGACCTTGTTATTATCCCCCACCTTTAACTGCTGGTACACTACAACCTCCTCCATGATGTCACTATTCCTTTTGGAAGGAGCCATTTGATCTATGGTTTGCTTCCAACTATGAGGAGGATGTTGATTTTCACCCTTAGTTCCACCATATTATAAGCTCGTCTTCTTAGTTATGTCATCCTATTGAGTTTCTTCATCAAATTTTTCCTTCCATACTACCTTTAATTGCATGTTCACCACCATCTCTTGGAACTTCAACAACCTTTGTTGGATTTGTAATGTTTGTTGTACATGAACTCATATTTGGCATACTAGTTGAACCTTTCATCTTATCTAAGCCCCCCCCCCCTCCAGTGCTAGCAACATTGTAATAAACCGTTCCTATTGTTTTTTCTACATAATTACAACTTATTTACCCATTAAATGGAATTCTCGAAGATGTTGTTCCTTGTTAACCCAATAACCTCCCAATGTTAGTTAGGTTGCCTCTACTATTAACAGCCTATGTTATTATTCCAACATAGGTGCAATACATATTGCACCTATGTATTGCACTAATGCGCTTCAATCACCAACATATTACATAACTTGATGTTGCGCATCAGAAAAAAAATGCACAAATTTTGAAGGTATGGATACAAGAAAGATGATTTCTTCAACCATCCTTTCAAACAAGGCCCAACTTGGTATGAAAAATAAACTAGAAAACAAACAACAAAAAAAAAAATGTATATGCCAAAAAATAGTGCATTCCACATACCATTACAGGATGCATTTTCAATAGCCTTCTATTCTCCCTTTTACCAATGCAAGGTCCCTACATACCATTTCCATTTCTTACTCCAAAGCCGTAACCTCCCCTTGTGCAATCTCCCTTGTTTTTTGCTTTCCCACACACCCCTCTTACACACTAAATGCTAATGTATTGTGAACCTATTCATGCATGTTCATAAACATGAACTGCCCTCTAGCAAGCGGTCCCCAATGACTAGTAGACAATCCTTTAGTGTTGATGAGCATGTCTCATCATCCATTTATGTATCTCTATATAGAATCATCCAACACAATGAATGTGTGTCATATTCCTCCACATATTGCAAATTGATGCAACCATAGTTATAAAAACCTTCTCATCTTCATGTTCTTCACATGCTTGTTGCAAGTCCTTCTCCATTTCAACAAGCCTCTATGTGCGTGATTCCAAATTTCACCCCAATTCTAGTGTAGCATATTTGAAGCCTCATCATATAATACATTTTTTGGACAAAATCAATCAAAAACTATACTTATGATGTTACTTTTAGTTTGAATGCAAATTTTTACCAACAACACCACATGTTTAACCTACCAGCAATGTGCTCATAAGGTTGTTACTACTCACCTTTAAAGAATTGACATTAAAGATCTTCTACTCTTGGAGTTGAATTTCCAAGCGACACTATTTTTATTCAGCAACAACAATTGTTGCCCTCTCTATGTCCTATCATAACCATCACCCATAAATTAAATCTTAAAAGAAATTGAGATCATTGTGTCATGTAGATATTTAGTAGTTTAATGCCCTTCATGTTAAGACAATCCACACAAAACGCATTCTATTCACCCAAACGGAATAATTTGTGCAATGCAACTCATCTATTGACAAAGGGTTAAAAAATAACTACTAAAATAATTATTTATGACTATGTATAAACTAATTTTTAGTGTACCACATTTTTTGTAGTAACAACCAATTGTTGTGTCTAATGTTTTATGCTACTTTATTGTTGTGAGATCATGGCAACAAATTCTTCCAACTCTTTTATTGTAGCACAAAACTCCACTCGCATCTCCTCAAAGTTTTTGACATATTTTTTAATCGTTGATGCCCACTCCTCATTTAATTCATGTGCAACAACACATGATGATGTTTCAATCTCTACCCCCACAACAATAATTGGGAGTTTTTTTCCATGTCTGCCCTATTTGACATAGTGTCCAACCA
>Ga0116229_10010716_pt1 | contig 13688 bp, 6 predicted proteins | sample S1TSphgellanicum_3_FD_87313 | JGI IMG/M metagenome (GOLD analysis project Ga0116229, IMG submission 87313) | Host-associated microbial communities from peat moss isolated from Minnesota, USA - S1T2_Fc - Sphagnum magellanicum MG | ecosystem: Host-associated > Plants > Peat moss > Unclassified...
GCACGGCTCTTTGAACAATTCAGTGATGCAATCTGCATCACCACTGACATCCTTTTCAGTTCTTTGCATGGTCCTCCTCCTCCTCATCCTCCTCTTCCAACAGGTTTATAACACACCCCCTCAAGGCTAAAAAGATGACAAGGGGTTATATAATACATCCAACTTCGCTTGATTGGGAATTGATTGCCCAACCTCCTCATAGGTTTTTGCCATGTGGGAGAGAAAATGATGTTGTTGGAGTGGAGGGCTTCCCTTGCATGCAAGAAAACATGCAATTGCAATAGAGATGGCCACAATAGGCTTTTTTATTGTATCCATGATTAGCAAGAGTAGGCCCCAAATGAGTCATTTAAAGTAATGTGATAATTTAAAAATATCAAATTGATTGATGATTTCTGAATAATTCGATTTATTTGGAAAATTCCAAACTAGTTACATGCTTTACTAAATAATGATACACTTGTTTTAGAATAATCTTGTCATGATTTTAAAAACAACATTTTTGTGATTGGTTAAATTGACCTTTTGCTAGAACCTTGAAAAAAATAATTCTTAAATTCCTAAAAAAAGGTTCAAGTTCTTCAGATAAGCAAGTTGAACTTAAAATAAAATAAAATTGGGAAGTGAGTTGAATTGTCTAAGTAATTAATTGGATTTAATTAATTATAAGACTTTGTACCTATACATTCACCAATTTTAATTTATTATAAAATTTTGTACTTATACAATACTCAATCTTGAGGGATGTGTAATATGTACATGAAATCAAACCTAATTTTTGAACTATGCTCAAAAGTTTTTAAATTTGAAAAAATGTGCTAAAATTGGAACCATAGAGTTTAAAAATTTGAAGAACTGGGCTCACACCTACTCCCAGAGAACATCACAAAAAACAATTTTGTGTCAAAACCGGGACTTGAGGTTCACTTCAAAAGGCAGAACTGGCCAACTCGGGTTTTGACCCTTTCTTGAAGAGCAGAAACCTGAAAAGGAGAGCAGAAGGGCAGGTTTTAAAAAGTTGACATGAAGGTGCATTGTGATTGGTAGATGAGAACCAGGGCAGGCTTGAAATTAAAAAACTTGGGGCTGAGACTACCTTAAGTTTTCTAGATCTGAACTTTGATCCACCAATTCTTGTTGGAAAATGATTACTTTTAAAATTTTTATTTTTTATCCATCATATTATAGTCAGCAAACTAAACAAACCCAAGGAAAACCTTGCATATTTTAATATTTTGGAGTAGTCAAATCCTGGTTTAAAGGCATGTGAGAATTTCTACCCTACAATGTTTGAAGCAGTTTGGTTTAACTTCTCAATGGTGGAGATTTCTCAGATCTGGTGTTGTATTAGAGATGTTTGTTTCTATAGAATCAGAAGAGAGTATAGGTAATAGTTTAAATGACATTGAGATTTCAACTATCAAGATGCCATTTCAAACTATGACCTAAACTCTCTTTTGTATCATGTTAGAATTACCACATTAAAAATCATCAGTCCCTAACATTCTAAAGTCAGGGATAAACACATAGCACAAAATTAGGTGTCATAACCAAAAAGCTATTGAGTGTCACATATCAAAAGTGCATACACCCACCAACCCACCTTTTGATCTCACCCACATGACTAAACCATTTTACCAACCACCATTGGGAATTTTGGCATTCCACACGCAATGTGGACTTTCCAAACCCACTATTTACAATTATACCAACCACCAATTTACCAAATAGATTCACCATTTGCCCCAAGTTGTCACACATCCATTTGCAAGCAAAACTAAGGTAGTGCACATCACTACATTGAGGAGACTTTCTTTTCGTTCTAACTTCTTAGTTGTCACCCAAAAAAACCCAACAACTATACACCAAAGAACATCCATAGATTTGGATAGATTTTATGCGAAAATAGTGATGAGTTTGCTTTGTCTAGAGACTAGAACTTAGAATGCATAACGACAATATTTTATGTCAACTCCCCTTCCAACCTCCACTCTATCATTTACTAGGGCTTGAATTCTGGGGACTCCCCCCATATAATTGAGTAATTTCTGACACTGTGATTCCCTGCTTCATTAAACTACCTGGTGGCATCGCTAAGAACTTCACACATGCACATTGATTCAACAAAATATGTTACCTAAATTGAGTCCAACACACCCCACACAAAAAGTTAATCCTTCAGAAACAGACCAATGAGGATTCCTTCCTTACAATCCAATGTCATTTCCAAACTGAGAATAAATGGTAAACAAGTTGGCAGTCTGAATTTGAAGAGCCAAGAGCTTCTTTGTAGTACATCAATAGTGGCTGATCAATACCAATTTCAAAGGGACCAATGAGAGAAGATCATCTCTCATTTACACGTCAACTGCTTACTTTATAGGATATGTTAAAAGGTGTTTCACCTAGATAACTTTCACTTGGAGAAAAGGAAAAAGCCCATGTGAACCAGCGTCTTTTTAGGAATTTTTTGTTTGTAGCCAAAGTGGCCATCATCCATAGGAAGATGTAAAATAAGTGGCCATTATCCTTAGGAAGATTTAGCCAAGTCAGGCTATAGACCAGAAATAAAGTACAAATCTTTAATCATCCTTTTACATTTTCAGCTACACAATGCAAATTTATGAAATTGGAAGATTTTATCTTTTTCTTGAAATTTTTTTTTGGGACAAAATTTTGCCATTAATAGAAAAATTGATGTGAACAAATTGAGAAATTTAAAGCTAGGCAAAAGAGGGGGCTAAAGAGCAAGGCCATGCTCCAAGAGATTAGTGCTGACCTCTTAAGAAAAACGACTTCAGTGAGGTCATTTCTAGATCAACACTAATCTCATCAGCAAACTCACCAAGCTAACCGTGTCTACATGCACTAATCTGTTCTGATCTTCACTAATCTCATTAGGACTAGTTTTTGTAGAGATAAGCATAGGTTTGACACCCAGTCTAAACAACACGCTTTTGACTAACTCAAAGACATCAATAATGATACATGTACATTCATGTTGAATAAGTTATATTTGATATAGTCATGGTCCATTATACATGTGTAATCTCTAGGTAAACTTAGTGAGTTTCATTCATTTTCATGTTTGGAAAAAATGTGATTTTTACTGTAATTTGACATCTAATGTATAATGGAATTATTGAAATTTACCACATTCAAATATCAAGGCCTACTGCAGTTGGGAATGGCACATGTTCTACTGTAGTAAAAATTAGAAAAGAAAAAAGATAAAAAATAGACATCAAAACTTTTCAAAAGTCCAATTAATGGCTACAATGTAGATGGTGATAACAGGTAAGAAAATGGGTTCAATAATGATCTGAATCTAGCCAAAAAAAAAAAGGACAAAGTATTTTCATGTCCTGGAAGAAAGGCAAAGGAGGGAAACAAAAAAACAACACTCAGTGCAACAAAACAAAAAAGCAAAGAACAATGATCCAAAATGCTTAATATTTGATATGCTTCTCGCGAGGGCAGGGGGGTCAGGAACTTGATGTTCCACTTGTGGTTCACCCTCTTAGGTGGTTCTTTTGTCTTCTTGGATAGGGTCCTTCCATTTTGTTCCTTGTATTCCCCCTTTTTTTGGTGCTTTGGTTTATTTCTGATTGCCAGTGTTTCATCAAAATAGTGCTCAAAATCCGTGTGTGAAGGGAGGTTCCAATACATTTCAAGGGAGGGTAGGCTGTGACCTACCTACCTCCCTTTGTAAGGTACCTCGCACTGTTGGGCAGGTGCCCACTTTGGCAGGTCAGAACCACTCGTTCTGGTTCCAGTGAGTAAGAACCCAACCAAAACTTGAACTTCTTTTGGGAATTGGAACCATAATTGAAATATCAGTGACTAGGACTGGGATTAATTGGTAGTTAACCATCGATTTCAACCTGGGTTAGAAAGAAAGGGACTGAAACCCAGTTTGATTTTCAAAACTGTAACTGGAATACTTTTTGAAGAACCGAACTTGGAACCAAGGTGATTCTAATTTATATTTTAGAGCTAGACCTGGACCATCTTCATAAAAGCAAAGAACTGCCCAACACTGGTACTGAATAGGTCTAGGGAGGTAGTAGGTTGGTCCCAGTATCTTTCAAGGGAGGGGAAACTGGGACCTACCTACCTACCTACCTCCCTTGAAAGGTACCCTCTACTTCTATTACTTGATACCCATGGTAACCGCCACCAAGTCCGTCCACCAGCAGCGGTAGAAAAGGGCAACTAGGAATTATTGCTCAGGAATTTTTTTATTTCTTTGGATTGCTGCTGCAATTGGGTGTGCTCAACTGATGATGTCCATGAGCGGAAACATCCCATCAGGATGCCGTAGTCGACGGCCGTGCAGCGGCGTTGCAAGGAATCTAAGAAGCTTAGGAACTCAGAATTGAGGTTGCAGGAGGTACCTGGGACGGATGCTGCAGGTATCTATTTGGGTGAGCTGACATGAGGGAGATCAATCAATCATATGGGGAATGTTGGTTGCTAGCTAGCTGGGATTCTTTCTAGTGGAGCGCAGCCAGCTACTATTAACTAGCTGCATCATGCTCGATCGCAACAGTAACGGAATTTGATTCTAGTTTATTATTCTAGTATTCCGTGTCCTGCGGTTGAGTGCTGCGGTTGAGTGAAGTTGTTTTGCTCTGAGATTAGCTAGACTTAAAGCAACTTCTTTTTGGTACAATCATGATTGATTGATCATCTGAACATTGATGAGCAGTTTTTTCTAGAAAATTTTATTATTGTGTTATGATTATGATGATCATGTTGATGATGATTGATGATGCAGATCAAGCTGCTGCTGATCATGATATCTCATGTCAAGCAGTCCATGCAGTTAGAAGAAGTAGCTTATCAGTTGTCTAGTTCTTGTCTAAGTGATCCATCATCCTCCGCGAGTTCTTGCTGCTGCTTGCTAGCTGCTAGCTAGTCTTGTCGATGGAGTGTTGTTGTATAATAATAACAATTATTCTAGTTGTTGATCACTAATTGGGATCCGTATATTTCTGTAGAGATGATGGGGTTTTTCTTTATTCCTCGATGAGGGAGCTGGGGAGGATCTTGGCGATTGGTGTACTCAAATGGGAATTTTTTATTGTCCCCATGATTCTTGATCAAATTGGACGCTGCACCAGCTAGGTAGCTGGGTAGCTACAATTCGTGTCGTACAATGGTCAGCGGCGAATTTGGTTCGTCGACTAGTCCTAGTCCTGTAGTCGTGGTACAGGTAGATCATGAGCACTAGCTAGCAGCAGTAGCTCCTCCCTTGTTGAGTTTAAAAGGATTGCGCCTCATCGATCAGCTGCCATCAATGTCTAGTTCCACTTGTTCCTAGCTGACAATCTAACTGCTTGCAAGCAGATTAAGCGCGTAGTAGCTAGCTCTGGCACTTGCGCTGCATGCAGCTAGTTCTAAGATCAAGTGTCGTCTAGCTGATCACGTCTAGATCATCCTACTGACGATATATCATCTGCAACGAAGGTTGGAGACGGATATAGACGCACGGGGGTTCACTATTCGTGATCAGGATCTGCAGCATCAGTACTCTAGAATGGCGGGGATGATGTTGTTGTCGAGCGCGACGATCAAGGTGGCTAGGGCGGCGCGCATGTGGGTGCCGGCGGCGGTGGTAGTGCTAATGTGCTGTGCGATGATGATGAAGGGCAGTGTCGGGCAAGGAACGATCACCACGTTTCAGGAATCGGCGTACAGTAGCCAGTTCCAGGTGGTGTGGCAACCTAACAATGTGTGGATTTCCAACCAGGGTCAAGTCCTGGAGCTCGTCGTCACCGAACAAAGTGGTGAGCTTGCTGCTGCTCATGGATTCGACCATATATGTAATTGTATCTAGATCGCGAGATAGAAAGCTGCTGCTGTTGTGCTGTGAATCCCATGCTGCCTGCTGCAGATGCCAATGAGCTGATCAGAGTGCTCAAATTACATGTCCGAGTTTTAAAATTTATGCAAATTTTTGTGAATTCATGACCCATGCCTGAAGCTGCTGTGTGATCGTGCTGCTCGTCATTGGAACTTCTGAACCTGAAGTTGAGGTCGCCGTCGGGGAGCTAGCTGTTTGGCTAATTACTGTTGCTCGGTTGTTCTGTCAAACCTACTGAAATTCCTGGGAAATCATGGCTCATGCTGCAAATGTATAGAACATTTATATATTCATGCATGTTTGACCTTATTGTTTCCCTTGCTGCTACATTGAACTGCAGGCACTGCTTTGCAGTCGTTGAGCTCATACTTGTTCGGTTCCTTTCGGGTGGATTTGAAGCTTGTACCCAACGACTCTGCAGGTGTGCTAACGTCATTCTATGTAAGTCATTCATCTCTCCACAGCGGAAATTCATACTGACCCATCAAACTCATGATCTCTGCAACCAACGTATGTCGTGACTCGTGCTCCGATCCCTGAGAGAGAAGACTTGTACCAACACTTCTATATATTATAATTAGCGTCAGACTGCACACGCAAAATATTGTGCGCAAGCTTCGATTCAATTAAAATCGACCGGTCTCAGCGTCTTTGAAGGCCGCAATTGGTGCAGATCATATGTTGCTCTTGAAAAGTACTTAAGGATCCGATGAATTAGTCATGTTTCAGAGTTTGATGGTAAGTCTTTCAAGGCATGATAACTTAGTTGCCAAAGCCCCTGAGTCCAACTAGCAGGTTTTCAGACACAGGACCCCGGGGAACGCTGTATGAGGACCAACCCTAATCCAGGTGCTGCTGCTGCGTCTAGCTTAGACTGAAAACATCATCGACTCATCTACTATTGGCTATGCCAAATCTGTCGATATTACGATTCTCTTGCTCTGGGTATCTAGAATACAGAAAGTTGTTCCTGATTTCTTCCTGATTTCTTACTGTGATCGATGAACAAGAGTTTCAAGACATGGTATTATATTATATACCTGTGCAGCTTTCTTCGACAGGAGATCGCCATGACGAGGTCGATTTTGAGTTTCTGGGGAATTCCACAGGCCAACCCTATGTCCTGCAGACAAATATCTTTGCAGCGGGTGTGGGAGGCAGAGAGCAGCGGATCAACCTTTGGTTCGATCCGCGCGCCGATTTTCATACCTACAGCGTCATCTGGAACCCCACCGCCATCACGTAAGCTGTAGTTCCAATCCACTCTGCACGTTTATAGTCACGACTCACACTTGAGGATTGCATCTAGATTTAGTGCTAGTCATTCTTACAGTGATCAAACAATCCTCCTCTTCCCATCTCCCAATCCTCCATTTAGTGCAGTGGGCAGTTGGTGAATCTTTCGAAATTTGAGAAAGGAGGGCAGTAATAAAGATAATAAGAGTTCTGGAACGACATCCTTGTTGCTGTTGTTGTTGATCACCAGATTTACCACCCAAATCCCAAACTCAAGACTTGAGGGTTTCATGAAATTATTGTGTGAAAACTAGTCTATATATTGGTGACTGCTGGCAAAGTCGAGTACTAGCTAGCAAGTCTTATACTGACATGAGATGAGCTTGGACCGTGCTGGATGATGCAATGATGTGCAGATTGTACATAGATGATGTGCTGATCAGGGTGTTCCAAAACCATGAAGCTCAAGGTCAGGCTTACCCAAATGCACAAGGCATGAATGTCTATTCCAGTGTTTTTGATGCTTCCTCTTGGGCTACTCGAGGTGGCTTAGTGCCCATTGACTTTTCTCAAGCTCCCTTTGTGTCTTCCTACACAAACTATGGCATGGATTCCTGTATCTTTAATGCCGCAAATCCCACTGCATGCAGCTATCCTCAAGCAGGTAAACTTATTTCCACCTTGATCGTATAATGTCAACATTGTCTAGTACTTGTACCATCTCTTCTCAGAATCTCTCATTATCATTGCAAATCCTGTCAAACATCGATTCTCATTTCTAACTTTCACCAACAGGACTTAAGACTCCTTGCGATCATCATGTCTAGGATCATGATTGAGCATCCCTGAGGAACAGGAAATTTTACTCAAACAAAATTTTCTCTTGAATCTGTCATGAGCAGGTACTTGGTGGAATGCACAAGAGTATAAATCCATTCCCGCAAATCGCATTGGCCAACTGCAATGGGTGCAAGCTGACTACATGATTTATAATTACTGCACTGACAATGTCCGCTACCCAACACCACCTTTTGAGTGCACAGTTCCTATCTACTAAGAGCAGTTTAAACTCATAAGACTAATACTACTCATGAATGCCCAAAAGATCAAATCCAGACACCATACTTCAAATCACGAATTCATATAGTTTATGACTTCATGTCAATTCCAGAGAGATTTCAGAGTTCAAGCCGATGGATATTCAATTTCAGTAGCTGATATGATGGAAGAGATCTGATGATGTCCATAGCCTGTATGACTAAAGGCAAGCTCCAAAGGACTTGGCAACTAAATCTTGGGATTAAATCTTAAAGAAGTGAACTCCCTTTGAACTGCAAATCCATGATATACTAATTTACCAGGATAAGCAAACAGCAACAACACACAGAAAACCTTAGAATGATGAGATGAGAGTCCAAGTAATTGGATTTTATTGTTCAGGGAGGGCAAACTAGCTCTTGTGCACTCTGGCAATATTGTGGTTTGAGGCTCGAGTCTTCTGATCCATGATGTAGTTTTATTTTACAACAGGAAACAAAATTGGGCCTCTAGTGCGAAATTTCCCTAGCATTTTGATTGACATATATCTAAATTTATAAATGTGTTTGCATCTCAACTTGAGTACATGATTTGCAACTCAAGAGCTCTCCAGGATCTGAGAGAGTCCAGGGCTAATAAAAACAGGACATCAATATTATTTGTTCCTTGGTCTCAAGAATCACAAAATTATGTGAATTGAATTTCTATTGCAAATTTTGTGCAAGTTTAATATTTGTTTGGAATGTATTGATGCCAAGCTTGCATTTCCTAGAGGATTTCTGGTCAATGCTGAACTACTGAGCACCACAAAATGTTTTCTGGTATCTGGATGACTCATCCGGTTTCATGTGTAGGCCATTTGTACTTGGGATTTCAGCATCTCTGATTGTCATGGCTCATGGCCATCTTGCACTATCTAGTTGGGGATTTGAATCACTAGTCTCTAGATCTAGATCTGTATGGGATCCTCCCCCACCACGATCTCTAGATGCCACTATGTACTTCTCACAAAAATAGATGATCCCAGCTATAACAGGGATTATTGGGTTAAACCAGTGATGAAAAGTGTGCAAAGAGCTTCAGGGAGCATTCCATTACCTGTATTGTCTTGGGTTGCAATAACAGTCCAAAAGTGAGGTAGAGTTACTTGTCCATCTTTGATAGGAAAGGCTAGATAAGTCCCCATGGTGAGGCTCCAGATCATTGGTGAAATAACAAGTTTCGTGCAGATGTCAGGTAAAGCTTTCCTCTGAACAACTGCAACGGGAAAATTGGAAGTGTGTTTAGCTACCTGTATCTCTAGCTGCACATTGGTCATTGCATGTATGAATCAGCACAGAGGATTTTGCACTGAAGGAATTCAAGACAATTCAGTATGGGCTAGTTGCACGACTCACCACTGTGGATCCCCAGCTCAAATCACATCAGAATCATCATGATTTCAAGGGATTAGGAAATTTGTTTGGGCTCCTTCAAACATCCAGCAGCTACTGTTTGTAAGAGTGGAACTGTTGGCACATGATGGCCTTCAATTTCACCTTGCACCACCTTCAATCATGGAATTTGTGGCTCAACTGCACCAATCACACAATCTGACGATGCTTTCATAAATCATGATGCCAACACTCAAAAGCTGGAGACTGTCAAAAGCAGGGATGTTCAGAAAAAGACAAGTGCACCTGCGAAAGTTGTGGTGAACACATGAACAGCCAATTTTTTCACTTGCTAGTTGCCAAGGATGCCTTCAACACCATCCCCCACATTTTCCTCACCAAACACGAGGTCACTACAATACCTCTCAACAGCAGGTTTGTCAAGGCTGGGAAACAAAGTATATGAAGAAAGATGCAGTTTTTGTTTTTGGAAGTGCATTCCTAACTCTTGAAGCAGCTTGATATGCTCAAGCAAGGGCAAAAAAATCAAGTAAGATGATGTCTTTAACTGTCAAAGATAATTGGACTATACTTCCTTCACATACATATTTCAGTTCCAATTTTGTTGAACTCATCATTGACATCTTTCCAAGGAAACTTTTCAAATCTGAGAAATTGCAACAAGAAGAAGAAGAAATAAAAGCATTTCTCTAGAAGAACCTAGCAATTACTTATCTGTCAAGCTCCATGAAAATGCAAGAAGAAGAAAAAGGTGCACAGATTCTTTTCCTGAAGTTGCAAATTACAGTTCCTTCTTGCATTTTTCAAGCTATTCCAATAGAGAAATTCCAGCTCCACAAGTTTGCTCTTGAAGATGTAGGACCTGTCTGTCAGAAGAGATTGCACAGAATCTTTGCAATCTCTTCTGACACACAATACATGACAACACCAAAGACGCATGGAGATGCCAAACATGATTTAAGGTAGATAATTCCTTACTGTTCTTACTCTAGCTCAGCGTTGTGATCAGGCCAGCAGTGATGTTGTAGATTGCCATGATCACCTTGACCCACAAGAAATTCGAAGCAAAATTTACATGAACAAATCTGCAGGTTCCAAAGAGAAACCCTGCATCCAGCATTTAATTGGATGCATTGTGAAATGAATCTAGAATGTATGTGACATTGCAGCCATGATCTTCATCCATCTCTTGATTGCAATCAGATTCCATTTGAGACTGGTTGCAGACAAAATACCATCCTTCAAAGCACACACTTGAATTTTCTGCCATTTTTTATGTGGATACCGGGTTAGAATGCGTGCAGGGCCAGCCTTTTTTAAAAACTTCTGATTTTGATCAGCAATTTTCCCACAGTAGAGGTCATAATAGCAACAAAGTGGTGAGTTTTGGGAGATTCTATTGTATATTGGATCTGTGATTATATGCTTGCAATTTTGATTACCTCTCTGCAGATGCTGTTCCAGCAAATAGTAGTAATTTACCTACTTGTCATGGTAGGGTATGCCCTTCAGATGAAAGCATTACCAGCATAAGGGCCTGCCTGCACAACAAGACACTTTATTTTTGGCCATCCTTTTGAAAAAAATTTGTTAGCAACAACAAAATTTCACAAAAGAAAAATTTGAACAAATGCAATACATATGTCTTTATAGTAAAGTTATGTGCAAAAGAAAAGGATCCTAGTGTCAAGAACTATATATTTCAGGAAGGGGGGTTAGCTCAAGGCGAGGTCAAAACTGGACACTAAACTCATCTGAGCATTAAATGAGGAGGCTTCCTTTACACACGAGAATGACAGCCCATGATTATCAAAATAGAAAATCTATGATTAGAGGAAAAGCTATTTCAAGATTCAAATCCACTTTACATAAGGTTAAAGGACCAAGGGACTAAGAAAATGAAGGGAACACGAAAATGTAATTGGATGAAAAATCAATATTAAATGCACTGTGAATAATGTTTCGTAGTGTTGTCACCCAAAAAAGGGGGTGATACCAAAATGTTACCCATGCTCTTGTATCAAGTGAAGATTTCAGCATTAACCATCCAGTTCATCAGGATTACAAGATGTGAGCAAACATCTGAATGAACTCAGACACATAAATAACACAAGAACAAGACCTAGACCTTCGATGGATCAGCTCTCTCTGGATCTCCTCTCTATGTGGGTTATCATGACCTACTGGTTGTGGGCAATCCAGCAAAGTAAATTCATGTAAAGCTAATACCCAAATCTGGTGTAACCAGATGCATCAAGGAAAGGATTTCATCCACTGCCATCTTCACTCCTTCTGTAAATTCCCATGCAACTAATTCTGGTCATTCCTCGGACACAGAAGCTCTAGATTCTCCACCAATTCTAACAGAAGTACCAAACACACTAGATTTGAGTAATATGCCACACAACAGGCCAACCCACTGACACCCTTGAACCTTTCATCATCTCCGTCTTAGATCTCTACTGACACATGAACACACAATGTTCTACCTGCTAACCTCAACGCAGCGGAATTTTTGAAGTTAAAAGGCAGAATAACTACATAATTGAGTTTGGGCATTCTTCCCAACACTCACACCAGCAAAGCAAAAGAACACAAAATTAAAGAGAAATTATGAAAACCAAGAGAGCTTAGTTCTCCCCGCCTTCAAGAATTTATGCTCTTCCACCACCAAGCGCGTTGCCAACCTCTTCGCCTCATCTTCATCTTCACAATCAAAGAGAATCCCGAGAACCAAGCTCCATCACTAGTTCATGAGCAGGGCGCCGGCATTCCATGAAGAATACAAACCAAAAGTCATAACCTGCAAACAACAATAACACACACAAAAAAAAATAGCAAGACATAAAGAAGTGGAAAGAGGCTCCTTTAACTCCCATGATTACCAACTGTCCCTTCCTTTGGCACTTTCTGCCAGTCACATTCGATGAAGTAAGTTATCTAACATTTTAGGGTTTCGTCAAATCAGGGCCAAATCACACAAATCAATCTTCTGACATAGGTCCAGGTCACTGTGTAACATACTTGCTATCAAGCCCACCTATCATGAGCTCAAAAAATCATGATTGGTTAGATTTTGATAATTCAATTTCAAGTTGTTTTTAAAAAAAATTAAAGGTGGGTTGGACATTTGTTAAAGCATGAACCCAAAAAGCCATGATTCGTCTACAAAACTTGTGTTGTGAATTTTTCTAAATTTTTTTAATAAGTTTTTTTTGAAGGTGGATGCAGGGTTCATAAGCCTCATGGGCCAAAGAAATCATATTTGGTAGATTTGTTTTTACATAGATATTTTCTGTCTACTAGTGGGTACTCGTGACTTTTGGGCACTGTGAAGTCCCTCGGTTTCTTTAAACTTGGTTCATGTTTTAGTTTTTTTTTAAAAACTTTTATTTATTTATTTATTTAATGTGTTTTCTGTTTTTATTATTATTTTGTATAATAAAAATAAAGTGTTTCTTTTTCATTTTTATATTTTTGTTTATTTGGATGCAAGTTTGAAGTTTGGAGAAAGAAGATACACCTCAATCTTTTTCAAGTAGGGTTTTTCTTCATTATTATAAGTTTTATTTTTAAAATTTTTTTACTCTTTATTTGATTTCTTTATTTTTGTAAATTTTTTTTCTTTTAAAATTATTTTATTGTATTTCACTTTCCTTGTTTCATTTGTTTCCATTCCTTTTTTATAGTTTTTGCATTTTTACTTTTTTTTTGTTTATGTTTGTTTCATGTTTTTATTTTTTTTATTCTTATTTTGTTTATCTTCATTTTATTCTATTTTTATTTATTTATTTATTTGGTTTCTAGTGGGTACCCGTGACTTTCGGACATGGTGAAGTCCCCTATTTCTTTAAATTTGGTTCATGTTTTAGTTTTTTTTAAAAACTTTTATCTTTTTTATGAGGGGACGGATGAAGGGACGAATGATGGGACGAATGACAACGAATGACGGGACGGATGGATGGAAAGGACGACCGGACACCACTGCAAGCGGACAAAACCAAGAATATTATATAAATAGACTAGTTGGTAAACCCATTTTGCAAACAAAATGATTAGGGGAAAAGTTTTATCAGGAGGTAGAAAGAAAACAAACGAAAGAAAAAAGGAAAATCTCCCGGAAAAAGGAAAACCCTAAACCCGGACACACC
>Ga0116229_10010720_pt1 | contig 13684 bp, 15 predicted proteins | sample S1TSphgellanicum_3_FD_87313 | JGI IMG/M metagenome (GOLD analysis project Ga0116229, IMG submission 87313) | Host-associated microbial communities from peat moss isolated from Minnesota, USA - S1T2_Fc - Sphagnum magellanicum MG | ecosystem: Host-associated > Plants > Peat moss > Unclassified...
CCGGGTCTGGCCCTTGACCACATCCACCTCGACCCAGTCGTAGCTGAGGCCCAGCTTGTCGGCTGTCCACTTCACCTTCAGGCAGTTGCCCGACATCGAGTCGCCGTAGATCGTCAGGCTCATAGCCTACCCCACAAACGCCCGTTCGAGCACGAAGTCGCCGGGCTCGTGGTTGGAGCCCTCGACAAGACCTTGCGCCTCCAGGATCGCCGCCACCTCCTTGATCATGTGCATGGAGCCGCAGAGCATGATGCGATCGTGCGCGGGATCGAAGGCGGTTTGATCGAGCCCAAGGTCGCGGAACATGTCGCCGCTGCGGATACGGTCGGTGAAGCGGCCCTGGTGGATGAAGGGCTCCCGCGTCACGGTCGGGTAATAGAGGAGCTGAGCCGCCGCCAGTTCGCCGAACACCTCATCCGACTTCAGCTCGTGCTCGAACATGTCGCGATAGGCTAGATCCTTCACCTCGCGCACGCAGTGGGCGACGATCACCTGTTCGAAGGCCTCGTAGGCGTCGGGGTCTCGGGCCACCGACAGCCACGGCGCCAAGCCGGTGCCGGTGCCCAGCAGGAACAGCCGCTTGCCGGGCTTGAGCGCATCCAACACCAGGGTGCCGGTGGGCTTCTTGGCCAACAGGATCTGGTCGCCGGGGACAATCTTTTGCAGGCGCGAGGTGAGCGGGCCGTCGGCCACCTTGATGGAGAAGAACTCCAGCTCATCCGACCAGGCGGGGCTGGCGATCGAATAGGCGCGCAGCACCGGCTTGCCGGTTTCGGTGGGCAGGCCGATCATGACGAACTCGCCCGACCGAAAGCGGAAGGTGGACGGCCGCGTGATGGCGAAGCTGAAATAGGTATCGGTCCAGTGCTTCACCCAAAGCACCGTCTCCACATGGTGCGCCGTGCTGGTCACAACGGGCTTTGACGCCTGCGCCTCGACGGCCGCGCCCCCCTCTAAATCGCTCATCAAACTTGCCTGCCTGAAATCAATGCACGTGTCTAACCGCCGGCGCGCCGGTCAGATGCCGCCGCCGACATCCTGATCGAGCGCGCCCGATCGCGGCGTATGTATGCCGCATTCGGTCTTTTCGGAACCCGCCCAGCGGCCGGATCGCAAATCCTCGCCGCTTTCCACCGGCTTGGTGCAGGGCCAGCAGCCGACGGATGGGTAGCCGAAGGCCGTCAAAGGATGAGCCGGCAGATCGTTCGCGGCGGCGTAGGCGTCCAGTTCGGGTCGGCCCCAGGCGGCGAGCGGGTTGAACTTCAGGCGACCTTGGCTGGCCTCCACGATGGGGAGATGGGCGCGGGTCTGACTCTGGAAGCGCTTGCGGCCTGTGATCCAGGCGTCGAACGCCCCGAGCGCGAGGTCAAGCGGCGCCACCTTGCGGATTTGGCAGCAGGCCTGGGTGTCGCTACGCCAGAGATCGGCCTTGGGGTCCTGCGTCGCGAGGTCGGCGTAGGCGGGGCGCAGGTCACGCACGTCGGTGAGGCCCAAGCGCTTGGCTAGGGCCTTGCGGTAGTCCAGCGTCTGGCCGAAGAGCTGCCCGGTATCCAAGAACAGCACCGGCGTGGCCGGATCGATCGCGGCCGCCATGTGCAGCAACACCGCGGACTCGGCCCCAAAGGACGACACCAGCGCCAGCCGACCGGCGAAGGCGCTTAGGGCCTCAGCCAAAATGGCTTGCGGCGAGGCCTCATGAAGCCGTGTGTTCAGCGTTCGCGCCGCCGCCTCCAGGCTGAGAGCTTCATCCCGGCGCGGCGGTTCAACGTGAGCGTCCTCGACAAGGGCGTCGGATTCAAAAGCCATCACGCCGCGCTCCCAGCCCCCGACGCCAGCGCCCGCGCCACGAACGCGGGCGTGCGCCGATCCGCAGCGGCCTGGTAGACGTAGCGGAAGCGATGCAGGGCATGCGCCCAGTCGTCCGCTGTCGACCCATCCGCCGGCTCGAACGCATCGAAGCCGCAGCGCAGCATGAGCAGGGCCTGATCGCGCAGCACATCGCCCACAGCCCGGACCTCGCCCGCGAATCCATACCGTTCGCGCAGCAGGCTTGCGGCGCTATAAGCCCGCCCGTCGCGGAACTTGGGGAAGGCGAGCGCGACCAAGGCCACGCGGGCCAGATCATAGGCCAGACCCTCGACCCGCTCGTCGGGCTCCAGCCGGACGCCGATCTTCACCCCCTGACTGAGGAGCAGTTCGCCCTCCGTCTGAAACCGGGCGAAGGAGAGGATGACGGCGTCCGACGGCGATGGCGCGGCCTCATCGTCGGCGAGGGCGACGAAGGGATCGTCGTGCTCGACGACCTGATCGCCTTCGACTTTAAACAGCTTCGGCATAGACGGCGGCCTTGAAAGGGGTGAGACCCACGCGACGATAGGTGTCCAAGAACCGCTCGCCGGGGCTGCGCTCACGCAGATAGACATCGACCAGTTGATCGACCGAAGGCGCCACCCGATCCGCCGACAAGGCCGGCCCGAGCACATCGCCCAGGCTCGCATCCTCAGCGCCGGACCCGCCCAGCGTCAGCTGGTAGAATTCCTCGCCCTTCTTATCGACGCCCAGGATGCCGATGTGACCGACGTGGTGGTGGCCGCAGGCGTTGATGCAGCCGGAAATCTTGATCTTCAGCTCGCCTACGGCTTCGGCCGTCACGGGGTCGGCGAAACGGGCGGCGATGGCCTGGGCGATCGGGATGGCGCGGGCGTTGGCGAGGGCGCAGAAATCCAGCCCTGGGCAGGCGATGATGTCGGACGCCAGATCGATATTGGCCGTCGCCAAGCCGATCTCTTTCAACCCGGCATGAACGGCGGCCACATCGTCCAGCTTCACATGGGGCAAGACCAGATTCTGAGCGTGGGTGACGCGGATTTCGCCAAAGCCATAGGCGTCCGCCAGGGCGGCGATGGCGTCCATCTGATCCGCATTGCAGTCGCCCGGCACATCGCCCGGCGTCTTCAGGGAGATGTTGACGATCCCATAGCCGGCCACCTTGTGGGCGGCGACATTATTGCGGACAAAACGGGCGAGGCTTGGATCGGCCGCCTTGGCGGCGTTCAGCGCCGGCGAAACCGGCGCAAGCGCTTCGAACGGCAGGTCGTTGAAGTCGGCGCGGATACGGGCCAGCTCCAGGTCCGGCAGGTCGATCCGGGCATGATCGAGCTCCGCCCATTCCGCCTCGACCTCGCGGCCGAACGCCTCGGCGCCCAGGCTCGCGACCAGGATCTTGATGCGCGCCTTATAGATATTATCCCGCCGCCCTAGCCGGTTGTAGGTGCGCAGAATAGCGGTCAGGTACGACAGCAGGTGGCGCGCCGGCAGGTGCTCGCGGATCGTCTGGCCGAGATACGGCGTGCGCCCCATGCCGCCGCCGACCATGACTTCGAAGCCCAGCTCGCCGTCGCGGGAGCGCCGCAGCTTCAGTCCGATGTCGTGCACCTTGGCCGCGGTGCGATCCTTGGCCGCCGCTGTGACCGCAATCTTGAACTTCCGCGGCAGGTAGGTGAATTCCGGGTGCAGAGTCGACCATTGGCGGATCGCCTCGGACCAGACGCGGGGATCGTCGATCTCCTCGGCCGTTGCGCCTGCATATGGGTCGGCCGTGGTGTTGCGGATGCAGTTGCCCGAGGTCTGGATGGCGTGCAGCCCGACCTCGGCCAAACTGTCCAGGATATCGGGCGCATCCTTGAGCTTGATCCAGTTGAACTGGATGTTGGTGCGGGTCGTGAAGTGTCCGAACCCCTTGTCGAACCGGCGCGCGATCAGGGCCAGACGCCGGAGCTGGTCGGCGCTCAGCGTGCCATAGGGGATGGCGACCCGCAGCATATAGGCGTGGAGCTGCAGGTAGAGGCCGTTCATCAGCCGCAGCGGCTTAAACTGATCCTCGCTCAGCTCGCCGGACAGACGGCGGGAGACCTGATCGCGAAACTCTGCGGCGCGGTCGGCCAGGATGGCCGCGTCTATGGCGTCATAGCGATACATACGACTGAAGACCTTCTTCACTTACGCCGGATTAGGCCGAGCCGCCCGGATGAGCGAACGCCGGCGCCGGCGTGGGCCGCAATGGCCTCAACACCTGCGCCGCCGACCGCCTGCTTGCCATGCTCAAGGTGGGTGCTGGGCCCAAGCGCCCGGATACGCTCGCGATAACTGGCGGGGACGGGCTGCCCGCCCTCGATAACGATGTCGATCGCATAGGGATCGATCACGGCGACGACCTGGCGCTTGGCGGTCTCCAGCGCCGCGTCGAGCGCGCGCCCGTCGTCGAACCGCTCCGCGTCGGCCAGGGCCTCGACCCAGCCGCCCGCGGCCCAGAACACGACGTCGCCCTCAAGCAGCGAATTGGCGGTGATGACGACCTGGGTCATGCGGGCTTGTCCAACAGGGCTGGCGGGGCGGCTTCAGCAGTGAGCGGCGAAGTCCTCGACAGGCCGGCGAGATCGGCGAGCGCGGCCGTCTCCCCGATAATCAGGATCGATGGGGCATCGAAGGCCTTGGCCGCCTGGGGCAGGTTCGCAAGCGTGGTGAGCGCGCGACGCTCGTGGGGCTGGCTGGCGTTCTCCACCACCAAGACCGGCGTCGTGGCGGCGCGGCCGGCGGCGATCAGCCGGGCGGAGATGACCTCGGCGGTCGACAGGCCCATGTAGACGACCACGGTATGATTGGCGCGCGCAAGCGACGGCCAATCCAGGTCCGGCTCGCCAAAGCCCCGCCCATCCTGATCGGGGGCCGCGTGCCCGGTGACGAAGGTGACAGCCTGGGCCAGGCCCCTGTGGGTCAGGGGCGCGCCGGCCGAGGCGCTGGCGGCCAGCGCCGCGCTGACGCCCGGCACGACCTCGCAAGACACGCCGGCCGCGCGGCAGGCCAACATCTCTTCGCCGCCCCGGCCGAACACGAAGGGATCGCCGCCCTTAAGCCGCACGACGTTCAAACCTTCGCCCGCCAGGGCCGCCAAGAGGTCGTTCAGATCGTCCTGGGGGACCGAATGATTGGATTTACGCTTGCCGACATAGAGCCTGCGAGCAGATTGCGGCGCCAAGTCCAGGATCGCCTGGGAGATCAGCCGGTCATAGACCAGCACGTCGGCGCCCTGCAGCACCCTGTGGGCCTTGAGCGTCAACAGCTCCGGATCGCCTGGGCCGGCGCCCACCAGCCAGACCTTGCCCGCGGCCTCGGGCGGGCGCACGTCGGCATCGCCGGGCCGGCCGCTGAGGGCGACCAAACCGGGCCCCCGCTTGCGGGCGCGTGCACGACTCAACATGGCTCTTAGGAACTCCCGAGACGGATCGCGATCTATAGCGGCCGAACGTGAATGACGAACGCTAGCCGAAGCCAAACATGTTCCAGCCCCTTGCAAAATGGAGACTAATGCGGCACTGCGCAACCATAGACCTGCCCAGAGCCTATTAGGAAATCTAAATGGAACGCCGTCGATTACCGCCTCTGAACGCGCTTCGCGCCTTCGAGGCGGCGGCGCGCCACATGAACTTCAGCCGCGCGGCGGACGAATTGAGCGTCACGCCGGGGGCGGTCAGCCAGCAAATTCAGAACCTGGAAGACTTTATCGGCGTGGCCCTGTTCAAGCGCACGCCCAAGGGCCTTTTGCTAACCGACGCCGCGCAGACCGCCCTGCCCGCCCTGCGCGACGCCTTTGATAAGCTCGGCGAAGCCGCGAGCCAGCTGACCGCCCCGGTCGATGGGCGTCGCGTGACCGTTTCGGCCGCCCCCTCCTTCGCCGCCAAATGGCTGATGCCGCGACTAGGTCGATTCGAGGCGGCGCATCCGGATATGGACGTCTGGCTATCGGCCGGCATGGAGTTGGTGGACTTCGCCGGCGGCGAGATCGACATGGCCATCCGCTATGGCTCGGGCCGCTATCCGGGGCTGGAGGTGGTCCGCCTGATGAACGAGACCGTGACGCCCGTCGCCTCCCCGGCGCTTCTGGCCGAACGCCCGATCACGGCGCCGGAAGACCTGGTCGGCCACGTTCTCCTCCATGACGGATCGCCCGACGCCGACGAAAGCTGCCCGGACTGGATCATGTGGCTGACGGCCCGGGGGGTGAAGGGGGTCGATGGCGCGCGGGGACCGCGGTTCAACCAGTCGAGCCTGGTGATTGAGGCGTGCGTCGCTGGTCGTGGCGTCGCGCTCGCCAAGGGTGCGCTGGCCCAGGCCGATATCGACGCGGGTCGACTGATCGCCCCCCTGGCGGCGTCGGGCGCTTCGACGCCGTTGGATTTCGCCTACTACCTCGTCTACCCCAAACCCAAGGGCCGGCTGAAACAGGTTCGCGCCTTTTCCGCCTGGGTGCAGGACGAAGCCGCCCGACACGAGGCGATCGTGCGCACGCTCGACAATGGGGCGGGAATTTAGCGCATCGTGCGAAAACGTGGGGGCCAGTTTTTCGCAAAAATGATGCAACAACAAAAACTTAGAGCGTGACCGGCGGACGTGGATACCGGTTCCGCCGCCCGTCGCGCTATAAACTTTTGACTGAGAACCTTCAGGACAAAAAAAGACCCACGCAGCGGGGGGGAGCTGCGTGGGCCCTTTTCAAAGCGCCGACTGACCGAGCCCACAAATCCGGGGGGCTGGGGGGGCTGTTCAGGGTCCGGACCCGCAGGCGTTTCCGATCAGCCGACACCGTCTTTATGCGGGGGGTGTGGGGCGGGCAAAAGACCACATTGGGGCCATTTCGTGTCCCTTTGTGCGGAGACTGACGCGCAGGCCCCCGCCGGGCGGACCTCGGCGCGCTCGACCCATTGAATTTGTCGCTTTCCTAAGTCGAAGACGCAGGGTTAGATTTCCAAGGCTGTGAGCGAGGGCGTCTGCCGAATGCGTGCGACATGAGTTTCGATGTGCATCTGCCGCCCTCCAGTCCTCCCGGCAACGGCGCCCCCCCGGCCGGCGTCGCGTCCCGCAGCCTGGTGTTCTTCGACCGCCGCGAGCTGAACCAGCTTATGCAGGTCTACGGACGGATGGTGTCGGCGGGGGAATGGCGCGACTACGCCATAGACGGCCTGTCGGACTGCGCCGTGTTCTCGGTCTATCGCCGCGCCTCCGAAGCGCCGTTCTATCGGATTGAGAAACGCCCCGAGCTGGCGCGGCGTCAGGGCGCCTGGTCCGTCGCCAACCAAGCTGGGTTGGTTCTGCGCCGGGGCCACGAACTGAGCCAGGTGCTGAAAGTGTTCGACAGCCGACGGTTCCGGGTGGTCGATTAGCGCTTGTCCACAAAAAAGGCCCCGGCGGTAAGCCGAGGCCTCTTCGGTCGATGATGGCGGATCGCCTTATCGGCGGTTGCCCATGAACATCAGCAGGAACTGGAACAGGTTGATGAAATCCAGATACAGGCTGAGCGCGCCGTAGTTGGTGGCCACGCCCATGGCCGCGCTGTCGCCGCCGACATGGTAGTAGGTGGCCTTTAGGCGCTGGGTGTCCCAAGCGATCAGGCCGGCGAAGATCAAGACGCCCAGCACGCTGACGACAAAGGCCAGCATAGAGGAGTGCAGGAACATATTGACCAGGCTGGCGATGATGATGCCGAACAGGCCCACGATCAGGAAGCTGCCCACCGGCGCCAGATCGCGCTTGGTGGTGTAGCCGAACAGGCTGAGCGCGCCGAAGGCGGCGGCGGTGACGAAGAAGGTGGTGGCCACCGATTCGCCGGTGAACCGCAACACGTCCACGCCCAAGGAGGCCCCCAACAAGGCCACGATCGACCAATACAGAATGCCGGAGTTCTGCGGCGTGGCCGTCCGCATGAAGAAACTGGAGCCCAACAGGATCAGCAAAGGCGCAAAAGCCAGCGCCATGCCGATAGGCGTATAGCCAACCTGTTGGCCATAGGGCGTCTGCACGACGCGGAAGAGGTAATCCACCACCGGGTGGTGCGAGGTGAGCCACGCGAGCGCGCCCGACAGCACCAGGCCCAGCGCCACCTTGTTATAAACGCCCAGCATGAAGGCGCGCAGGCCGCTATCCACCGACATGTCGGTGGGGCGGCTGAACGGCCGGGCGACGCCGCGATTAAAGTCGCTCATAGCGAACTTGTCCCTTTATCAACGCCCAAACGGACGCAATGCAGATATCGTCTGGCTTGCAACGCCATGCAAGGGGCGTTCAACGTCCGAACAAGTCCTTGTGAGCGCAAGTCCGGACAGTCTCTATGGCAATCTCACGATGATCCGCCTGTTCGCCGCCCTGTCCGTCCCGCCGGAGATCGCGCAAGGTCTCGCCCGCCGCCAGGAGGGTGTGCCCGGCGCGCGCTGGAGCCAGGCGGAGACCCTGCACATCACCTTGCGGTTCTTCGGCGAGCTGACTGAAACCGCGGCGGCGGATCTGGACGAGGCCTTGTCCACGATCGGCGGGGGTCCGTTCGACGTCGAACTCGCGGGCGTGGGCGCCTTTGGCGAGGCGCAGGAGGTGCGCAGCATCTGGGCTGGCGTGACGCCGACCGCCCAACTCACACAATTGGCGAAGCGCTGTGAAACCGCCGCAAGGCGTTGCGGGTTGAAGCCGGACATGCGCGTGTTTCGTCCCCATGTCACGCTCGCCTATCTGAAGCGCGCGCCCCCGCAGAAGGTCGCCGCCTGGATTGCGGACCATAATCTGCTGCGCTCGCCAAGCTGGCGGGCCCGGGGGTTCGGCCTGTATTCGAGTTGGCGCAGCGAGGACGGCTCGCGGTATGAGCTTGAACGATCCTATCCTTTGGTTTGAGGCCCCCGCCCCCATGTTTTGCGTATCGTAATGGTCCTGTCGCCCCGCCCACGCCGCAGCCTGCTCTACCTGCCCGGCGCCAACGCCCGCGCCTTGGAGAAGGCCCGCACGCTCGGCTGCGACGGCGTGATCATCGACCTGGAGGACTCGGTCGCGCCCGACGCCAAGGCCATGGCGCGAGACCAGGTGATCGCCGCCTTGACGGCGGGGGGCTTTGGCCGGCGCGAGGTGGTGGTGAGGGTCAACGGGTTGGATACGCCCTGGGGCGAAGCGGATCTCGAGGCGCTGGCCCGGACCGCCCCCGACGCCGTGCTCGCGCCGAAGGTCCAGGACGCAGGCGACATCGCCCGCTACGACGCGCGCCTGAGCGCCTACCCGGAGCGGGTTCAGCTGTGGGCCATGATCGAGACCTGCCGCAGCCTGTTCCACCTGGACGGGATCGCCGCCGCCCATCGCACCTCGCGCCTCGCCTGTCTGGTGATGGGCGTAAACGACCTGGCCAAGGAGATGGGCGCCGAGATCGAGCCCGGCCGGGCGCCCTTCGTCAGCGCACTATCCTTAAGCGTCGCGGCAGCCCGCGCCCACGGCCTTGGCGTCCTGGACGGCGTGTTCAACGGCTTGGAGGATCAGGTCGGGTTGGAGCAAGAGTGCCGCCAGGGGCGCACCTTCGGCTTCGACGGCAAGACCCTGATCCACCCGAACCAGGTCGACACCTGCAACCAGGTCTTCAGCCCCTCGCCGGACCAGATCGCCTGGGCGAGAGCGGTGGTCGACGCCTTCGCCCAGCCCGAAAACGCAAGCCTGGGCGCCATACGAGTGGACGGCAAGATGGCCGAGCGGCTGCATCTGGCTCAGGCCGAACGGATTTTGGCGGTGCAGTCGGCTATGGCTGAGGGGTAGCGGCGGCGCTGCAGCCATCGCTTTCGCTCATCCCCCGCAAAGGCGGGGATGAGCGGAGTGGGTTAGGTATTCGTTTCACGGCGCAGTACAAACCGCTACGGCCACTTCACCAACGGCGGCATCGAGGACAGGATCGATTCCACATTGCCGCCGGTCTTGAGGCCGAACATGGTGCCGCGATCATAGAGCAGGTTGTACTCGACATAGCGGCCGCGGCGGACCAGCTGCTCGTCGCGTTCCTCTTCGGTCCAAGACTCGCCCATCCGCCCGCGCACGATCTCTGGATAGACCTTGAGGAAGGCCTCGCCGACGTCGCGGGTGAAGGCGAAATCGCGCTCGAAATCGCCTGTGTTGTGGCGGTCGTAGAAGATGCCGCCGACGCCGCGGGGTTCGTTGCGATGGGGCAGGAAGAAATACTCGTCGCACCAGGCCTTGTAGCGGGCGTGCCAGTCCGGGTGGTGGGCGTCGCAGGCGTGCTTCAGCGCCTCATGGAAGCGCAAAGCGTCGGGGGCCTCTTGGCTGCGCTGCACGTCCAAGAGCGGCGTCAGGTCGGCGCCGCCGCCGAACCAGCTCTGGGTCGTGGAGATGAAGCGCGTGTTCATATGCACCGCGGGCGCGCGGGGGCTGTGCATGTGGGCGATCAGGCTGACGCCCGTGGCGAAGAACCGCGGGTCTTGCTCCGCCCCCGGCATGGTCTTGGCGAACTCCGTCCCGAATTCGCCGTGGACGGTGGAGATATGCACCCCGACCTTTTCAAACAGTCGCCCATGCATCATGCCCATCACACCGCCGCCGCCCTCGGGCCGCGTCCAGGGTTTGAAGGTGAAGCGACCGGGCGCTCCGGGATAAAGCGCCGCCGGCGCCTCGTCCTCCAGGGCCTCGAAGGCGGCGCAGATGCGGTCGCGCAGGCTCTTGAACCAGGCGCTGGCGCGGGTCTTGCGGTCCTCCAGGACGGCGACGGCCTGGGCGGGCTCGTTCAGGGTGGGGGCGTCGGTCATACGGCAGCCTTCAGGACGGCCAAGCTGGGGAGCCGAAGTGATAGCATCCTCACGGCTTGCGCCAATCCCATTCGTCGCGCCAGGCCCTGGATCAAGGCGTGAAAAACCCGCCCGTCTGCCGCAACCCCTCGGCCAGCGCGATCGCGGCGGCGATGACCACGTTCAGCGAGCGGGCCGGCGGCTGGATCGGGATGAACACCCGAGCCTGGGCCGCCGCATGGACCTCCGGCGGGGCGCCGGCGCTTTCGCGGCCGAACAGAAGGGTGTCGCCGGCCTCGAACGCGAAAGTCAGGTAGGGCTCGGCCGCCTTGGTCGTAAACAGCACCAATCGCCCCTCTTGGCGCTCGGGCGCCGCCAGAAAGGCCGACCACGAGGCGTGACGCGTTAAATCGACCGAATCACCATAGTCCATGGCGGTCCGGCGTATGGCCTTGTCGGACAAGGGGAACCCGCAGGGCTCGATGATATCCATCGCGACGCCCAGACAGGCGGCCAACCGGATCGAACTGCCAAGGTTTTGTGGAATGTCGGGTTGAAAAATCGCCAAGCGCATTCTAATCGGACTCCCATGCGCGTACTTGGCGCGCCATATTTCCTTCAAGGGGCGAAACAGTGGTCGAAACCGCGAGCGCCAATCCAGTGACACAGACTGTTCACGACACACCTCCCGAAGACCACGGGTCTCGGCGGGACTTCATACACATAGCCGCCTTATCGGCCGCCGGCGTCGGCGCTGTGGCGTTGGCTTGGCCGTTCATCGACCAGATGAACCCCTCGGCCGATACCCTGGCCCTGGCCTCGGTGGAATATGACATCTCCAAGGTCATGGTCGGCTCCCGCGCGGTGATCAAGTGGCGCGGGAAGCCTGTGTTCGTCTGCCACCGTACGCCCAAAGAAATCGCCGACGCCGTCGCCGACGACCACTCGCCGATGCGCGATCCCGCGACCGATGCAAGCCGGCATAAGCCGGGTAAGCCAGAGTGGCTGATCGTGATCGGCGTCTGCACCCATCTGGGCTGCGTGCCGAATAAAGGTGGAAGCTATGGCGGATGGCTTTGCCCTTGCCACGGTTCTGTATATGATACGTCAGGCAGAATCCGGGCCGGACCGGCGCCTTTGAACCTCTTCCTTCCGGATTACGAGTTCTTGAGCCCCACAAAGGTCAAGATCGGTTGATCGGCGCGCATACGGCGAGAGGATCATGAGCGGACATTCAAACTACGTGCCCAAGACGGCGATCGAGCGTTGGCTCGACGTACGGCTTCCCATCGTTCGACTGGCCTACGATAGCGCCATCGACTATCCCACACCGAAGAATCTGAACTATTGGTGGACGTTCGGGGGTATCCTGGCCTTCTGCCTCGTCACTCAGATTCTGACGGGGGTGGTGCTGGCGATGCACTACGTGCCCAACGCGGACCTCGCCTTCAATAGCGTCGAGCACATCATGCGCGACGTGAACTATGGCTGGATGATCCGCTACATCCATGCCAACGGCGCCTCGATGTTCTTCCTGGCGGTCTATGTCCACATCGGTCGCGGCCTCTACTACGGCTCCTACAAGGCGCCGCGGGAGGTGCTTTGGCTCTTGGGCTGCGTCATCTATCTGCTGATGATGGCGACCGCCTTCATGGGCTATGTGCTTCCCTGGGGACAGATGAGCTATTATGGCGCGGTGGTGATCACCAGCCTGTTCGGCGCCATTCCCTATGTCGGCAACGCCATCACCACCTGGCTATGGGGCGGGTTTGCGGTCGGCAACGATACGCTGAACCGCTTCTTTTCGCTGCACTATCTGCTGCCGTTCATGATCGCCGGCGTCGTGGGCCTGCACGTCTGGGCGCTGCACGTGCCGGGCAACAACAACCCGACCGGCGTTTCCGTGAAGTCGAAGGCCGATACCGTTCCCTTCCATCCCTACTACACGGTGAAGGATGGGTTCGCGATCATCGTGTTCATGATCCTGTTCGCCTACTACGTGTTCTACGCCCCCAACGCCTTGGCCCACGCCGACAACTATATCCCGGCCAACCCGCTGCAGACGCCGGCTCACATCGTGCCGGAGTGGTACTTCCTCCCCTTCTACGCCATGCTGCGGGCTGTTCCGAACAAGCTGCTGGGCGTTCTGACGATGTTCGGCGCCATTGCGTTGCTGTTCGTTACGCCTTGGCTGGATACCTCCAAGGTCCGGTCGATGCGCTATAGGCCGACCATGCGTTGGTTCTTCTTCGCCTTCATCTTGGTGACGCTGACGCTGGGCTGGTGCGGCTCCAAGGAGCCCGCCGATGTCGTGCTCAAGTTGGGCACGGCCCCGAACGGCGACCCCACCGGCCTGACGGTGACGACCTTCTCCCAGTTCCTGGCCGTCTACTACTATGCCTACTTCCTGGTGGTGCTGCCGCTGCTGGGACTGACCGAAAAGACGCTATCGCCGCCGGAGACGATCTCCACGCCGGTGCTGTCCCACGGATCCACGGCCTTGCCTGTCGGCGCGCCGGCGCAAGCCGAAAAGAGGGGTTGATGTCTATGGCTTGTAAAGCCCCCCTGACGGCCCCTTTGGCGGGCGTCAAATCGTTGTTTTCGTTCAAGGCGGGGGCCGTCTTTGCCGCTCTCGCCGCCCTGGCGCTGGCCCCCGCCGCCGCCTCGGCGACCGAACCGCTGGAGCCTAAGGACGTCCACTGGACGTTCGAGGGGCCGTTCGGGACTTTCGACCAGCGGGCCTTGCAGCGTGGCTACAAGGTCTATGCGGAGATCTGCTCCGCCTGTCACTCGATGAACCTCTTGTCCTACCGCAACCTCGCGCAGAAGGACGGCCCGTTCTACGATCCCAAGTACCCGAATCCGAACGAAAGCCCCTTCGCCAAGGCGATCGCGGCGGACATCAAGGTGCCCGATATCGACCCGGATACGGGCGACCCAACCACGCGACCGGCGACCCCGGCTGACCACTTCAAGAACCCCTGGGCCAACGAAGCGGCGGCGCGGGCCAGCAACGGCGGCGCCCTGCCCCCGGATCTGTCGGTCATCACCAAGGCGCGCGAGGGCGGACCGGCCTACGTCTATTCGCTGATCAC
>Ga0116229_10010722_pt1 | contig 13681 bp, 10 predicted proteins | sample S1TSphgellanicum_3_FD_87313 | JGI IMG/M metagenome (GOLD analysis project Ga0116229, IMG submission 87313) | Host-associated microbial communities from peat moss isolated from Minnesota, USA - S1T2_Fc - Sphagnum magellanicum MG | ecosystem: Host-associated > Plants > Peat moss > Unclassified...
AAAAAAAAAGTAATTTTTTAAAAAAATTTAATAACCAAAAACAACCAAACTTCTTCAAATTCCAAAACTTCAAAATCCAAAATTCAATTGCTACAAATCATATTCAAAGATGGAGAAAAGAGTTAAGGAAACAAAAAATGGCAGAGATCTCACACAGACTAAGAGATAATATATGAGAGAGAGAGAGAGAGAGAGAGAAGAGAGAGCAGCTGCAACTGCAATAACCAACAGAAAGTGGGAAAAAAACAAGAGAAAATTTGGGGAAAAGTGGGGAAGTGCATATAATAATAATGCACATAAATCAATCAATAAATGTTGCCATTATTATATACCCAATCCAAGATACCCAATTCTTTTTTCTCTCTCTTTCTCACACAACTTTTATTTTTTATTTTATTTTTATTTTATTTTCTAATTATTTTTTAAATTTTATTTTAATGATAAAAGTACTTAATACAAGTGTTCTTAGTTAAGGTTATTTATAAGGGCATCCAGATTTCCAAAAGTGTCAGAATAAAGTATAACCCTAACCCTAAGTACCTTGGCTGGTTTTGGCACCAAGGTGCCTAATTTTTCATTTTTTTATTTTTTTAAAAAATTTGTCATTTACTTTGGGGAGTAAAAATAATAATATGTTTTTACAATTTTGGTATTATATTAAATAATCAAGGTAGTAGTGTGCTTTGAGAGTTTCTTTCAGATTTTTCAGAAAATCTGCACCCAAAAAAAAAAAAAATTTGTAGTTATTTTTAGAAATTTTGGACTAATCCAAAAGTAATTAATTACTAATTAGTACCTTAATCAGGCTAGGTACTAAGGTATTGAGTGTAGGTACATCAGACTTTTCCTTTTTTTTTTCTTTTTTTTTTAATTTACACTCATTTTTCCCATGGACAAGATCCTTCAAGAGGTATTGAAACTTAACCCAAGTTAAGGATTTTTTTTATTTTTTTGGATTTTTTTTTCAACTAGTTATGAATTTATCAATCAATGTAAGTCATGATCTTTAGAATTTTATTTTTTTTAAGTTAATAATTAGGCTAAACTTTATAGTTAATTTTTAATTAGTTATGAAACTCCATATTTATTATATAGACCCCTTGTTTTCGTTTATTGTAAAATTTTATGGCTATAAAATCTCTAGTTTTAACCACAATTATTATTATTTTTTAGAATTCTTTTTTAAAATTTTCAAAAATTTTGTTTAAAAAAATTTAAACATAGTTTTGTCAATCTTCTTATTATTATTATTATTACTCTTATTCTTGCCCTCAAGGAACTAGAAGAAAAGCCCTTTAGAAAATTGCAATACCCTAATGCAACCAATATGGCTATGTCTCAAAGAGCCATAACAAGTATCTTGTACACTTAATCTTGTATTTAAGTGTACAACACTTGATTACTTAATTACACTTGTTTTAATGTATAATGAAATCACACATTATACAAGTGTATTATTAAATCACACTTGTATAATAATGTGTGATTTAAAACAAAATTATTTATTTATTTATTTATTTATGTATTTATTTATTTACTTATCCTTTATCATATTATATTAGGAAGCTGAAGGCAGTTGGGGGAATATAGGTAGGTACACTCTACATTCCTTCCATTCCCACTCACCTGCCTACTTACCTACCCACTAACCAACCATGGATCCCACTCACCCACCTACCTACCTACATACCTACCTACCCACCTACATACCTACCCACCAACCAACCATGGATCCCACTCACCCACCTACCTACCTACCTACATACCTACCTTCCCACTTACCATTGTTTTAGGGTTTTGAGGGCCGAACAAAACTGACTCATATCATAACCGGGGTTTCACCCAGGTGGGGTGCTGGTTCCACCTTGGGTTAGAAGGCAATTAAACAGCTTGTGTGATTAGTAGGAGTAATGGGTAGAATTTAACTCTCACACATAAACCCTTTAAACTTTATAATTAGGGTTTAATAATTTAACCCTAAAACCCCAAAACTTTGCTTTTTTTTCTTATGTCTTTTTGTGTGCACATTATGGGACTTTTTATGTAACCTTGATCATCAATGTCATTCATTCATTCATTCATTCATCCATCCATCCATCACACTCAAAATGGATGATGTTTTCCACAAGTCAAACATGGCATCATGTACTTGGGCCTAAATTACTTGTTTCAAGGTCCTTAATTATTGTTATGGGGTTGGGACTTGAGGACTTGGGGACTTGGGACCCTTTTTGTCAACACTTGAATTTAATACACACTTAATTGCACCTAATTAACTCCCCCAAAAGGACCCAAAGCCTCCTCTCTATCAACTTAGTTTTTTACAAATCATGTAAACCCTAAACCTAACCTATTTGCCCTAACTTTGCACTCCTCCATGACCCCCAAAATTAGGTATCATCCATTATTGTTCCAAATCTCTTGATGCCCTAATTAAAAGCTACTACTCCTCTCCAAATAGTCACATCATTTATTGGCTTTGCACATAAAGAAAGAGATTAGGGATTTGGCCTAAGAGATTTGGAAATAAAATTTTGGCTCGAACTTGACCCAATATTATGAATGACATTTGGAGTACTACATGTGAATGGATGAATATGATGGATGGGTTTTTTTTTTTTTCATTTCTTCTTGTGATAGTTGGTGCAAGGGAGGGGGAAAAAGAAAAAAAAAGAGGCGAGGTGTTTTGAAAAACAAAACGCCAAAAACCCTTATACGGAGGAAGAATTCCACATGCCCTCTAATTGCCTATGGTAAACTTTGTGTACTTAAAGGAGGACTACAAGATTGAGTCATAGGATTGTTTCATAAGATTGATCCTTTAATTAAAAAAGTTTCAACAAATTTGATGATGTCACACAAATAAGTATGGATAGAAGTAAATATGTTTCGATTGTAATATTAAAGATTTAATCTTGTGTAACGTCCATGGATTAATAGGTTTTGATGTTTTGTTCCATGTTGTGTGGTTATTTGAATTTATAAAGAATTGTTAATTCTAGTATGTTAATATTTTTAAATCAAATAAAGAGTTGCATGCATGTTGTTTTGGTTATTTCAACAACCAATGGTTCTCACTAAAAAATCAACGATCTTATAAGCAGTTATTTGATTTTTAAAAATTGAAAATTGTGAATATATATATATATATAATCCATGCCTTTGATTTTTTTCTGAACCACAATCATGGACTTAGGATTGCCATGATAACTATTTGGGTCCATTTCTAATTTTGATCATCACCTAACATTGGTTTTGTTTTTTTGTATGAGTGGTTGATTTTTAGCTCAATCTTTTTCAATTTTTTTAAGATTTTAAATTGAGATCTACTTTGAATAAAAGTCTAATTTATAATGTGATGTTATAAATTATCTTACAATACTAAGATAAACACATTTATCATTGAACACAAGTCGAAGGGCCTACTAAATAAATTAGGGAAGGACAGGTGAATAGCCAACTAAACGTCCATCAATGTACACAACATGTGACCTATGATCCAACACTCAACAAGATACATTTATGTTCACCTCTTTTCACACTTTTACCCAAAGATTTTGTAATTGTGTTTAATCGTGGGTGTAATATTTGACATTTATTTAAAATAAATGTATATGTATTTAAAGAAGGTGTTTAGTGATAGGGTGGACAATGGCACATAAACTTGTACTATAATGCACTTTTCCAAGGCATATCCCAATGCATCAAAATTTTAATTTTCAACCATGTGAATAATATTTCACACTTGTTTAAAACAAGTGTTTGGTGATAGGATGGATAAATGGCACATAACATTACACATGGAAGGCACACACATATGGACATATCTTACATCAAATTTTAGTGTTTGGTGAAAGGTGTGATTTAGAACATTGTGTGAGGTTAGTGTGTGGTGAAATGCTTATAGTTGTTACAATCCAATGCACACAAAAAGACCACATCTAAGAACAAATGGATTGGTTAAGGGTGTGATTTAGAGCAAATCCATCAATATTGCCCCTCTATGCAAAACCAAGTATTTGTTAAAGGGAGAAAATTTATACATAAAAAAGGATCCAACATCACCATAAACACTTTTAACCCCAACTTACAATGGACACTCAATCATGAACATAAAAGAAAAAACCAAGCTTAAATATCAAATAACACATTGTTGCATTGGGATCCTATAACCCAAATCTATTGAACAACCTAGCAATTAGAAAGGAGATCTGTATATTTTGCGTTTCCCTAAAAAACAAGAGCATCACAATGTTGAAAGCTAAATTGATTCCAAAAGTTCAAAAAAAAATTCACTCCTTTCAAATTACTAATCAAAACATGTCTAACATACCTGAAAGTATAGAGTACAAATTTCAAGATTTCATAGAACTCTTATTTCCTAGTGTATTATGGCTAAGAACACAAGTAGAAGAGGACAAAATAGATATGATGAGCATATTTGCAATCAGGGTACCCCTTTTTAAACATAATACTCAAGAACTTTGTTTTTGATATCTTCCAAATATAAAATCTAAATGGAATAAATTTAAGTGAAAATATTGATAATTCAAATTATGATCATTTGCATGGTGGTGGTGATTTTTCACATGCGTATGTAATTATGCATAAATATTTTGGTAAAAAACTAGAAATGCAAAAAATGAGTACATAAGTTTTTATATACAACTTTACATGTTTTCTTACATGAAAATTTCTTGCATATTTGTCCAACATTTGGGGTCACAAATTCTAAGCCTAATGAATCCAAAAAGTCAACCAAATGGCTAAAAAAACAAATCATTTTCCTTGTTACCCTTCCATAATGGATTTTATAACATTAAAAATTCTTATATTATATATTATTAAATCAAATGCATTATATGAACATTGGCAAACATAAATGTATGCATTACATATCCGTGAAAGAAAATTGAATTCAATTGCATTGTTTAATGCATTTTTTAAATTCCTTTAATATGAAAATTACAGTTAAAACAAGGATTCAAATTATTTAAAAAAACTCAAAAGGACATCTATATTATATCCAATATGTTTTTAGATGTTTTTATTATATTAAAATGACATCATTGTAATTATAATCATATACCAATTATCCATTAAATAGTAAATGTAATAAAAATCCAAAATAGTCCTTTGCAATCCTCTTTTGAATGTATCTTTTTATAATGTATTCTGATTGTGACAACAATGTGACATTGTAAAAACTTAATGTTTTTCAAAAATCATTATTGGTTGTTTTTTAATACATTTCAAAATAAAATGTTTGTGAAATTTTTTTCAAAAGTTTCACAAAATTCATGTTGTTACGAATTTCACATTTTCCTTTTATTTTGGTGTTCCAAAAAGTCCCCAAAACTTTCATGTCATTTTGAAATGGTTTGGATGCCCATATTTTGAATTACTTATGACATTTTTTAATTTTAGAGATTGATGATTGAACTTATCATTACAAACCATGATTATGGTGAGTCCATTTACAAGTTGTTTATGTATTGTTACATAGGAGGTCAAGCACATTAAAAAGTCCCCCTTTTGACATAAAATAATTATTTTTGAATAATAAAAGTATTCCACCTAATCAAATTACATATTAATCATGTAATTGAGTCCATTCAAGTACAAAGTTCAAAAAACATTTGACATGGGACACATATAATCCAAGGGGTGCAAAAAAAACTATTGTGTTACATAATAGTGGGTCATTTTAGCTTGTAATTGCCCAGCTAGCAAACATTGGAACATTGGGCTTGTAATATCTCATTCTAACCATCTAAATGGCAACATTAGAAATAAGAAATTTGGTCCATTAAGTGTGTTAACATTTGAGGGGATCAAGTTTTTATTTGGATTCTAAACATGCAACAACGTGAATTGTTTATAACATTACAACATTTGAAATTGAAGGTGGTAGAACTTATATCGACCCAACCCTATACCTTTTAGAGCCTACACCAAGAATTCATGGTGATTTTAGTTTAAATGTAGGCATCCATAACTTATAATGTTTGTTTTATGGAAGGTCTTGACATCTATAGGACATAATGACTAACCAACAATTCATGCAAATCTTTTTACTAAAACCCATAAGCATTATACATTCAAAATAACTACAATGAAGACTACATTTGAAACTATGATGATATAAGGATTCAAGTAGAACATCAATCAAGAGACGTTTTGACCAAAAAAAGGTTCAAAGGATAAGTTTTGCCAAGGTTTTACATATTCATGAAAGAAAAAATCAAAGATGAATGTAGCAAGAATTGCAAACTAAAAACATGTATGGTGATGCCAAGAAAAAAAACATGGACATATTATGTATTCAAGGAATTTTTGTCATTTTTCAAGAGATCAACTACAAATGGTATCTTTTTGTCCAACCACCATTTATAATTCTAAATGACCATGGTTCACATGTAACTTTGGAAATAGTAAAACAAGCATAACAATTTGGGTTGGACATGTACACATTACCTTTTCATGTAAGATAGGAATCTTGAGAAATCATTGTCCACGTAGACATTAAAAGCAATTTGAAAATAACAAAAATCTTGCCATTTAATCGCAAGGCAATGGATGACAAGACTAAACCAAGCAATGTGTACAAAACAACATCACACACATTAAATGACGAAGATGACAATTCAAAGGCATCTGATGACAATCAACAATGGAGAGTTCATTAAGCTCAATGGGGAGCTCATGAAGCTGATAAAAAATTAATGAACTTAACAACTATAATAAAATTTGTTGAATTAAAACTAATGTTGGTGATAATGGAAATTTTAAACTAAAATACTACATAGAAATGCCTATGAACCATGTTGTCACAATAAAAACAAAGTTAATAGAACTAATTATAAACCTTAGTGAAACTACTTGTGAATGGACACCTCTAGTCCATATTTCTACATCTCCAATTCAAGAAAGTTTCAACAAAACCCACAACTTGTTGTCCTTGCCACATTTGCCTACAAGACAAACATGAAACAAAGAACCATTAATGGGCTACAATCAATCTCATGTTTTAATAATTAATGGGCACTTGGGCATTTAACAATAGAAGGTTATGAAGATCAAGAGAGAAACAACACATAGAGAAAGAAATGTGGTGATCAATAGAAGTGGCCTTGGGAGGGACTTACAACTAAGAAAGAAAGGGTTTGACAAGGGGGTGTGACTTCTTGTTGCAACAAGAGAGAGATTTTAATGCATTAGAAGTGGGCCTAATTAGGTTTGATCAAATGCAACCAAGAGAGATGTACTTTGACCAACTTGTAACATATGAACTAAATAGGTCCAAGTTTAACTAGCAACATTGAAAGAGAAAAGGTTTGACCAACAACAAACAACAATACAATGACTTCCTTCCAAGTTTCAACATTTGACCAACAATAAGGAACAAGTTTAAAGTGAAAGCACATGGGGCATTTGACTAAAACTTTTAATGGCACCTCTAGCTTGCTTAGGATTTTAGGTTTAGGCAAGCAAATTTTCACCCATCACCATATATGACAAAGCCTTTTTAAAAATTCTAATTTCATTTGATGCAAGATAAAAAAAATTTGCACAAATAATAAGCACATGGATTTTGCATTCATCCAATTTGATCAAGAGTGTGATCTTGCCCATGTGTCAAATGTACATAATTTGTACATGAATTTGCAAATTGAATGTGTTTGCTCATGGAACTATAACATGTGTTTGGTTGAGATTTTTTTTAAGTGCAAAAAGGTCCCCTACTTTGGATGTCCATATCTTGGGGCAATTTTTAACCAAATTAGGCAATTTCAATGCACATAAATTTGCTACAACTTTCTTTTGTACATAAAACACCAAACGAGTTGAAGGTTGGGCTGCAACAAGCTCAAAGTCCTCATGTGTTCACCCATAGGCTTATCTAGCTTCGTGAATGCTTCATTCATAAAGCAATGAAAATTTCAATGTTCCCTTGGGCTAGAATACTAATCGATTTAGCAATATTTTAACTCGTGAAAGGATGTTGCCTAAATTGTGACTAGTTACCAATGAAGGGGCCTAATGCAAGATCCACAACAAGCATCGAGATTGATTGTGAATCCCACCCACACTTTAGACTTATAATAAATCCAACAATTAATTCCATGGCTTTTTTACCATTCTATACTAACCATGCTCCATACAAATTGACATTTGAAACCCTAAAAACTTTCGAAAGTTCACCTTTTCAAATGTGCAACATCTACATCAAGAGGACATCCACATATACATGTACAATTCATAACATTTTTTATTTGACTTTATAGAACCTAAATCCCATAAATGCACATAACAAAATTTGTAATTTGTTTCCTTCATGATGTTCTGCCAGAACCCAAGAGAACAATATTATTAATTAATTTGTAATTTGTTTCCTGCATCATGTTCTGCCAGAACCCAAGAGAACAATACTATTAATTAATTTGTAATTTGTTTCCTGCATCATGTTCTGCCAGAACCCAAGAGAACAATATTATCAACTAAGTTGTAATTTGTTTCCTGCATCATGTCCTGCCAGAGCCCGAGAACACTATTATTAATTAATTTGTTTCCAGCATCATGTCCTGCCAGAACCCAAGAACACTATTATTAATTAATTTGTTTCCAGCATCATGTCCTACCAGAACCTGAGAACACTATTATTAATTAATTTGTTTTCCAGCATCATGTTCTGCCAGAACCCGAGGACGTTATTATTTATTAATTTGTTTCCAGTGTCATGTTCTGCTGTCACAAATCACTTTTGAAGCCCGCCAGCCTCTCTCTTGAGACAAAGTGAGAGTGAGGATTTCTACCATTAGCCTACTTTTTGTGGACAGTGCAGGCTTGTTGCGGTGTATTTATTTGGCATCTTGCCTCAAGCAGTACAACTTGTGCTGAACAAAAAACCAAATCCTCACAGGCAGGTGCAAAGCAGACCAGAGCCCAAGTACTGAAGTACTAACTCATATATATATATATCATTTACTCACAAAATCGGTGTTTTGAAAATTAGCTCATGAGTCCAGATTTCACATTAGCACCAGCTTTAGATTCATGTATAAAAATAACACCAAGAATTGTCCAAGAATAATAATGTACTTGCAATTTTCTACACGATTGCTAATGTAAGAAAATCTACTTTCCTTGCAATTTGACTTTCATACACACGGCAATCATGTTAGTAATGACCAACCAGACGGCAAACATATTGTGTATCTTTAGACTTCAAGATCACAGAGACACCAATTCACTCTGGAAGGGTGCCCCAGGCTCATTGCCTTGACCTTGCATGCATGGAGATAGACATGCCCCAGCCATCTTCTGGATGCAGGCAGATATCTGCTTCATTAGAGGAAAACAATCATGTCCTATCTGCTGCAACAAAACCGCACCTCGTCATTCAAAGGGAAACAAAACTCACTGTGAGAATGGTGATCATAAGCCCTCAAACCTGGAAAAAATCATGATATAGTCCTATTTGCTGCAACAAAACTGCACATCATCATTCAAAGGGAAACAAAAACTCACTGTCAGAATGGTGATGATAAGCCCTCAAAACTGCACCGAACTAAAGGCCTGCACACACCACCCCATTGTTGAGAGTAAAACAAATGAGGACAAGCTTTGTACAAGAGCATGCATGAACTGTGGGTTGCTCTTCTTGCTGATTATCCTCATCTCCTTACACAAAATCTCGGAATGTTGTCATGGTAGACTGATCTTCCTGCACAAACAGCATTCAGACACAGCAAACAGCCAAGAGGAAGTGAAAGTAATGCACATGAAACATGAATCAGAACTAGAGGGAACAGCATAACTACATGAGACATTGGTCTGCTAGGTTCTTTCAATCTCGTCTTGCGTTCAAGCTTCTCTATGGTGTGTCTGTATGAGCAAATCTAAATCCTAATAAGCCTGTGTTCTTTACTTAGTGTGTAACATGACCAAGCACATCTATGAGATTGCAGAGAATTATATCCACAACACTTCAAAGGTCACATGACAGTGAGTGCAGTCATAACATTATGAGAGTTGCTTACGAAGTATCAGACCATCACCTTCATCACAAACGGCAGTGATGAGCTGCAATCACTACTCACTGACTTCATCAGCTCCCAACAATGGCTGTAGATAAAGTATGTAATAGTCCACACAAAATTCTGGGCAATTCATTCTACAAATCTGTGCCCTGAGTTTCTGTTGCCTTTCCGGAAGCAACAGGAGGACTCACTCACAATGTTGGCTACAGCAGTCAAGAGACATAGCTAATAAATAAAATCAAGGCTGCAACAAGCTGGTAATATGGCCAAATGTGCATCAGGTCTAGAAAATCTCATGAAATGCCAAATAGAAATCAAAACCTCAATCACTAAGTCGGCTTCAAAACCTACTTTTTCAAACAAGTTTCCAAGAGAAATGGAAATTTGTAATATCATGGTGTAATAGTCTATCCACAAAAACATGCACCAAAAGCAAACAAATGTTGCACCAACAGTGCTAGACAACCACCCAAAACAAACATGACAACAATGAAAGTCCAGTCATGAACTTGTGTCACTCACAAAGTATGAGACCATCATCACCTTCAGCATGAATGGCAATGACAAGCTGCCTGTTACTGCCACTGCCAAGCTGAGCCATCACTCCACCCCACTGTCTTCATCACCTCCTGGAAGTGGGTGCGGATAGTATGTTTATAATCAGTTCAAAACCGAGGGAAACAATTCTACAAAAATCTGCAACTTGAGTTTCTGTCATGTTGCCAGAAGCAACTGGAAGACTCTCAGTCATGATGTGGGTCAGCACTCAAGAGGCATGTGTCCCAAACCTGCAGGACATCATGAGAGTACCATTCAAGCTTCTCTATCATGCTCATCGCTGCGATGTATCCCATTCTGTTTGACACCTAAATGCCTGATGGCTATCTGGATTTGGGCAGCAGCTACAAGAAACTGTGCAGATTGCACTGGGTTCAAGATATGAAGCATATCCTTCAATGTCTTAAGGCGCACTGCATCAGCATCAGTGACAAGCTCCTTCAAGGCTTTAACTTTGTCATCCATGGCACTCTCCATTTCAGTCTCATGGTCATTGCCACCTGCCTCTTCTTCTGCCCTTTGCTGCTCACCAGCCTGCACAAGAGAAAGTGTTGGTGGATGTGGCATTTGTGGATGATGATCCCAATGACCCTGGGCAAGAGAAAGTACTGGCTGATCAACCAAACCTTGCTGCAACACGGCCATTCGGTGTTCGAAATCCTCCTCGCATTTCTGTGTCAATTGCTGCAAATCGCTTGTCTGCAACAGCTGCTTTGATGAGAGCGATACCATACCTGGGGTATCAATTCCACTGAGGAATTCAGCCAATTCTGCTTCTATTTGTTGTCCAGCTTGTGCATAGACTAACTGGCACACCATTGTCGGTCTCCAGCCTCCAATGAACATAAATGCATTCTCTAATGGGGTTTTCCATGAGGACTGAACAACCTTCAACACATCCTGCTGTGCAGCACCATCCTTGGCTGTGTAATACTCTTCATAATGGGCCAGCACTCTCTGCACCAGATTTTTGAGCTCCGGCTCCTGGATGTTACTACCATCCCCCAGTGCTGCCCGAAGTTCCTGAAGGTGCTCCTCTTGCTGTTTGAACCAGTTTGCATAGAAATCCGCAAAGCTCTCGTCATTAGGACCTTGCACCTCAGGCATCATGAAACCTGATGATGATGATGACAACGAGGGCAGCTTCTTCTTCTTCTTCTTTCACAAACCTCTTGAGAATTCTAAACTGACTTGGAAATCTTTTTTCTTTTCCTTCTGCCTCTGTGTCTCTCAGGCCTTGGGAATCACAGAAAGTCTTTCCATCACTGCAGACAATCTGGGGGAGGAGGGGGGGAATTCAAAAGTCTGGGCCACGTTCATTTGTCGTCTTCAAATTGCCATTGAAACCATTTCAATCACATCAAAACATTGGTGGGCAAAGCCGAGAAATGCAAAACCATAAAGAAAAAGACATCAGCAGCAAAGACATCAGAGCCTCCTGCATAAGCGAGGACACAGAAAACGGAAAAAAAACCTAACTATGGAAAAAAAATGTAAAAAGCCATGATACCGCCGAACATTAAGCCTTGTGTTTCGAATTGGTACTTACAGGTCCCGGAATCAGCAACAGCAGCAGCAGCAGCCACCGCCGCCGCCAGAGCTTCTGGCGCCAGAAGCCAGTCAGCCAGCCAGCCAACCAGCCAGCCAACAGCACAACGATGTCACCAAGCCTCGAATCAACAAATCCAAAACAACAAGAGCGAGAGAGAGAGAGTGAGAGAGAGAGGGAGTGAGGCGGCGCTCACAAAGCACGCTCGGGAGAAGCGCGAAGAGCCGGGAAGCTCGCGAGTGCGCAGAGGGCAACGTTGCCACCGTTTTGTTGCTTGCACGCAACGGCGGAATTTACCAGTAGTAAAACGACGCTGATTGGCTGGGAGATTTACTTTTACTCTGCTATTTTTATTTCTACTACTCTGTTAGTTTTTCCTCCAACTAGGGGAACCCAGCCATTTTTTTACTGGCGAGATATCGCCAAAATGAGAATTGTTTTTTTAAAAATTCGAAAAAACAGTGATTTTGGAGGTTATCAGTCGCCAGAACTGAGGGGGAAAAAAAGTTAAGAATTGCCAGTTTCACATATGTGGTTTTCATTGCGTAGCCAAATATATAGGAGGATGATTAAAAGATTTTTTTAGTTTATTTCTGGTTTATAGCCAGATTTGGCTAATTGGCTTCGAGATTTACTTTTAGTCTGATATTTTATTTTTACTCCGTTAGCTTTTCCTCCATCTAGGGACCACCCCCCAGCGCTTTTTTCACTGGCGATATATCGCCAAAATGCGAAATTAAAAAATTAAAAAAATCGAGAAAAGAAGTGATTTTGGAGGTTTGCAGTTGCCAGAACTGAGGGGGGGAGGGGGGATAGTAAAAATCGCCAGATTCATATATGTGGTTTTTATTGTGTAGCCAAATATACACAAGCATGATTAAAGATTTTTACGTTATTTCTGGTTTATAGTTAGATTTGGCTAAACCTTCCTACTATGGATGATTGCACTTTTTGCTACATCTTCCCATGAATGAATGATCGCCTCTTTAGCTACAAACAGAAATTCCTCAATAAACACTTAGTTTCTAGGATTCATTGTTTTCGCCAAATTGGCGATAATCCATTGGAATATTCTAGCCAAATCTGGCTATATGCCATACAGGGATTATTTTGGGGCGAAATTTCACCAATTGGCAATCTTCAGCGTATTTTTTTAGTTTTTAGTCGCCAAATTTGGAAAAACAAATGGCCACATTCTGTCCTAAGTTTCCAGAATAGAGCCAAAAATATAGAAGGATGCTACATTTTTCTACTTTAATATCTCCTCATCGCCAAATATGGCTAAATAAATCACCAAATCTGGGAAAAAAGCCCTGATATACCATATATACAAAGTATAAAGCTTTAATAATCCTTCTTCTTTATTTTTGGCTACACACTGAAAACCAAAATATAGAAATCTGGAAAAAAAATTACCTTTTTTTTTCCCCCTTACTTCTGGCGATGGATGAAAACCTCCAAAAATCACTACTTCATTTTTGGATTTTTAGAATTCAAAATTTCTCTTTCTGGCGAAATCTCGCCAATTTTT
>Ga0116229_10010723_pt1 | contig 13681 bp, 6 predicted proteins | sample S1TSphgellanicum_3_FD_87313 | JGI IMG/M metagenome (GOLD analysis project Ga0116229, IMG submission 87313) | Host-associated microbial communities from peat moss isolated from Minnesota, USA - S1T2_Fc - Sphagnum magellanicum MG | ecosystem: Host-associated > Plants > Peat moss > Unclassified...
AACCCACGAGACGATTGCCTACCTGCAGCTGCATGGGAAATTTGTTCCAAATTTAGTATGGTCATCCACCACCCATGTAAAGCTGCATGCTCTGCAGGAAGTTGAAGGATGGCTAGTCTTCCAGTCGAGATCATCAGCTTAGAATCTATAGGCGCTACTCCTACTCCTCGTCTTCCTCCTCCTCCTAGTTACATAGGGGTTTTTTTTTCCCCCTCAATTTTGTCAAGTATGTGGACGGACGATCATCCACAAGAGGAATGAACCAAACTTGGCTAGAGGTCAGATAGTAACTTAGAATTTCCTAGTATCCTTGCTTAATTCTAGCGACCAATGGGGAACTCATTGTCTAAATATGACGACATGTAAATATTTTCCCCAAAAAAATGGCGACTTTTGTAAAATTCGTACTGGGGCTTCTTTTTCTCTCTCCATAGTACGAAAACTACCCCAGCCCCCCCCCAAACGCACAAACCCTGCCTCATACGTAAAGGCTGCATCTGTCGCGTTGCGAGAACCAAGACGTAGGGACCCTAATGTGACCAGTGGTAGCCGCTAAAGGCCCGGTTCGCGGAAACACGGTCCCTCTGTCAGTCGGTTTGAATTTTGCTCCAATAGCATGGGAAGAATTTCAGTTCTAGAACTGACAGTTAGCCGTTTTCTTAGGTCAAAAGTTCTGGCCACAGTGAAGCAGCACCCACCAGTGCACCATGAAGGATGAATGACAAGTGGTGAGTCAACAGTTTTCTGTTGGGTTTCAGTTCCCTAGCTAACCATGGTGGTTAGCTCCGTTGCTGTTTTTTTTTTTTTTTGGGTACCTAACTACCTGCTAACAACCCACAAGCAGGTTTGTTAGTAGGTAATAAAAAAACAGCCCTTTCCTATGTATAAACCATCTATATACTTAGTAGTTACTTATTTTTCCTACCTATCTACCTATCTATATATGAGACCTATTTCCTACAGAATTGGTTACCAAGGTGAAACCATATATTACCTCAGTTGAGGTTTATCTGCAACTGCGTAATAACGGACATCCAGTGGATGGTGCGCTGGTGGGTGCCTGGTTCAACATGGCCAAAAATTCCAATATCCCAACTACTGCTCAACAAGTTATCAGGAGCATTTATGCCCTGCAGACTGTAGTCAAACTGTGTGTCTGTGTGTGTGTTTTTTCTTAACTTTTATTATTTATTTATTTAAAATTTTAAACTAACTAGTAGTGTAGGCTGTGCCATTGGCCCAACTGTGACTTGGTAACCCAGTTTCCTTCCAATTATTATTTATGGGTAGTTTAATTGAATTTGCAATGACCAAATAATTTGCAGATTTCTATATCCCCTGGAACCTTAGGTCTAAATTTTCCAAATCGTGTTCATCAAGTGCTACTCACAGAGAAAACACCAAGAGCCTTCTCAAATTTCACTGTAATTTTTATTTTTGATTTTAAACAATATTCAATAATTTCTCTATCCCAGGTCCAAACATTAAGAAACCAATTCAGTGAGTTCAAACTCAGTGCACCCCTATTAATCAAAGGCTTTCCAGCATTACCAAGAGACGCGGCAAAACGTACCACAAAGGCTTTCCAGCATTACCAAGAGACGCGGCAAAAGGTACCACAATTTGGGAGATCTGAATGGGACAAACAAAACAAACAAACTACCTTCCTTTGTAAATGGATTTATGATTGCAATTTTTTTTTCCAAATTTGTGTTGTAGCCACAATGTTGATCATGCACAAGAGGAATTAACCAAATTTTGACTACGGGTCAGAGAGGGAGGTAGAAATTTTGAAAAAATCCTGCTGTATTTTGGTGACCTGTTGGACCCTATTGTCTAAATATGGAGATTTAAGGAAAAAAATCGTCACAAGCTGGTAACTTTGATGCAGTCTTTCTATGAAAATCCTCCTTTGTATGAGTAGCACTAGACTTTTTTGGATCATCAAGTGGCAACATTTCAGTCAAAAAATGTTGTTTTGAAATTAGGTGAAAATGCCCTAAAAAGGTACTATCAAACTACTCTAATTATTAGAGGTGAGGAGAGGCACTTTCGCGACATTTTAAGACCCTGACATTATATGTGCACATACTTGTTATTGCAGGCAGTACAAACGGGTTCTTTTTTTTCACTGACTGCCCTTTTGCCCATCCAATATGTGTCTGATGGTGCACAGAAACATCCTGATGCTGCTTGCACATGCACACTTTGGGTTCTGTTATGCAGGTTTTGGGATTGTCCATTACAAGCCCAAAACTTGCATAACATGGGCCCAAGTGTGTCTGGGCATCATCCATCTTATTTGAGAAAAAGATCAATCAGGCAGAGGGCAGATAAAGGAAAAAAAGAAAAGCAAGCAGTACTTTTGTACTACTGCCTGCAATAACAAGTATGTGCACATATAATGAACTGGGGCATTCCAACCTGGTTGGCAAAATGCTCGGCCATGCACTGGTCCACCTAGTAACCCATTGAGCTGGGTACGGTGGAGACTGTTATGCGGTAATGGGTTCTACTAGGGCTTGTTCCGGAGAGTGACCATTGTTCCCCACCCTTGAAAATGATGTAACTAGAAGTGGAACCAGAGATGCACACCTGTGCCACCCAGGAAAAAAACTTAAATATAAGTACCTCAATAAGACGCCAAAACTGGGTTACATTTGGAATTTCAGAAATTATTGCTAACATTTTGCAAACCTGTTTGTTAGTGGGTGATATCTAACTCCACCATGGTCACAGTTTGACTGTACACTGGAGAAGAATTCACTTGGGGGTGAAGTAAACGCTAGTCCACCATAGCCCCCTTTCCATCGGGTGGCGGAGAAAAGGCCTCATAATGTCACCTTTTACACCTGCGGAACGTAGCTGGAGGAGACTTGTGAGTCAATCCTCCTTCGAACAGGTACGTACCACCGAAACTGCTGCATTGGCTGGCGAGCCACATGAAATGGGTCGGCCTCAAAAGAGCGAATTTGTCACCAAAAGTACGTGTAAATCAATCACCTCATGTACCGACGGCGAATGTTGTAATGCCAAGTGGGTTATTTGCAAAAGTCAGTGAGTTGGAGAGCTGCTTTTTTGCAAAGGCTGTTGCACCCATTTGTAGCAGGCACGGCGCAATTTGTCTTTTTTTCTTCCCCCATTCAGTTGAAACTTCGCAAAAAGGACTTCCAAAAGTCCTTACAGTTGACAACATTCGTTTTTCCCCTTGTCGTTTCACAAATCATCAAAAATTCTAGTGCAAAATCATCTCCAAATTAAAATCCTTTCAGTTGACAATATTAGTTTGTTTCCATTCAAGACGTTTCATAGTCAAATCATCAAAAATTCTAGTGCAAGTGCGCAGAACGAAATGGAAAACTTAAAATGGTTTGACATACATTAGTGTAAACAAATCTCATCTTTGGGCCCTCCTTTCACTCTCAAACCCATATTTCAACTCCCAACACTAATATTCACAAAGTCATTTTTTAAAAAATATTTTATTCAGGTATAAAATGCTGGAAACGCAATATTAATACATCTAAGGCATAAGATTCAAGAACAATTATAGTAATAATACACAGGTAACATCGATGGAAGCGCACCGAAAACCAAAAAAGAGACAAGATGAAACTTAGATTATCGTTAAATTTTGGTGGTAATCTCAGCTTCACTCCTCGTTGAAGTCTGATGTACGTTTTTGAGGGAGGTGGCCCTTAGAGGAGTTGAACGTTTCTTGACATGATAGACTCCCTTGTCATCACTGTTACCAGGTCATGCGGAAGTGGGGTTGTAGCTCGGCCAGTTCTATTTGAAGTAGGTAGTTATCGTGGTTCGGTGTTTTCCAGTCGGTGACATCTGGTTGGAACGTTCTCTGACATGGCTCAGACACTTCGTCAGGTTTTGCAGGAGGGGCTAGTTTTATATTGTGGCTGGTCCAGAGGAAATTTCCTTCTTCTTCTTCGTGCTACCAGCTAAATTTCCTTCTTTCCACTAACTTTTTCCTTCTTCCTGCTACTAATCTTCCTTCAGGAATCTTGGAATTTTGTTTCTCGCCAAGGAATTGTTTTGCATGCATGACACCAATGCCCTCCAGACACATAGCCTACAATAGAAACTTCCAAACTCAATGGGTACACACTACACACTACTTGCTGGGTTCACTAGGTCACAAAATGGCTTTCTTAAAGACTGTGTTCAAAAACTGATAGCTGGTCCCTTTTGAAAGCTTTTCCAACTTACTGGCATGTAAAGCCTGTAATCACTTTCATTTCCTCGAGATCCACAAATCCAGAGACAGCTGCAAATTCGCTGTTCCCTTGGCCTGTTCTTCCGCCACCCAAAGCACTTGCCTTGGGCTTTTAACCTTTCACACCCAAGCAGATGGTTCATACCCTTCCTGAACAGTAACTTCAATGCAAATGAAGCATGCCTACAAATGGGAAAGGTATTAATGCAAAATTAATGAAATCAAAATGAAATTCACTGAAGGCAAAAGAGAGCTGTGAAGCAGTGTTGTCCTGATATCGAGTTTTGGGACAAACCTCCAGATATCAAGATAGCATTTTTTTTCTTTTTTTCTAAAAGAAGGATATATATTCTTAAATTTTTAGGGGGGCAAAATATACTATAATTCAAAAGAACAAGACATTAATCAAGCATCTTAAGATTGTTACTTGTTTTGATTTCAGAAAAATCCACGCAAACAATTGTAAAACATCCAATGTAACATCATGCCCCCCCCACCCCCAGAAAAACCTCTTAATTCAATGTATCATCATCATTGAAAGAATGAAAAAAATGCCTTCAAAAGCATGTAACATTTGCTTTTGATAGGATCCATCAAACCCAAACCTAGTTGGAAATAATAAATTCTTTCCATTAAAACCTTGATACTCACACATTCTATAGTACTAAAAATGAATTCAAACCATCTACTACAAGCTTAATGAACCATGAACCATTGTGTAACCTCATTAAACAAGGCCAATAAACACCTTTTGAAAACCAAACCTTCATGGAAATGATGCACTTGTCAAGACAAAAACAAATCACATCAATGACAAGTTTTTCAAATTAGGGTAAACATTTGCAATCTGCAAATTCACCACATATCAATGACCTGAGATCAATGTGGGTGTCAAGAAAAACCTAAAGCATAAGAGATCAAATCGCCAATGAGCTCACAGCTACAATTACATGCATACCTTATCATACCATTCATGGAAACATACTTCACCAATCTCTAGCCCTTCAAATCATAGTTATGATCTATGATTAACACTGAAAATAAAAGTCCTTTCCTACTACTTATCATTTCCATTAGTCCTTTAAAATTCATAAAAGCCTATTAAGCCCTATTACATATTTAAATGTTATGTCACTCAAAACAAAAACAATTGGACCACTAAATTCAACAATTTCATTGGCCAAGGTTTTAAATTGCACCTACTACCTACTACAAACCCAAAATGAAAATAGTTCAATAGGCCACTAACCTTCACTAGAAGGAATTATGTTCATACCAACACATGTGTTTGCAACATGCCCAAATCAACCATTTTAATGATTACGATTTCAAATGTCCTTTATGGCACGTGGTTTGTGTATAAACTCAATACATAATTCAAAATGTTCTTCAACAACACATTTTCACATCAAAGATGTTTACACAATTCTAAATCTATCATAATTCTATAATAATTTTACTTCTCATATTGATAAAAAGGAAAAAAAAACAAATTATAAAAAAAAAACAAGGAAATCCTTAAAAAAACAGAGTTCAATAACTTTGTGTTCCTCATCAAAATTGTTTTCTTAATTCTAAAACAAAATTCTATTGCTTTCTCTACTTTATGCTCCCAAAAATAATCAGAAACAAACTTTGTCAAATAACCTCAAAAACAACCTCAAATCCCTCAATTCTCACACCTTAAACTAATTTAAATTCCACTTCAACCGTCCTTATTTCACCTACTCATCTTCCACTATTATACACTTTGTTCCTACTAAATCTCCTCTATCTAGCCTATTTCATAATGGACATCACAATACCTACTCACTATCCCCATGCATCTTAATTTGTCTAAAAACTATAGTATAGTGTTACCCTTAACATTACCCCCTTCTGCTTTGGATTTCATCCCCAAAATCTTAGTATGGACATGTGTACTAAAAGAACCCTATATTTGCATAATAGACTACCCCTTATTCTTGTATATTCTGCAGATATAATCTATAGTTCCACATATTAATGTTTTTATGTATAGTAATTTTTTCACTTTGTAGAGTTTGATATAATTGCATCTATTGTTGTGCTTTTGTAATGGTATGTATGACCATCATCCTCCTCATCCTGTGAGGTTGGTGTTGTTGCAGTTGTTGTAAGAAACTAAATTGATAGAGAAACAGTAGCTATTGTAACATATTTTGTGGACTTTGTTTAGGTAAACCCTTATTGTGCTTCCTAATATGTTAGAACTTCTATTGGGGCTTGCTCTTCAAATTGTGCCACTATTTGTTCATCCACATCCTCTTGGACCTGTTTCATATTAATTGAAGTCTAAAATATTAAAAAATTATCTTGAGCAGTTGCAAAAAGGGAATGATACCTAAACTCTAGATATGCTTCTCGGTATGCTTTTAACTTCCTCCTATAGCTAGCTTCCTCTTATAGTTGCCTTCATTTGCCTTGTGTTCATCAAACAAGGTCTTCAAATCTATCTATAGCATATCCTAGACTAAGTTCCACCATGTATTAACATTAGATGCATGTAATTGCAAGGACTTTTGCTTAGTCCTTAGAATTGTATTTTGCATCAACAAATTGTCATACTCCTTCAATCTATGCTTGGACAAATATGGTTCCATAGTTGTGATTGAGTTCACAACTCTATTTATCCTCTTTGCATCATGTTGTAACTTTTAGATTGATTTGTTACAATAGCTTAAGTTTTGTCTTTGTTTCATACAACTTCACAATCCCTCTAATGCACAGTGATTAAATCTCCCTTGAGTTTTAAAATCGGTCTCCTACACCTACACCTATCCTTGTAGACCATCCTTGTCTCATTGCAAAATTGAAGATTTCATTTCCAAATCATCTAATTGTTTTGTCAAGACCTAATGTCTAGCATCCTCTCTTTCTTGATTCAATTTTAACATATCTTTCTTCTCTCTAATAATCTCATATGACTACATTTGCTGCTCTAAGGTCCCTTTTCTTTGATTTGCCATAAGAAGCTTCATTTGTAACTTGTTTAGTTCTCTCTCCTTAACTTGAAATGTCTTCCTATTCTCTTCTTTAGTGGCATGGATCTGATTATGTAGATCTAATACCTCCTATTGTGCAAATATAACTTTGCTCTCCAACTCTTTTTTTTGTTTGATTTCTATCACGTAGAAGTTTGAATCATAGTGACACTTCAATCTCGATTTATTCCATCTTCTTAATGTAATTTGCCACAACTGGAGTAACCCAACAATCCACAAATCTTCCTTTGCCTTTTGACTCAATGATCCACCCATGTGTGGGGTTTGAAATATTGGAATTGCTCCCCTAGATGTTTCTACACATGGCCTTACATTTTTATATGTTCCAAACCTATCCCCTAATTCATACGACCTAGCTAAAAATGATGGTTTGTCCTCTTGATGTATAATTTATAGTGTTGTAATTTTATTTGAACTTCTTGTTGGGGAAATGGTGATCATCATGGATACCACTCAACTAGTTTTTTGTCTAGAGATATAGATTTCTCCCTTTAGTGCTCTTGTGGTTGTTTTGGATTTTCAAGCAATGTAAGTCGTTGTGCAGCTTGATCCTTATATTGTGGTTCCCTTTTGCCAACTTGCTTTGGGGGTTGGACCTTTGAAACTATTGCAAATCTTTGTGGTTTTCCTGAGGTTATTATGGTTTTATTATGGTGTGAGATGCCAATACTTCTGGTGTTAGAAGTGATTTTCGCATCTATTTCCTCCTCTTGATCATTAAAGGTTTCTCCTCTTCTTCTTTTTCCTCAAGTCTAAATCTTTTATACTTTTTCAATATTTGGTCAACATCTATCTTGATGATCTTTTTGGACAATGCAAAAGGGTGTTTGGTTTCCTACAATCTTTCCCTCAACTCTGAGGTATTCACCTTAGATGTAAAAACTTCATGCACTCTAGTTAGTGTAACCTCTAGTGGAATTCATTGATTTGTCTTTAGGAAGAAGTGTTGCATCAAAATCTCAATGACTAATGTTGAATGACAAACATCTTTCTTAAGATCAACCTTAAATGTTCCCATCATCATCTTTGTTTGAGAGGTTGTCCATCTCATCAATTATCTTTGCAATTGTTTAAATATAATGTCTACCCAATCTACAATGTTCCCTTTCACAATTGTCATAATGGATATGGCAATTCTATTACTAAAATAATAGGCCTTGTCCTTCTAAAAAATAATTTGAATTAATTTAGGGAGACGAATGTCATAATGTTGTTTCATTTTACTGACACTCCACTATTTTGTATTAACATATGTTCCTAATAAAGCAATGCATTGAAGCATAACTTCTCTAGTTTACTTGTCTACCTCCTATTCTTTCCAACCTTTTTCAAAGATTTTGAATACATCTACAATCAAATGCTTATCTATTGTTACATTTTTCTCTCCCATTCTTGCATAGATGGTCTTTCCCTTGATTTAATAGGTATTGAGAAACTCCACCAACCAAATTCTTGAAAAAATCAGAGGTTGTCATCGTCATCATCCTTTGAATCCATCAGTCCACTGCCTCCAATTTAACCAATGGTTTTAAAATCTCGCATTTTCCCAAAAAACACACCACTTCTCATCATCACTTCTTATGCATGTTAAAGTGTGTAATGTTGTTTTAATCCTTCTCCCTAGATTGTAATGGGAAGAAAAATCTAGATATCATACTTGAAATGGTGTTGGATTCATAATTCCAAAATGTGAAGCTTGATCTATGCCCTACGTTTGAAATTCTGCAACAAGCGTTTCTTATCTTTCTTTTCTCTTTGACGAATCAAATTTCTATGTCTTTTTCCTTCTCCTAAGCAATCCCTCTAAGTTTTTCCACGAAACTCTCTTCACTCATGTTTTGATCTGCTAAAATGCTTAAAGATTAAAAAAGGTTAGAAAAAATAATTGTTTGTAATCGACATCATGCCAAGTCAATGCCACTACCCCTGTGCCTCTTAATATGTCTATGTACCCATTAGGGTTTTAGGATTGAAACACTACAACCTTTTTCTACCACCTATCAATGAATCCAAACCATGTTCATCCAAATCCACTTCCATAAAAAATTTCATGATTTTTTGCATGCATTTTCAATTGATTAGTATCATTTAGTACCACAAAAACTAATTTGTCTTGATGGTCATCATCCTTATCATCCATTGCAATGTCATCCTGTCCTCCCCAAAACATTTTTTCAAGTCGATTTATAGTCTGTGTTTCTTCATCCAAAAACTAATATGGTTTCAACTTGCTCACATTAATAAACATAGGTATAGCTTATCTAAAGTGACCAAACATATTGGTATTTGGTAGGCAGAACTGTATTTTGTATGAACCAAACCACTTTTTGGTAAATTTCTTAAAATGTGGTTTTTGTTCTTTAGGGAACCAAAGTACATGATCTCCAAACTTGACCTTCTTTCCTAGATACTTCTATTGACTCCACAAAACATGATTCCACAGTTGATGATTCCACAATTGACTCCTAATAATGTATTTTGCCTACAATCTATCATTTTGTAGTTTCTCCAACTATGTTAGTTTACTAATGAGTACTTCAATAAGATTTGAATATTTGTGGTCCATACTAAATGTTGGCAAAACATATTCTATGGGCATAAAAGGATGCAATCCATAGATTACCTAGTACAGAGTATACTTGTAGCTACTTTGTAAGCTATTTTATGTGAGAAAAGCATAGTGGGTAAAAGTTTGTCCCAATCTGCTTTGTTTTCACTAACAAACTTAATAATAAGTTTAACAATAACTTTGCCTGCCCATTTCCCTATGGATAATAGGGTAGACCACATGTTTCATCAAAAACTGATCAGTAGGATATTTTTAATAACATCATTGATGAAATAAAATCTATGGTTTGTTACTAAGGTTAATGGACAGCCAAACCAAGTCAAAATATACTCATACAAAAACTTTGTTGTGACAATAGTAGTGTTGGTTCTAAGTGCCTTAACCTCTACCCATTTAGTAGCATAACATGTGGCAATAAAAATGTAGTTGTTACATGTAAATCATCTTGTAGGTTTTATTGCTCCAACAAAATCAAGTCCCCATTTCATAAATGGTTCCTCTAATAAAGTTGTAACCAATTTAGCCAAACTTTGTATTACTAAACCTCTAGTTCTTTGACATGCATCACAAGATTTGCATAATTCAAAAACATCATGAAATAATGTGGGCCATCAATACCTTACATTAAAAATATTCTTGGTAGTAATGTCTACTACAAAATTTCTTCCACCATATCTTTCATGAATCTCTTGTAATATCTTTTGTGCTTCATCTATGGTTACACAATGTGTAAATTTGTTATTTTGACCCATGCAGTACAATATTCTGTTCTATAAAATAATAAGTTCCACTCTTCTTGCCAACCATTGTTTTTGAATGTTGGTCAAAATCCTAAACAGATGTCTTGTCTACAAATAATTCTTGACATCTTCTAACCATACTAGTTGTAACATAAACAATGTTGCATTTGTGGTTTAATCAAGTACCCCTATCGGCTCTATAATATCTAGGAGTTTAGATAGGGAATCGGCTACTACATGTATACGGCTTGGTTTGTATATTACAGTAAACTCATATTCCAAAAACAAAAGTAGTCATCTAACAATATGTCCTAAGACCTATGGTTTGTTTACAAAATAAACCAAAGCCATATGATCAACATAAAACACAAACTTGTTACGTAGAAAGTAATGTATAAACTTGTGTAGTATAAATACCATTGTTAATGCTTCACGTTCTGTGGTATTGTAGTTCCTCTTGACATTGTTCATTAATCTAAAGGCATAAACAACATGTTAATCATGTTTTCCTGTTAAATTATGTGCTAACATAACACCTACAATCAGTAAAGATGCATTTATATGCACATAAAACTCTACGTCCCAATTAACAGATATTAGGATAGGTGCTTCAATATACTTCTACTTTATCAACCCCCATTATGCCTAACATTTTGAGGTCCACATAAACTGTTATGTTTTCCTCATGAGTTTGGTAATTGGGGCCATTATGAATGCAAAATATTTTATGAAACATCTATAAAATTGAGCCATTCCGTTGAACACCTAAATCTATTGTGAATTTGTAAGTACATGCATTTAAACTATGGCTTGGATATTTTTAAGATCTGGTATTTAAAATTACATTCATGTCCCCTAACCTTTCATATGTAACTTTTTTTTAGAATTTTCACTCAAATTAGTTGTTGTTGAAGATAAAACTATTAAAGTGAAACCCAAATTTCTTAAGGAATAAATGTTTTCCTTTCATAAGTGAAGCTAAACTCCCAATTAAAGGAATGGGAAATGGGGCAAGTCCCATGAAAGATTTCATTTCTTGAGGAAAATCAAGGAAGCATGGGGCCAAGTTCCATGGAGAAGATTTTTCCAATAGTCGTTTCTCATATTATTTTCATTAGATGAAAACCAAGTAGGGAAGAAGCTAACCTTTGAAAAAAAAATTAACAACAATTCCTTTCACTTTAAATACAAGTACTTCTTAACCAATGCCTTAAATTTTGTCTTTAAAATATGTGAGATGTGACATAATTGAAATGTTCATCATAACTTGGGTTCAATTGAAGAATTTGAGTTGTAAAAAATCAAAATTGCAACTTCAAGCAAGCATATTTTGCATTTCAAAAGGCTTGAGGAAATGGGTGCAATGGCCATTTAGGTACCAGTACCAAGCATGTGGACTTTTGCATACACACGTAAAGTTAGTATTTTAAGTACAAGTCCTTAACCAATGCATGAAATTATTATTTTTCAAGTATGTGAGATGTTGAACACAATTTAAATGTTTATCATAACTTATGTGCAATTGAAGAATTTGAAATTATAGAAACTAGATCGCAACTTCAAGCAAATTTTGGAATTTAGATGGCTCAAGGAAATGAGTGAAATGGGCACTAATGAGTGAAATGGGTATCACAATTAATGAACATGTATACTTTTGCATACATAGGTAGTTGCATTTAATTAAATTGCAAACATTTAATTCAATTGGCATTAAGGCTTGAATATGGGGGCATCCGCAAAATGTGGTTGTGGGCTTTGAAAAGAAAAAAATCTATATTTGTAAATTCATGTATGGGCCCCAAAATTTCAAGAACCCAATTTACATGCAATTGCTTGTCCATTAAACATCCAAGTGACAATCCCAATATATGACAATTTAACCAAATATATTATAATTTAGGTAACCCATTGTGTAACAGGTTTCAAAAGGGATCCAAGTCAAGGGGTAAGTTCAAAAGCAATTTGGTTTAGTGAACATTTGAAATCAACATCAACAATGACTTTTTATTTAAACAAGAAGAATGTCATCATTTAAGTTTTGGGTTTTTGACCAAAGAAGGTTTTTAATGTAGACATAGAATAAAAATATTACTTACAAGGAAGGCCTCCATGATGAGTTTTGATCAATTTTGAGGTTTGCAATAGAATATAATACTCAAACATCATTTTTTTAAAGCACATGACATATGCTGAAAATGGTTCTTTATCTTGCAAAGATTTTGATGTAATGTTTCCGTCAAAGAACTGCACACCCCCAAACATAACAAATCCTTTCAAGGTTTTAAAACCCAATTGACAATAAGATTTCCTTAGTTTTGGCACTAATTGAATCATTATCAAATTTGCCAAAATTGTTGGAAAATTATTGAATATTGAGTTGAAATGTTAAGAAATTTGACCCACTAACTTCCATACTTTGTGGATGTGGTAATGGTTACACTTTTGTAGGTTAAAGCCTCTTCATGAAGTTGTGACCTATCCTTTTTTGCATCTCTTCACAAGGCAATGATTTAAGAGCTAGATAGTTTTATATTCCCCCATCTTTTCACAAGGTTGGTATAGATTCTATATTATCTATGCACTCTTCTACTTGTAAAAGAGGTATTTGTGTAGTTCAATTTCTGGCATGGCTGAACTTAAATATTTTAATATAATGAAGACTAGTTACCCATGCCAAGGTAGTACCTATTCACAGATCAAGAAACATATTCTGTAGTGCACCTAGACCTGAAGTGCATGAATCTATGGGAAGTTAATGCACAAACATTGAACAAAACACATAGTTTGCTCATGATAGTCAAACATGTAGATTTTTTTTGTATTTGAAAGCCAAGAATTTTTCTTATATCATTTTGTTGATGAACTCTATGGGAAGCTTTTAGTGTTGAATTTAATGAAGGTAATGCTCTCAAAGGCATTACAATGGCCACACTTTATAAATTGCACTTTCGTATGGCTAGCCCTTCTTCTCACTATATTTTTAACCATGCACATTGGATGAATGCACTGTTGAACCTCGCAAAAAAAACATTTGTAATCTCCCCTCCCCCCCTCCCCCCACCCCCTCACCCCACAGCAATCAACACATTTACCTACACCTGTCACCCGCGCGCATCTG
>Ga0116229_10010724_pt1 | contig 13681 bp, 10 predicted proteins | sample S1TSphgellanicum_3_FD_87313 | JGI IMG/M metagenome (GOLD analysis project Ga0116229, IMG submission 87313) | Host-associated microbial communities from peat moss isolated from Minnesota, USA - S1T2_Fc - Sphagnum magellanicum MG | ecosystem: Host-associated > Plants > Peat moss > Unclassified...
CGACCCCGCGAGCCCGGCAAAGAAAGTTTGGAACTCATCTGAGCGGCCCTGATCGATCCAGACGTCCTCATGGTGGCGGTAGATGTCATCGTAAATCCGGCGCAGTTCCTCTCCCCCCTCACCGGGTCCCGCCGCAATAAAACATGGTATTCCGTCCATGCAGGGGTAAATCATCCCGCACCCCTCGCAGGCGAGTTCGGTAAGCTTCATTTTGCATTTCGGGCAGACGTACATGCGATGAGTATTATCCTGAGATCTTTCGATTGGCGATTTCGACCGTATGCCGGGACAGGGCGCTTCCGGCCGTTCGGGCGCTCTTGGCCGTCGACTCGAACAGATCGCAAAGTTGACGACCGATCTGCGAGAATGCATACCTCTCGACGACCAAGCTGCGTGCTGCACGACCCATCTCGAAGCGCTTGGCGTTGTCGCGCAGGAGGCGGTCGATAGCGTCCACAAAACCCTCCGCCGATTCCGCAAGCTGCACATTGACTTCTGGACTCACGTCGATGCCCTCGCATGCGACCGGATGCGCGATGACGCATTTTTCCATCGCAAAGGCATCCAGCAGCTTGAGTTTCGTACCACCGCCGTCGCGAATCGGACACACATAAAGTGTCGCCGCATTCATCAGCGGGCGAACGTCGTCCACGAACCCATGTACGCGGACATCTTTGAGCTCGCCCGCAAGGCTCAACACGGAGTTTGGGGGTGCGGATCCCACGATGTCGAGCCGCAGATCGGGCTGCCGCGCCTTTGCCGCCGACCACACATGGCGTAGTAAGAACAACACCGCATCGACGTTCGGATACCAGTTGAGGCTTCCCACGAAGATGATTGACCGGGTAGGCGATTTACTCTGGGTCGGTTGAAAGTACTCCGTGTCTACGCCGTTCGGAACCGCGACCGCGTGAGCCGACGGCGCCACGTCCCGTAGCCTCGCAGAGTCGAGTTCGGAACAGGTGATATGCAGGTCGAATTCGCCAGCAATCCGCGCCTCATAGCGGCGCACGCGCGCGCCCTCCATTAGAAAATATAGGCGCTTAGCGATGTTGCCCTCGTTCTCGCCACGCCTGGAAAGCATGTGCGACTCGATGTTGTGGTGACCAAGCGTTGCGGGCGTTCCCGGAAAGTGCGCTCTGAACGGGGCGAGTCCAATAGTGTCAAAGTGAACAAGCGAGTATGGCGTCCGGCGCCCTGCCTCGGCGAATGCCGCATGTGCCCGTGCGCTCTGTAACCAGCGAATCGTGTAGCTGGTTGGACATAATAGTCCCTCAGCCGCTGTGCGCAGTTTTCCTCCTGAACGCTTTAGATTGTCTATCGGCAAGAAACGAACGGAGCGGCATAGCTTCCCAAGCTCCTCCGCACACTCCTCCAGCCCTTCTCGTCGCGAGGGATAGAAGACGTCCAGCCATGGCTCTTGGATGAAGGCGAGCAGATCGACATCGTGCTGGGCAGCGACTCCGCGCAGCAGATAATAACTCCGTAGGTGAACGCCCGACTTCGGCGGATAGGGGATAAGGTGCGATGCCCAGAGGATTCTCATAGTCCCAGAGGTTTGTCGTGGCGAGTTGTAAAAAGTGATAGCGCGGGCCCACAGACCAGCCGATCGGCGGGTACGTTATTGCAATGCGCGACTATACCCCCACGGCGAGTTCGACTTGGCGCTTGGCGCGCCGCAATAGAGGCGGATAATCGGGGAAATCCCTCTGTCGTGGGCCGGGAATCCCAGATCGGCGATCGACTGAATCGCAGTACGATCGGTGTCGGAACAGGGAGACAGGTTGTCGAATGAGTGAAACGATGTAGATTCCTCGGGGTGTCGGGATGTCGTTCAAAATCGTGAATGGATCACATTTTACAGTTGCGACAGCAGCCGGTCTTTATCTAACGATTAAAAGGATCTAGCGATGATTAGTCGACGAAAAATGCTCAAGGGCGGTGCAGCCGCGGCTGTAATTGCGTGGGTTCCGATCATTGGTACTCGGCGTGCATCTGCGCAATCCACGGGTCCCTTTGATTATTTTATTTCCCCGACAGGTGACGATAGCAATCCCGGTACGCTCGCCTCACCTTGGTCGATCACAGCATTAAAGAACAACCAATCTCAATACGGCGGTCTTGGTAAAAAAATCGGCATCATTGGCGACATTGCTGGTACGCAGACGCCGATCAAGTACGGCACTAGGGGCGGCGTGCAGACGACGCTCTATTCAGTGCTGAATTCGCAGACAAACCAACCGGTACTTCCATGCGATGGGGGCACTACGAGTGCGCCCACTTACATTGCCTCCTGCAATTCGTCGGGTGCTTATACTCGCGGTTGGGCGATTATTGATGCATCAAATCCGTCTAATGGCGCGCATGCGACGCTCGATGCTGCGATCTTAATGGGCCAGAACGGGAATAGCACGACCCAGGTTCCACATCCTGACAACATTGTTTATGACGGCCTCACAATACGCAATTTCTCTTATTGCGGCATTTCTCAAGAGGGAACCGGCGGCCCAAGGATGGTCAATGTCACCATCAAGAATTGCGAACTCTACGGGGTGACCACGGCGGTGTCTACGAACAATCCGGGCTGCATCCGATTCGACAACACGAGCGGCGCGCAAGTACTCAATTGCAAGATCCATGACTGCCAGACCACGAGCAGCGGTACCTTCTATCCCTATGCATACTCCGGGATCATGAGTTACAACTCTACGGGCCTCATTGTCACCAACTGCACGTTCTATAACATCTGCTCGGTTCAGCAAAAAGACGCCACGCAGGATGCAGTGATCTCATACTGTTATTTGGACGGAGGATCATTCGGAGTATACGGCGGCGTAAGCTTCGGGACTGCCTATTACGAAGGAGCTAATGCGGCCGGGCGTACATCGATTATGCACCACAACATCATTTTGGGGTCGACGTACATTTCTGGCGCAGGATCGGTCCTAACGTATGCGGGAAGTTGGGAGTTCTACAATAACACTTGCTATCCGGGCACCTTATCTAACCCGATTCTCTATTTGAATCCTGCAGCAGGTTCATCGTTCAAAGCTTACAACAATGTGCTCTACCCACAGACAGCGAGTTGGAGCGGAGAATATGGTTCGACGAAGTTTCCAGGAGCCAGCACAACTCTCGCGCCGCAGTGGGATTACAACTATTACTTGACCGCACCGACGTTCTGGACAGGATCATCGGTTAGCTTTTCCGAGTGGCAGGCGCTTGGGTTCGATGCGCACAGCCACACGGGGGGCTCGCCCTTCAGCGGTACACCGACCGCGCAAGTGCCCTCGAGCTTCGCCCTCAATTCGGCGAGTGCTGCCTATTCCGGTGGACTGGGCGGCACGATATGCGGCGCCCTTGATGGCAGCGGATCAGTGGGTTGCAATTTTGGCAGTGCGCCCGTGCTTGTGCCTGCGGCTCCATCGCTGAAGGGGATTAGCTGAGATCGGATTGCGCGATAAAGGGAATTTGAGCTGTCGCGGACGCGAGCGCCCCGCCGAGGCGGCCAAGCTTAGGTGTCGGCACCGAAAAATCAGCGTGTTGCTCAGTGAAAACACCCCGCTGGAAGATTCGAGCCTTTTCCGTCGAGTACCCACTCGTTTTGAACGGCGGCGCCCACGATTTGCTCGAATTTTTGTGCGCCAGTCGAATTGAGATGCCAGCCGTCGCTGTAGTCTCCGGGCCCAAATGATCCACATTGATGAACGTCGAGTACCGGCACCCCCGATTCGCGCAACGACGCGACCAAATTCATTCGCCAAATGGCATCCCGAGACGAAGGAACCGGCATCAATATTAACTGGAGCGAAACACCGGTTGATTCCGTTTGTGCGGCAACGGCTTCAACCCGCTCTAAGGCTGCTAGCCGGTGTTGCCTTTCGTCGCCCGAAACGCTTGGCGGCAGAAAGGCGAGGGACAATTCGCGCGCACCGGGAAATACCTTTTGCATCACGACATTTCGGGCGCCGGCACGATAACCAAGCCATGCACTGGCCTTCGCAAGAAACATCTCGGCAGCGGCTGTATTGTCGAGGCCTGCCTCAATGCTCGCTCGCCGCACGTCCCGCCAGTCAAGCATTGAATGCGCGAACGAAGGCAGATTCAAGCCTTTTCCGGACAATTGCGATGGAGCAAATGCAATGATCAAGACGGACGGTCGGCTTCCTTCCCGGGTGAGCCGAGCCACCGCATATCGCCAATCGAGCAGGGTCGTATTAAGGGCAATGAGCTTATGCAACGCAATACCCTCTTGTCGCAATCTGCCAAGTCCCTCATCGCTGAGTCCCTGATCCAACAAAGAATTTCCAACAAGTAGCACCGTCTTTGCGCCCACCTCAGCCGTGGGCCGCAGAGCCACCGCCTCACTCCAGCTTTTGTCCCACCGCTGACCGTCCTTACTAATTCGATTGAAGCCAAACCGCGCGACTACTTCGACGCCGCCGAGAAAAAAAGCAAGCAGTGTTAGAAGTAGAACAACCGCCTTTTGAGCATTCATCTTAGAACCGAAAGTAGATAAAGGCAGACCGATCGTTGGCCGCAAAGATTAGGCTTGCTAATGTCAGCCCCAATGCGACGACCACACGAACGGCATAGCTAGACTTGCCCGCAAGATACTCGCTGCCGGAGGTTTCGAGCGCAAGATCGATTCCCAGGAGCGGCAAGACGTGCGCCAAAAGGAAAACCAGAGCGAACCACGCCACGGGAGTCATTGCCCAAACCGCATACCCCGCAAAAAAATCTACCGCGCCGGAAATTGTCGGGCTTCGAAAAAACACCCAGCCAATAGTCACAAACAAAAAGACGGCCAGCCGTCGCAAAAAGGTCGCCGGCAACTTCCGCCCCGTTGAACTACCGGCAGCGAGCCCGAGGGCACGCTCCACAATAAGCCCACACCCGTGCCACGCCCCCCAAAACACGAAAGTCCAATTCGCCCCATGCCACAGTCCGCCGAGCAACATGGTCAGAAGTAGATTGCTGTAGGTCCGAAGGTTGCCAAGCCGGTTACCGCCCAGCGCAATGTACAAATAATCACGTAACCACGTGCTGAGACTTATATGCCACCGCCGCCAGAAGTCACTCAAAGATAACGCCAAATAGGGCTGGCGAAAGTTGACCATAAAGTGGAAGCCGAGTAACTGCGCGCTGCCACGCGCAATATTGCTGTAACCACTAAAATCGCCATAAATTTGAAATGCAAAAGCCAGCACGCCCAAGGCTGTTGCCGCGGCATTATGACCGAATCTTCCGCCGAAGGCCGCGGTAGCCACCAAGGCGCAGTTATCGGCCACTACAATTTTCCGAAAGAGACCCTCGATGATCAGCAAGATTCCGTCGAAGAATGCCTTCGCCTCGATTGAGCGCGCACACTGCACCTGAGGTATCAGATGGCTGGGTCGCTGAATCGGCCCGGCGATGAGATGAGGGAAGAGACTGATAAACAAACTGTAATCACGAAGGCTTCTGACCGCGGGAATTTCGCGCCGATAAACGTCGACGATGTAGGCCACCGCCTGAAATGTGTAAAAAGATATGCCTGGCGGCAGCGCGATCTCCCATACGCGATTGGGAACAGCACCCAGACCGATCGCCACAGCGAGGGACTGGAACGAATCGACGAAGAAATTGAAGTACTTAAAAACACCCAGCAAACCGAAATTCATCACTAGTGATATAACAAGAAGCCGTTTGCGGGCGAACGGATCGCGAGTTTCCTCGATGCCGCGGGCAAGCCAGTAATCGACAATAGTCGATGCAATCATCAGGCCGAGGAACCTTAGGTCCCACCAACCATAAAAAAAATAACTCGCCGCAAGCAACATCGTGTTTTGATGGGAATGCCGCACCAAACGATTCGCCAACACAACGAACAGGAGAAAAACGAAATATGTCGTTGTATCGAACAGCATCTCAACGGCAGCCTAAATGAACCCGCGAGCGGATGGGAAAAATAAGGCTCGTGTCCGCCGATACTTTCCTGTCAGTGCCGTTCGCGCCAATCACGCGGAAATCACTCATGAAGTGGCCATATGGATGATTCAGGCCGCTTCTCAAACATGCCGACGGACTGCTCGACGATCTGCTGTTGTCCTTGCTTTCCGTAGTGAAATCGGAACACCTAGAGCCGCAGCCGTTTGTTCGGAATGTAATCTGGCGAACGAGTCTAGTCGTGGCCGCTTTTCTTTTACACAGCTTCCATCGCCAATTCGGATTGTCCGCGCTGGCCCCGATCGGGTGGATCGACTTTGTTTTGCGTGATCGATCAGCTCTTTAATTACCTATTTAATGAGCATATTTCTATCTCACTTCCTAGCTTTCTTAAAGTGTATCCAAACCATTTCCCAATACTATCGTTCAGTGTACCGTTGGTGGTGGCCGCGAGGATTTCGAATAGTGCGCATGTGAATTTCTTCATCGGGTATCCGCTGTTGGCGTTTGCGTCCATGGCGGAGACCGCGGCATTATTTTGATTGAGTCTCCATTTTTTGCAGTTGACGGAGCGCTGGCTGGCGGCGAAAAAAGGGACCAACGAAGCCAGGAGAGCCGACCTGAAAACCGCTCTGAAACAGCCGTAGCTCACGCGAAAGGAGTAATCAATCCCTCAAACCCGCTTAGAATAACTCGAAATGCTTCGCGGAAGCGGGTCAGGTCAGAGCCCGAATGTCACGCGGATGAGATCGAGGCGGATGTCAGACGACGGCGCGAAAATGAGTCACACGCAACACGCCTTTCGCGGGTTGCGTTTAGTCGGTTTAGCGCGTTTGCTTTCACAGTGCGTCACCTGGAGTCTGACCATAATCACGGTGCGATTGCTACAGCCACGTGACTTCGGGCTGGTAGCGACATCCGGGCTGTTCACGGTCCTGGCGTCGATGGTTACCGAAGGCGGACTAAGCGATATCCTCATCTTCCGGCGCGATCTGTCCGGCCGTCTCCAAGGAGCGGCCGTGGTAGGTGGAATATTGGTGTCTTCGGTCATTGCTGCGGTCATCATGCTGGCAGCGCCGGCCGGTGCCGCATTCTTTAGAAATCCAGCGTTGACCGCCGTGCTGCGTGTCGCGGCTCTGCAATTGCCGCTGTCGGCTATAGCGATCGTACCATTCGCCCTGCTTTCGAAGGAAATGCACTACGGCCGCGTGGCGGTGATCCAGACTTCCGTCAGCGTCCTTCAAGGTCTTGCGACACTCGTCATGGCGTATGAGGGAGAGGCCTACTGGTCGCTAATCTACGGGACTTTGTTTGGATCGAGCATTCGGGCATGCGCACTTTGGTTTGTCTTGGAGGAGCGACCGCCGATTAACTGGCGAATTCGGGAACTTAGGCCTATTCTCCGAGACAGCGCACACATGGTCGGCCAGCGACTGATCTACTTCTTCATCGCGGATTTTGATACCTTCCTTGTGAGCCGACTGAGTGGCGCCGTCGCATTGGGCCCTTATTCGCTCGCCAAGACGCTGTCTCATGCCGCGCTTGATCAGATTTCCGGTATCGTGAACCAAATTACACTACCGTCGTTCGCCGCCAAGGCCGGAGATCCCGAGGCGCAGCTAGGCGCGTTGAAGGCCGTGATCGCGACTTCGGCAACGGTTGTCTTTCCGCTCTTCTGGTTTGCGGGCGTCATTTCCCACGTGGCATTTCCGTTGATTTTCGGGCCCCGCTGGAATGCTCTGGTATTTCCGTTCACGGCGTTCACTTTTCTGTTGCCGCTTCGGACGATCTATGCCTTGCTCGGCTCCGCAGTGATCGGTACCGGCAAAACTTCGATTGGATTCAAGATCATGATTGTATGGGCATCAATCATGATGCCCGTTCTGTTGATTGGAGCTATGTTCGGGCCACCTGCGGTGGCCGTCGCATGGGTTGTCGGCTTTCCTTTCGTTTTCATGTACGCCATGCTCAGCATATCGCGACACTTTGGAATCACGCTACGTGAGATTCTGAGACCACTGTTGCTGCCCGCCATTTGCACGGGCGTTACGGCGGCAGTGGCTGAGCTTTTCGCACTCTCTACAAGGTCAATGCTTCCGCCGTTTGTGTTGCTTGTGATCCAGATCGTACTGGTCGGCGGCCTGTATTGGGTGCTCATAGCCCGTTTTGGCCGCAGCCAATACGATCAGACCATGCGGATGGCACGGCAGTTGATCGGACGCTGAGCAGGTGCGTACTGACGTTTTACAGGTAATCGTGACAAAAATTACTATAGACCCTGACCCTAGTGCTTCCTTAGTAGAAAATGTCCGCCTAACGACCGATGCGAAGAGCATTGTTGCTACTGCTGCAGAACATGGAGGCATTGGTTCACTGGGGCGCTTCGATTGACCTATACATAAGCGTCCCGCATGCTTAATGCTGCGATTACGCACTCAGGGAAATTTTCCTTGCAAGTAAATCAAGCAGCCTCTGCCGCACAGTGGGAGCGGCTGCAGGGATCCGCCCCGGAGAACCCTTTTTTCACGGCCGAATACGCACTCGCGAGGCAGCGACTCGGGGAAATACCTTTGATGCTCGAGCTGGGCGCCGAGCTCTGTCTCGCTTTCCTAAGGCGTGGTCGCGTCACCTCTGGCCTCGAAATAACGTCGCTTCCCTTCTCGCCTTCGGACGCCTTCCTGTCGGGACTAGTCGATTTTTGCAAGGATCGGCGCATTTACGAAACGGAGCTCAACACATTCGCGTCCCGGGCGCTCAGGATCGCGGCCTTGCCGCGCGAGATCGAGCGGCGCGCCCGCACGGAGTTCGTGATCGATCTCACCGTGCCGGCCAGCCAGTGGAAGATCGGTGAGACTCACCGCAGGCACATTCGACGCGCCGAGAAGAGCGGTGTGTCCGTCCGGCGCGTTCGAACTGAAGCCCTGAAAGATCACCTATCGATGTGCGCACATTCATTGTCGAGGCGGAAGGAACGTGGCGAGATTGTTGCGAGCGTAGGCGACAGCCCGGAGTTCTCGGAAGTGTTGCTGCAAGGGGTCGGTGAGCTCTTTCAGGTGATTCAGGGCGATGCCGTCTTGTCGTCAATATTGGTGTTAAGGTCGCGCACGGGAGCCTACTACCATTCGGCCGGCACGAGTAAGGAAGGCATGGAGCTAGGCGCATCTCACTTTCTTGTGCATTCGGTCGCGCGCACGCTTCAAGAGGAAAGCGTCGAGATCTTCAACCTCGGTGGGGCCGCAATCGATAGCCCAGGTTTGCGGGCATTCAAATCGCGATTTGGAGCAGTAGCAGTCGAGACGGAGGCCGTGCGGGCCGTGTTGTGCGGCGCCGTGCACCGGCGGTTCGTTGAAGCTTTACATGCCATGAAGAACATCGGGTCCCGAAGATGACGGCCGGAGTGCGAATATCCTCTGCAGCAGGAACGGTTTCCGAGGCTATGTGACTTCGATGTGGGCGCCGCATTGCCAAATCGCCATCTGCAGCGTCAGTGCATCAACCAGGAACTTCGTCGCCCAGTTGAGAATCTGCAGCCGGCCATAGGGTCCCCATACGGGCCACGATCCGGGCAGGCCACCGCGCAAACGCGGGTCCGGACTTCGAATGTCGTGGTGGGCCATGAGGTATCGATTCACCACGTTGACGGCAGATCGGTATTTCTCGTCCTTCTTCAGTTGATACAGTTGGCTCCAGACGGCAGACGTCTGTGCTGATCCTGTCAGGCAGCACCAATCCGAGGCCGCAGCGAAGTCATGTCGTTGCCTGCCCGGCAGGAATCCTTCGGCGGACATAATGCCGAGTTCTGCATCGGCCAGTTTCTGGGCGCCGGCAATCAGGTCTGCCCTGCCCGTTATTTGGCCGATCCCGAGCAGGCCCTGCATGCTGTACGCGAGAGTATGAAGCAGCGGTTCATCGACGTTCGACAGGCAGCAGTCGGGCAGCCAGCCGTTTTGGTGCTGCCTCGAAAGACAATATTCGGCGTTGCGAATCGCCGCCTGGACATATCGGTCCTCGCCGAGTGCCGCGCCTGCTTCGCACAAACCCCATGCGGCCATCACGTTGTAGAGTGTCCCATCAGGCTTTGCGAACTTCGAATTCCCACGCACCCATCGTCCATCGGACTCCTGCGCCGACACCAACCAGTCCGATGCTCGCTTGGCGGCAGTGCGGAAACGCTCTTCTCCAGTGCGTGTGATGAGTGCGCTCCATCCGAGTAGCACCATACCGGTATTGAAGACTGCGGGCGTGGGCGCGGTGTTGAACTTCCCGCCCATCACTGCTCCGTCGGGGAGCTGTACAGCGATCTCCCAATCGCCCATTTCTATTGCGCGTGAGAGAAGATTTCCATCGCCGGTCATGCGCTCTTGCTCGACGAAGGTGCTGCAAATATAGCCGGTGGTTTCTGGATAGCTCACGTCAAAATCGTTGCCGAAGAACACGCCGTAGGACACCCCGCGATCCACTCCGGCGTCCTGCGCGCGCTTCAGCCACTCAATGGCCTCGCGGAGGTGCCGAGCCGGATCCAAATCGTCAGGATCCGGAGCGTAAAGTCCGGCTAGTCTTTCTCTCTGACGTCGATCACGCCAAGAGCGCGCCAATTCGCGTGCCGCTCGTTTGCCCGCGCGAATTGGGTTCAACACAAGGACTCCTTCGCCGTCTCTTGATTGTCGCCGATTTCTGCTATCGAACTCATGACCTGCCAGAACGTGTCGTTCGCCGCGGTCCTGGAAAACGCGGAAACGTCCTGCGGGGATGGTGCCCGAAGCCGTCGCTGACGCACGTGACGATCATAAAGGTCCAGTAGAACTCGATCGAGCGCTTCAGTATTGCGGGGATCTACCTGCACGACACCGGGGATCGTCGCCACCAACTGGGCGCTCTCGGAGTCATCTTCGCACAGCAGCAGGTTTTCACGACCGCTTGCGAGGTGCTCGAAAGTTTTGGCCGGGACTGATAACGGTTGGTGCTGCGCTAGGTTGAGCACGACGGTTGATTCAAGAGTCGTCTTGGCCACTATCTCAGGCGACTGCGGAGGAAGGAATTTGACGACTGCGGCGCAACGCTTGCCTTCGAGCCAGTCAGCGAAGGATCGGCCAGCGTGCTCGGTCTTTCGGCCCATGAAAGTTGCTCCTACCCGGCTCGCGTCAACATCAGCTCTAGCTAACAGCCGCTCGAGGGCGTGCAGCAGAGGGAATGGGTCACGGTTAAAGTAAAGCTCACCGGCGAAGAGAATGGCAAGGCGTCCGCCGGTGTCGGGGCCGATCTGACGAACCGTGCCATCGAAGCCGTTGCGAACGATGAACGTTTTGGACGCCAATTCCGGTTGTCGTTGAATCAAGAGATTGGCAACACGGGTCCCCGTGGAAGTGATCGCAGACGCCGAGCGCATGACCCATCCTTCGAGTTTGCGGATCAACGCCAGTTCGATCCGCCGTGTGGGATGAGATTCCACGATGGCATCGGACCAAGGGTCACGTAGATCGGCGATGTGCGGGATGCAAAGACTTCGAGCGGCCAATGCCCCCACCCACAGCACGGTGGGTGGCGGAGCGGAGGAGAACACCAGGCGCGGTGAATGCTTCTTCCCTTCGCTGATCGCAGCACGGCAAGCAAGGCGACCCCAGCTTTTGTAGCCATCGATGAAATTCGAGATGCGAAAGTACAGGTTACGGAATCGCAATAAAATGCCCGTTGACGGTGTGGAAACCAGCGGTGCGCCCGCATGGGGGTATTCCGGGCCAGCCGCGACAGCATTTGCGCGGCGCAGCTTCCGCTTTAACCACACCATCGTGTCGGTGACGGTCCGAAAGGGTTTCCGGACTGGGACGGCAACCACGCCGGGCAACACTTCTGACCCGGGTTCGGTGGGCTGCCCTCCGAAGGCGCTGACCACGATCACCCGTAGCCCCTTACCCACTAGAAATCGCGCGAGGGCCGTCGGCCGTCTGGCACCAATCTCGTTGGATGGGTAGAAGTGGTACGAGATGAGGAGGACGCAGGGTTGCTTCATCAGAATTTGAGATCCCAAACTCCGTATATTTTTGATGCGTGAATTTACTGCATATCAAGAATCGGCGCTTGTGGGTTTTTGGTCATTTGCTGATGCGAGAATCGCGGTTATGGCCCAATGTCGGATATATTGCCGATAGAGTCGTCATGAACTGCCGATTTGGCGGCGAAGTGACGCCCCCGAATTCTTAAAGAGAGTGACAGAGTCCGGATCCTTGAAAGGCGACCAATTTTTTCGAGTAATGGATTGTACAAGCACTTAATTGACATCATCGCGGGCGCGCGCCCGAATTTCATGAAAATCGCCCCAATAATTCGCGCGGTTCACGCGCGACAGCGGGTAGGCGCAGGCTTTGGATTTCGTCTCGTGCATACAGGGCAGCACTACGATCCACGGATGTCCGGAGACTTTTTCAGGCAGTTGGGAATCCCCGAGCCGGATGTGAATCTCGAGGTTGGCTCCGGTACACAGGCGGAGCAGACCGCGGCCATCATGGTTCGGTATGAAAAGCTACTCTTGGAAAAACGCTGTGACGTATGTCTCGTCGTCGGAGATGTCACGTCAACCATGGCTTGTTCCATCGCAGCGCAAAAGTTGGGTGTGAAGGTGGCCCACGTCGAGGGTGGGATCCGGTCTGGAGACTGGACGATGCCGGAGGAAATCAACCGGATGGTGACCGATGCCATTACGAACTGGTTTTTTACGACGAGCCAGAATGCAAACCGAAATCTTAGGCAATCCGGCGTACCCGACGACCGAATATTTTTTGTTGGCAACACAATGATTGACACACTTCTCTCCAATATGGATCGGTTGCAGCGCCCGGCGTTCTGGGATGAGCTCGGACTTGAATCAAATGCCTATTTCGTGCTCACACTGCATCGCCCCGCTAACGTCGATGGAGCAATGGCATTTGCGGGCTTGCTGAAGGCGATAGGGCAGGGAACCCGCGGGATGCCGGTGGTGTTCCCTGTTCATCCGCGGACGGCCAAGACGCTGCAATCACTCGCCGAGTCGCCGGCTAACATACGGTTTGTGGAGCCACAGCCCTATCTTGAGTTCAACTACCTGGTTAAGCATTCGAAAGCCGTCATTACCGATTCCGGTGGCATTACCGAGGAGAGTACGGTCATGGGTGTGCCATGTATGACGCTTCGGGATACCACGGAGCGACCGGAAACGGTCACGATGGGTACCAACGAGTTATTGGGGACGGATCCGGCGGCGCTGAAACCGGCTCTTGATCGCTTATTTTCCGGTGAGTGGAAAAGAGGAAGAATTCCAGAGCTCTGGGACGGAAAGACCAGCGACAGAATTGTCAATGTGCTGGAGCGTCTGTTGGAGAACCGAATAGGTGCGGGCCCCTAGGCGCACTCGAATCGGTTCAAGTTGCTAGAAGACGATGATCACTTTTAGAACGACACCGCGTCATGCAGAAGCTACGCGTCTCAAAAAAGCCGATTACGCATGACATCTGCTACGAATCCGCTAATCGGCGATGCAGACATAAGCAAAACCACTCTGGAGAACCAAAGAAAAGGCTTTTTCTGGGTGGTCTTATACTTGGTGCTCGAGTATCTGCGCCCGCAAGATTATGTTCCGGCGCTCGGGTACTTGCACCCCGCCTGGATAATTGTTCCTCTGATGTTGAGAAGGTGGCCTAAGGGCGGCTTCAACCAGGCGCGGTGCCGACAAGTCTCGGTAATGTTGCTTTTATCGTTCATGTTGCTCGTGAGCATACCTTTC
>Ga0116229_10010727_pt1 | contig 13678 bp, 14 predicted proteins | sample S1TSphgellanicum_3_FD_87313 | JGI IMG/M metagenome (GOLD analysis project Ga0116229, IMG submission 87313) | Host-associated microbial communities from peat moss isolated from Minnesota, USA - S1T2_Fc - Sphagnum magellanicum MG | ecosystem: Host-associated > Plants > Peat moss > Unclassified...
ATGCCGGGACGCGCGTCCTACGTGCTCGAGCAGAACCAACTGCGCTTCGTGCTCACGAGTTCGCTCGGCAGCGACGGTCCGATCGCGGAGCACGTGAGCGCGCATGGCGACGGTATTCGCGACGTCGCACTCCGCGTTGCCGACGCACGCGGGGCGTTTGCCGCAGCCGTTGCCGCCGGCGCGCGCGCCGTTTCGGAACCCGAAGAGCTTTCGGACGACAACGGTCGCGTGATCGTCGCAACGATCGCAACGTACGGCGATACCGTCCACACGTTCGTGCAGCGCGAAGGGTATCGCGGCGCGTTCATGCCCGGCTACGTTGCGGTTTCGCACTCGCCGCACGCGCACGAAAAGGTCGGCTTACTCGCGATCGATCATTGTGTCGGAAACGTCGGCTGGAACGAGATGGACGGGTGGGGCGATTTCTACGCGCGCACGTTCGGCTTTTCGCAGCTCGTGTCGTTCGACGACAACGATATCTCGACCGAGTACACGGCCCTGCGTTCGAAGGTGATGTCGGACGCCGACCACCGCGTGAAATTCCCGATCAACGAGCCGGCCGAGGGCCTCAAGAAGTCGCAGATCGAGGAGTACCTCGATTTCTACGGCGGCCCCGGCATACAGCACGTCGCGATCGCAACTGACGATATCGTCGCGACCGTCCGCGCGCTGCGCGCCAACGGCGTCGAGTTCCTCGCCACGCCGGGCTCGTATTACGATGCGCTCTCCGCGCGCGTCGGCGCCATCGACGAGGAGATCGAGGTGCTGCGCGAGCTGAGCATCCTCGTGGACCGCGACGACCTCGGCTACATGTTGCAGATCTTCACGAAGCCGCTCCAAGACCGCCCGACGCTCTTCTTCGAGATCATCCAGCGCCGCGGCAGCCTCTCATTCGGCAAGGGTAACTTCAAAGCGCTCTTCGTTTCCATCGAAGAAGAGCAAGGAAAGCGCGGCAACCTCTAACCGAGCGACCTGGATCACAGTCCGGCGCCCGTTTCGCCCGAAACGCGCGTGACACGTATCTAGCGAACCGATACTGACAGTGCGGGACGGTGTGAAAAACCGTACATCACCCGCCGAGCACTGCTGTGCCCGAAAGTCCCGACGATACCTATCGTATGAGTATCGTCGCCTTTGTGATGACCATCGCGACGCTTGCCGGCTACGGGCTCCCCGCCCCGAGCGCCACGCACGATTCGGCCCGCACGATCGCCCTCTCGGCGAGCTCCGCCGCCATCGAGCGTGAGGCGGACGCGCGCGCTATGCTCGCGACGGTGAACGCCGAGCGCGCCGAGCATGGCCTGCCTCCGCTCACGTTCGACGAGCGTCTCTCCGAGATCGCACGCTCGCATGCGCGCGACATGGTGCTACGTAGCTACTTCGCGCACGAAACTCCCGAAGGCGAGAGCCCATTCGACCGCATGGCACGCGCGGGCTACCACTTCTCCTACGCGGGCGAGAACATCGCGCTCGACGGCGACGTAGACGCAGCGGGCCGCGCGCTCTTCGCGTCGACCGAGCATCGCGCAAACATCTTAGGGCCGCATTTCAATCGCGTCGGGATCGCGGCCGTCGCAGCGACCGACGGCGAAGTATTCGTCGAGGACTTTAGCGACTAACGAGCCGACGCTCCGGCTTCGGGCATGTCGCCGGACTCGTTCAAGAGCGGTAGGCGAATCGAAAAGCGCGCGCCGCCGAACGCCGAATCGCCCACGTGCACTTCGCCGCCGATGCGCTCGATCATGAGCCGAACGATCGCGAGCCCGATGCCGGAACCGGGCGCCCGCGCGGACGATCCGCGATGCCCGAGCGCGAAGACGTCGTCGCGTTCGAGCGGATCGATGCCCGGGCCATCGTCGTCGATGCGAACCTCCACGTAACGGCCGTCGAGCGCTGCGACGGAGACGAACACGACGCCACCGTCTCGTCCGTGCTTCACCGCATTCTCCAGCACGTTTAAGAGGATCTGCGTGAGGCGATCCGCGCTCGTCGCGACATCTCCCGTGCCGAATGCCAACTGCACGATCCGAGCGCCCCGATCGGCTGCGATCGGCGCGACCGCGTTGATCGCAGCGGTAATCGACGTCTGAAGCTCCGTCGATTCCGGGCGTGAAATTCCCGCGCGCAGATCGAGCATCGAGATGTCGAACATTCCATCAACGAGGCGTCCCAAGCGCATGGCTTCGTCGCGCGCGACCTCGAGGAACCGCCGCGCGGTCGCCGGATCGAGATCGTCGTCGAGTAACGTCTCGAGGTAGCCGCGGATCGACGTGAGCGGCGTGCGTAACTCGTGACCGATCGTCGAGAAGAACGCATAGCGTTCGCGCTCGCGCGCTCCACGCTCGAGTGCCGTTTCGATGGCAGACGTCAAGCGCTCGTCCGAACCGATGCCGTGGAGCATCGTCCAGCCGGTTTCGATCTGCATCCCACCATCGAATTCCATTGCGGACGCGAGGCGCGCGAGCGTGGCCCGGCAGTCGGCCGGCGCGGCGCCGGCGCCCTCACCTCGCGTCGGCGACACGAGCGCGGCTACGAAGTCTTCGCTTTCGTCGTCGTGCGCGAGAATATCGCTCGCGCGAAGCGTACGAGATGCCGTGGCCACGAACGAACGTAAACTACGCCGCTCCACAACGCGTGCCGCAGACCGTCCTTCGCGCCACGCGATGCGTTCGAGGTCGCGGAGGCGGACGACCAACAGGGGCACCGGCGCGTCGCCCGCGGTCGCACGTAGCCGCGAAACGAGCGTCGCGATGTCGACCGAGGAAAAGCCCGAGGATTGCTTACGCCGGCGCAAACTTGTATCCGAATCCGTGTACGGTATGGAGACACGCGTCGAGTTGGTGCTCCTCGACCAGCTTCATGCGCAGCCGGCGCACGTGGACGTCGACGGTGCGTTCGTCACCATCGAAATCGTAACCCCACACGCGCTCGAGCAGCGTATCGCGCGAGAGCGCGACACCGGCGTTGGCCGCAAGGACGACGAGCAATTCGTATTCTCGTGGCTTGAGGCCGACATCCCGGCCGTCGATCCGCGCTTCGCGAGCGGCCTCGTCGATTTCGAGGCGGCCGAATTTTCGCGTCGTCTTGAGCGAGTCGTCTTTCATTCCGCTACGGCGCAAGATCGCACGCACGCGTGCGACGACCTCGCGCGGTGAGAACGGCTTCGTGACGTAATCGTCGGCGCCGAGCTCGAAAGCGACGACGCGGTCCACCTCTTCCGACCGTGCCGTAACGATCACGATCGGCGTCGTTCGACCCTCGCGGCGTAGCGTGCGCGCGATCTCGAAACCGTCGACGCCGGGAAGCCCGACGTCGAGCAACACGAGATCCACGCCGTCGCGTGCCACGCGAAGGGCCGTTTGCCCATCGGCCGCTTCGATCGTCCGATATCCATCTCGCTCCAAGTGATGGACGAGCAGTTCGCGAATCGCGCGATCGTCTTCCGCGATCAGGACACGTGTCGACATGCCGGCAGTAGTGCCCGCGTCGACCGCATCCGGACCGCTCGGCCTCAACGCGTCAAGCGCTCGAAGCCTCGAGGTCCCCGATCGCTGCGTCGAGCGCTTCAAACGCTTCGTCGAGTTCTGCTTCGGTCACCACGAGCGGCGGCGCTATACACACGATGTTGTAGCGCCCGAACGCGTACACGCCGCGCTCGCGCAGACCCGCATAAAGCGTCGCCATAACGCCCATACCGGTACCCTGCCACGCAACGAGCGGCTCGCGCGTCGCACGGCTCGAAACGAAATCGAGCGCGAAGAAGGCACCCGCACCGCGAACGTCGCCGATGATCTCGTGACGCTCGCGTAGTCGATCGAGTCGCGCTCGCAGCCAGCCCTCGATCACATTCCCACGAGCGAATATCTCTTCGTCGCGGTACGCACGGATCGCGCCGATGCCCGCGCTCATCGCGAGAGGATGACCACTATACGTGTGCCCGCCGGGTAACGGCGTCGAATCGAACGTGCGTGCGTAGCGTTCGCGTATCGCGACGCCCCCGAGCGGTGCGTATGCGGAAGTCACGCCTTTCGCGAAGGTGATAACATCGGGGACGACGCCGAACCGCTCGCATCCATACGCCGCACCGAGGCGACCGAAACCCGTCATCACCTCGTCGCAGATCATGAGAATACCCGCCTCATCGCAAAGTGCGCGAACTCCCGCCAGATAGCCGTCAGGGTAGACGATCACGCCGTTCGATCCGACGACGGGCTCGATTAGGATCGCAGCGATACGATTCGGATCTTCTGCAGCAACCGTCGCGCGAAGATGCGCGAGCGCACGTCGCGTTTCGACGGCCGGATCCGTCGTATCGAACGGGCTGCGATACGGGAACGGGGCCCAAAACCGCACGACACCAGGCATCGCCCCGGAGTCGGTCGTCCAACGTCGATTCTCACCCGTCAAGGCCGCAGCGCCGGTGCTCGATCCATGAAACGATCGATACGCGGTGAGGATTTTCTGTCGGCCGGTGATGGCACGCGCGAATTTGACGGCGTCTTCGTTCGACTGTCCGCCACCGGTCGTAAAGAATACTCGACCGCCCTCGCCTCGCCAGGGCGCGAGTTCGACGATCGCTTCGGCGAGCTCGGCACGCGCGTCGTTAAACCAATTCGGCGGCGCAAAGCAGAGACGGTCGATCTGCTCGTGCATCGCGGCAAGAACCGTTGGGTGCCCGTGTCCGAGGTTCGCAGCCACGAGCCCGGACGAAAGGTCCATATAGCGACCGCCGTCCGCATCGTACAGGTACACGCCCTCACCGCGGACGATCGCCGGGGCCTGAAGGTCGGCCTGCGCAGTCCAGGGCGTGAGCACGAAACGACGATGGTTGAGCGCGATATCGCGCGCCGCGGACGAAGCGGCAGAAAGTGCCATACCCTATGCGGTTCAGAGGGCCCGCTCGGCCCTCCTCGCGTGTCTGCGAAGTTTTACTCTGGCGAAAAGCTGCGCGCGGGAAATCCGGGGCTGCGCTGCAGCCAATTGCGGGGATCGTACGTCGCCGTACCGTCGACCACGTGAAGCGTATACGCGTGCCGCGAGTGCGCGGAGCGGTTTGGAGCACTATAGTGCGGTAGCAGGCCACTCAGAACGACGAGCGCACCGGCTTTCACCTCAACCGGGACCGCTTCGGCCTGGGTGGGCCAGGGAGCTCCGTCGAGGTGCAGCATCCGCGTACCGCCATTCTCGGATACGAATTGTTCACGCAGAGGGCCGCGGTGGCCACCAGCCTGCACCCAGAGGCATCCGTTCTCGCGGTTCGCATCTTCGAGCGCGAACCACAGAGTGATTACGCTCTGCGGCGTCGTCGCAAAGAACGTCGCATCCTGATGCCAACGTACTTCGCCACCGATGTGCGGCTGCTTGAAGATATACATCGACTGATAGATACGCGGCTCGGCGATACCGAGCGCGCGAACGAGTTCGTCGAGCCGTGGATCGCGCGAGAAACGATCGAAGACGGGATCGAGATCGTGCATCGCATGCCCGATCTTATTGATCGAGAGCGGCTTCGGAGCGCGAAGCACGCCGTGCTCGTCGAACGCCTCTTCTTCGAAGAAGCAACGGATCGTCTCCGCGGACTCCTGGAAATATGAATCCCGCGCTACAGCATCGCGCCGCGTCGTAAACACCGAAGCGCCGGTCGGATCGAAGTCATCCACGATAGCGAGCGCCCGACTCCGTAGCCCTGCGCGCGCCTCATCCGACGTAAAATCGTCCAGAACGATATAGCCCGCGGTATCAAATCGCTCGCGCACGGCGGCGCTTTCCGGCGCAATCACCTCGTCTGATTTCGATTCTCAGGTCGATTAGCCTCGGAAAATCGCTCCCGAACATTAAGAAGATTTAATGTTCAGTTTTCCTCCCGGACACATTCGGTTCAGATAATCGACCTCCGGTTCGAGTCGAATCGCGACCCCCTCGGATAACCCCTTTAGGAGTATCGGCCGTGGCATATCCCTCCGTTTCGGATGGGGCCTCTTCTCTATTGGCCCAAAGCGGCGCACCGGCCGCGCAGTCGCCCGAAGATCTCGTCACGATGCATCGACATCTTTGCGCCCGCGCCGCTCGTCGATTCGTACGCCCGGGTCTCGAGCGCTCGGACTTGGAGCAAGTCGCAGCGCTCGGACTCATCAAGGCGAGCCGGCGTTATGATCCATCGACGCGGACCCCATTTGAAGCCTACGCGTGGATCAATGTTCTCGGAGAGCTAATGCATTTCGTGCGCGATCACGAAAGCGCCGTTCGGCTGCCTCGCGGCCTGCATGAATTCGAGCGCCGCGTACATCGGATGTGCGCACGACACGTCGCGCAATTCGGCAACGAGCCGAGCCACGCAGAAGTTGCCCGATCGCTCGCGATCCCGCGATCGTCCGTCGAGCAAATACGTGCGGGACGGAGCGTCGTTCGAATCGTCTCGCTCGACGACGCACTTCCGTCAACGCACGCCGAGCGCCCAACGATCGAGGCAGAAGATCTGCTGCTGATTGAAGACTCGTTCAAGCGACTCGACACGCTTCAGAAGCGCATCGTCGGAGGCGTCTACTTTCTCGGAATGACGCAGGCGCAATTGGCACGCAGCCTGCACCTCTCACCGAAACGCGTCTCTCGCATTCACCTCGGTGCGCTCGCGAGCATGCGTCGGGCGTGGGCTTAACCATGTTCGCGATAGTGACGCTCGCATCGCTCATCCAGCGCTGCACGACGTCTGTAGGACCGACAACGATTCGAGCGATCGTCGAGCACGAGAGCTCATCCCATCCGTTCGCAATCGGCGACAACACGGTGCGCCGCACCTACTATCCGGTACGATACGATGAGGCCGTCCGGCTCGCAACAGCGCTTGCCGATCGGGATCACGATATCGATGTCGGTTACATGCAATTGAATATCGAGACCATTCACGCGGCCGGTATCGACGTCGCGAGCGCTCTCGCCCCATGTACGAATCTTCGCCTCGGAGCGGATGTTCTGCGTCACGACTACGCGCGCGCCGAACGCAGATGGGGGCCCGGTCAGGCCGCACTCGCTCGGGCCCTATCCACGTACAACAGCGGCGGATACGATCGTATCGCGTACGCACGCGCCGTCTACGCATCCGCGGCGCGTCTAGCTCCGGCGAATGCGCCGCGGATGCCGACTCGATGACGGCATCCGACGGGCCGTCGTTCTCGACGCAGAGCACGGCAGCGGCTCTCATCTCACGCTCCTTCGCATACGACACCGACTGTCTACCGCTTGCCTTCGACGGCATCGTGCTGACCGTCGCGGTCGCGACCGAGAATCCGGAGTTGACCGAACGTATCCGTGAACTGACGCGGAAAGACGTGCGAACCGTTGCAATGCCGGTCCGCGAAATACGAGCGGCCCTGCGGACGCTCTACCCCGTCGCCGCACTACGCGACGCCGACTCCCTCGCATCACAGGCACTCGACGACATTTTCGCGGCTGCGATCCGAACGTACGCATCCGACGTCCATGTCGAACCGACGGAGGAACGCTCGGGGCGCGTCCGGCTCGATATCGACGGCGTGCTCCATCACGAGCGAGTACTCGACGCCACCCTTTTCGACCGCGTCGTATCTCTGCTCAAGGTCCGGGGCAATATGAATACCGGCGAATCCCGTATTCCCCAAGATGGTCGCTTAAGCGTACACTACGACGGTCGTTCCTTCGACGTGCGTGCATCCACGATACCGATCGCCGGCCGCGAGAAGATCGTCCTGCGGTTCCTGCAGCGCTTCGACCTCGTACCGGACCTCGAGCAGTTGGGCATGAGTTCCGAGCTACTCGCCCGTTACCAACGCGCGCTCCGTCGCCCGAGTTCATTTTGCGTGGTCGCGGGACCGACCGGTTCGGGCAAGAGCACCACCGCCTATGCATCACTTCAAACGATGCGTATCGACCGCGCGAACGTATGCAGCGTCGAAGATCCGATCGAATGTCACATACCCGGCGTGGCACAGATCGCGGTAAACGACAAAGCCGGCGTCACGTTCCCCGCTGCGCTGCGGGCACTCCTTCGGCAGAATCCGCATCAACTATTCATCGGCGAATTACGAGACACCGATACGGTAGCGATCGCGATGCAGGCTAGCCTCACCGGCATATCGCTGATAACGACGCTACACGCGCGCGATGCCCTGCGCGTCCCTGCGAGGCTCGCGGAACTCGGGGCCAATCGCGCGTCGCTAGCATCGTCGCTCAGTCTCGCGATCTCTCAGCGACTCGTTCGGATGCTCTGTCGGCGCTGCAAAATTCGCACGTCCATCTCATCTCAAGCACTTGCGGTCGGCCGACGATTCGGGCTCCCCCTCGTGACGGACGCGTGGGACGCGCAAGGCTGCGACTTCTGCGCCTTCAGCGGCTTCCAGGGGCGGGTCGGCATCTTCGAGCTCCTCGAAATCAAACCCGAGCTATCCGCGGCAATCGAGCGCCAGCAAACGCCGGCCGAGCTTCGCTCTATCGCGCTTTCGACCGGATACAGACCCATGATCGTCGACGCGCTGCGCCACGTGTCGAGCGGAGCAACTTGCGAAGGCGAGATCTTACGGCACGTCGCTATCGAGGACGCGGAATAGATGACGAACGTTCACATCCGAAACAAGGCCGACGAGCTCTTTGACGTGATCGATGAAGCCATCCGCGTTTCGCGCAACGGCCCGCACTCCGCGAGCACGTCGGATTTGCACATCGAGGGAAACGAGCCACCGTGGCATCGCATCGACGGCGCAATGCACCGGATGGATCTCCCGGCTGCCGACCCCGATGCGATACGCGCGTTCTGCGAGACGTACCTGAGCAAGCGGGAATACGATCGCCTAAGCGGCCAACACGGCGCGGCGGACGGCGCGATCGCGCATCCCGGACTCGGTGGAATACGTATTCACGCTTTCCGCGCCGAGAACGGACTCGCTCTCGCGTTACGGCTCTTGCGGGAAGGCGTTCCCGATCTCGCTGCACTCGGTCTCCCCGCCGTCGTTTCGACCTTCGCCGATTTCGCTACGGGCCTCGTGCTCTTCACGGGGCCCACTGGTTCCGGCAAGACGACCGCGCTTGCCGCCCTCATCGAGAGAATCAATTCCACCTATGCGCGAAATATCGTGACGATCGAGGAGCCGATTGAATATCGCTACACGAGTAAATCATCACTCGTTCGTCAGCGAGAGATCGGCCGAGACGTCGGGTCCTACGCGGACGCTCTGCGCGGCGTGCTCCGCGCGGATCCAGACGTGATTCTGATCGGCGAACTCCGCGATCCCGACGTCATGTCCGCATGCCTATCGGCAAGCGAAACGGGGCACCTCGTATTCTCTACACTACATACTTCCGAAGCTGCAGAAACCGTGCAACGGATCGTCGGCGCGTTTGATGGAGCACGTCAGGAACAGGCGCGCGTGCAATTAGCTCAGTCGCTTCGAGCGATCGTTTCGCTGCGATTGCTCCCAGATGCGAGCGGAAGCGGTCGCCGGTCGGCGTGCGAGGTGCTCTTGAACTCGTCAGCGATTCGCTCGCAACTGATGTCTCCCGACAAGGCGATGCAAATTCGAAATACGATCGAGACGTCGAGGAATTTTGGAATGCAGACCCTCGAAATGGACCTTTCTCGGATGGTTTCCGAACGCCTCATCACGTATGAGGTCGCCGTCGGGGCGTCCGACTATCCCGATCAGATTCGCCTCTCAGCGAGCATTCGCTAAGATGTCCCTGACGTTCGAGTACCGGGCGCGTACGCCGAGTGGCGAAGCGGTGTCAGGTACCATGCGTGCGCTGGATCGCAGTAGCGCACTCCTAAGATTGCGCGAGCGTATGTTGATCGCGTCGTCTATTCGCGCGTCTTCGACGGCACCGTTCGCGCGCATGCTATCGGCCGCAAAGCCGCGAGAACGACTCGTCTTTTTCCGAGCGTACGCGATGTTGGAGCGTTCGGGAGTCGATTTCTCGACCTCGTTTTCGCTCCTCGTGGAGCAAGCCTCATCGGGTCGCATGAGAGAGGCGCTCGAAAGCATCCGCTTCGATGTCGAGCGGGGCGGCGAGAAGCTTTGGGCAGCCATGGCGCACCGTCCCGAAGAGTTTTCCGACCTCGAGATCGCGATGGTCGCTGCCGGCGAAGAGGCGGGGAATCGTGAGGATGTCTTCGAGCGCCTCGCGACGTTCCTCGAGCGCGACGAGCGCATGCGAAAGCAGTTGGCGTCGGCTCTATTCTACCCGTTTCTCGTGCTCGTCGCCGCGGGGCTCGTCTCGATCTATCTCCTCGCCTTCGTCGTCCCGCAGTTTGCGAAGCTATTCGATAGCTTTGGGGTCACACGGTCCCCACTGTTGACGATGCTCCTCAATCTAACGACGCTCGCGACCAATCCGCTCGTCGATGTCGTAATTGTTTCGTCCATAGCCACAGCAGCATTCGTCTGGGTACGTGCGATGGCGACCCCCGAAGGAGCCCTTGCGTTCGATGCAATCCGAATGCGCGTTCCCTTCGTCGGCAAGGTTGCGCGAAAGACGATCGTGGCTCGGACGTGCCGCGTCCTTGCCACACTGTTGGAGGCCGGCGTCAATCAGGTCCGTGCGCTCGAGGTTTCAGTCCCTGTCGCGGAGAGCCCCATCTACGCGCGCGCGCTCGAAGCGGCACGCGAGCGCATCGTCGACGGCCGGTCGGCATCACTCGAGGAAGCGCTTCGCGAGAGCGCTCTCTTTCCTTCGCTTCTTCTCGGATTCATTCGAGTCGGTGCATCCGCGGGCAACGTTCCGTCCATGCTAACGAGGGTTGCCCAATACTACGAAGACGACGTCGAGGCGCTTCTCTCCGCGGTACCCGCCGTCGTACAGACGAGCGTAACACTAGGCCTCGGCGCGGTCGTCGGCCTGATCGTGTACGTCGTCTACATCCCGCTCTCGACGCTGAGTTCGTCGATTCACTAACCGACTGAGGAGACATAGGATGACATCGAAACAGGTTGCACTACGCACGCAGCGCGGTTTTACACTCGTCGAATTGATGGTCGTCGTTGCGATCGTCGCACTACTCGCAGCAATCATCATTCCGAACTACGTGCATGCACGCGCACAGGCCGCCGTTTCACAAAGCGAGGCGAATCTCGAAGAGATCGCAACCGCGCTCGAGCTTTACTACACAGATCACGAAGCGTACCCGGCGAGCGGAAACGTTACGCCGGCCCTCTTCGGAGGCGTGACGAATCCGTATCTCTCGTCGACCCCGACGAACGCCCTGGGGCGGCAGCAGTACGTGTACACCCTTACCGCAGCCGTAAACGGCACACCGGCAACGTATACGCTTTCAGATCCGGGCCAGTACGACCCGACCACCCTTGCGAGCGTTCCACAAAAGGGCGGAGCTGCCGGCGCCGCTCAGCTATGCACCGCATGCACGAAGCTCGCCTACGATCCGCAAGACGGACTCTACGGGCAATAGCGGATGAACGTACTCGTTATCGCTCTCGCCCTCTCGTCCTGGGCCGCGCTCCTTATCGCCGCCGCAACCCGCGCGGAAGACCGCATCTCATCCTCGGATTCGCGCTCGAACTGGTTGCCGATCGTCGCCTGCGGAGCAATCGTCGCCATCGGAAGCTCTCACGGACGAGACCCGTCTGCCTTTGCGGCCGCCCTCGCCTGTATGGCCGTCGTCGTCGGAGCATTCGCCGATGCAAGGACCGGATATCTCTTCGATGCGATAACGATCCCCGCTGCGGTCGTAACCGTTACGGCGGCTATCGCGACCGGCTTGGGCGCCGAGGCGATGTGGGGTGTCATGTTGCTCGTCGGGATCTTTGGTGCCATCGCCGTCTTCTCTAGCGGCCGCGCGATCGGGCTCGGTGACGTCAAAGCGATGTACGCGATCGGCGCGGGCTTTGGGCCGGCGAAAGCGATCCTTATACTCTTCTGCGCTAGCGTAAGCGGACTAGTCGTAACGATGCTCGCGGAACGTATCGCGCGTCGAGCGACGGTATCTCGCGAGATTCGCTTCGGACCCCACCTCGCGATCGGGAGTAGCCTTGCTCTGATCGCCGGCGACCGGATCGTGCACGGGGCGCTCGGCCTGTGACGAACATGATGAGACGCAAGAAGTCCCTGCCTCTCGGCGTAGACCTCGGTGCCGAAGTCGTTTCGATCGTTGCCGCCAACGCGTCTACCGATGGATTCACGATCGCCGAGTCGAGGACGCTCGAGGTCATCAAGCCATCTGATGGTAACGTCGATCGTGCGATCGCAGAGACGCTTCGAACGATTATTTCGGGATTTGCCACGAAAGAACGTCGATGCATTCTGGCTGCTCCGCCCGCGGAAACGGTAATGAAAACATTCCGCGTTCCCCCGCGTATGCGTCGTCGCGAAGCAGAACGTGCGGCCGCGCTGGAAGCCAACGTCATCGTCGATTGGCCCGGTGCCGAGCGGCTCGTCGCGCTCGATCCTATCCCAGGTCGTTCCGATGAGATGCTCTTGACGATCGCGCGCAACCGATCGATCGAACGAATCGTCGCAATCGCCCGCGCGGGAGGCTTGCGCGCGGTCGCGGTCGACACGCCCGCATGCGCGTGGCGTCGCGCTCTGCCACGCGCGGACGCGGTCCTAGACTGCTCGAGCGACCAGGCGACTCTCGACATCTTCGGCGATCCGATCGGCGTAACGCACCGCTTCCCGCCGCGTCTCATCGACGAGCGGCTCGCTTCCTCCGTTCGCGCCGCACTCGTCGAAGCGCGTCGCGATGGAATAGCCGATCCACAGCGTTTGGCAATCCTCGGAAATCAACTTCGGCTGGAGCTCCTCGAAGAGCTTCTCCGCGATGACGGATACGCGCTCTCGCTCGCCTCGATCGGCGATATCGAGGCACCGAGTTGGGCGCTCGCATACGGACTTTCCACGTGGTCGATCGCACGACGCGGGGTAACGTCGCAATGATTCGGGCGAATCTACTTCCACGACCAAAAGAATCCGTCTCGCTTTTCGGCCTCCGTGTCGATTCGGAGTACGCTCGAGAAGCGATCGCGGCGCTAGGGCTCTCCTTACTCGTAGCGTCGATCGGCTTTTCTCTCGAAACGCTCCGCATAGCACATCTCGAGGCAGACGTCGCAGCTCAGGAACGCGCGATCGATGCTCGCTCGACCGAACGCGCATCGGCTAAGGATCTTGCCATCGAGACGGCCCGCTACGAGCGAATCGACCGCGACGCGCATCTTTATCGCACGAGCGGAAACGCGATCGCGGTGCAGATCGCCCGGCTCGGTAATCGCACTCCGAGTAACGTCTGGCTCGACACGATGGAGCACACGGAAAGCGGATATACGGTGAGCGGCAACGCGCGAAGCATCGCCGGCGTCGGCAACGCGATGGCCGCCTTTGGAGGTGCTCCGGATATCCTCCGAGCCGATCTCGTTTCGATCGATGCGAAGCGTTCGGGGAGCGAGCCGGCAGCATTTACCGCCGACGTCGTCCTTTCGGCGGAGGTGCTGCAGTGAGCGACGACCCATCGTCGACCGTCATTCGCATGATTCGCGTATCGGCCGTTGCATGCGCGATCGTCGCCGCAGCCATCGTTTACTTTTCAAGTGCACCGAAGCTCGCCATCCTATCAGCTCGCCTCGATGAAACCGGCGCCGTCCTCAGATCCGACGACATCGTACTTTCGACCGTCGGGCGTGTGCGCGCGCGACGAGATCTTCTGCAG
>Ga0116229_10010728_pt1 | contig 13678 bp, 7 predicted proteins | sample S1TSphgellanicum_3_FD_87313 | JGI IMG/M metagenome (GOLD analysis project Ga0116229, IMG submission 87313) | Host-associated microbial communities from peat moss isolated from Minnesota, USA - S1T2_Fc - Sphagnum magellanicum MG | ecosystem: Host-associated > Plants > Peat moss > Unclassified...
ATATGAAGTAGTAAGAAGGGAGGTGGACGGAAAAAGGAGGTAGAAAGAGGGGAAGGGGAGTGTGTAAGAGAGAAGGGGGGGGGGGGGGGGGGGAAGGGGGGGGGGGATATTTACCATATCCGGATCACATCCAACACAGTGATTCCCATAAGCGAATCATGTTTATAGTAATCCAATTTTTTTTTTGAAGAAACGGACCTGAAATTGGATTACTGATTCCAATTATGTGTGGAACTGGAACAAAGAGAGCTCTAATTTTTATTTTTTAAAGAACCAAAACTGGACATTCTTCGTACAAGTGAAGAACTGTTGAACATTGGACTTAACAAGTCTGGGTGTGTATTTTGGGTTCTTATTGAGGTTTTTTTTTTAATCAAGGTGGGCTGAACAACAGCCATCTGTGCCAGTTCCACCTTTGGTGCAGCCAGTTCACTTCCAATGTGAAGTGCCCGTGCAGAATCTGCTTTGAGATATCAAGCAATGGTGGGAAACACTGGGTTACTTTCCAGAAAAGAAAAGGCCCCTTTGTTTGTAGAACCTGGCCCTGGCAGAACCTTTTACCACCTAACGGAACGGATGATAAAAAGGGGGCTCGGTCTGATTCCGTGGGGATGGACTGGGCCCATTCCAGAGTCCATAACAACAACAATTCATTTCTTTTCATTTCAACCCACAGCGAAGGAAAACTGTTGTGCTGTGGTCAGTTGGATTTTTGTCCTTTGTTTTCTGGAACAAGCCGGATTAAAGCTTTGTACTTTGCTTGTTCTTGCAGTAACAACTACTTCATGATTCTGATTCAATTTCTGGAGTGGGTGGGGGGAATCGGAAAGTGCGGTGAGGGAGGGGGCGGGCCTGGTGGCTTGTAGTAGCCAATTTCAGCATGCCCTCTCACACCCCCCCCCCTCTAATGGAACTAACTTCACCTTCAATCAGTTGCTGCACTTGGCACTACACTGTCGTTTTGCAGGTTCCAAAAATACGGCATGAATGATGGTAGCTGTGTTCGACTTTGTGTTCCCGTGTAAGACAACGGGGTCAGACATTGGATGTTGTTTGCCAACAATAACAAGGGAACTGATTGGAATTTTAACTCTTTCACCGGGGGTGGGGTGGGGTGCGGGGGTGTACCAAGTTGGCCTTAGCGAGCTCCCCTTTCCCTCACTCTTTATATGCATGTGGCTTTGATCAGCTCTCTTGGCAAGAAACAATGATCATCATGAGGTTCAATAGAGATTCTTGCTAGGGCCAAAGTGACTGCAACAACTTGTAAGTGGCCTTCTGGGATTTAGTGAAGAACGAATTAACACTAGGTTTTGCTATCGCCAAGGTGAGCATTTTAATTTCAAGAGCTATTGTTGCAACTTATAGCATCTCCAATGATGCTCAGTATGTGGCCCTGCAATAGAAATCTTGGATGAGGTACGGCAATCAAATCCAGTGAACTCACTGGATGACTACTGTGACCCTGATCAATTGCACAGCTTTCAGAGCCTTGGAAGAGTCTAATGAACAGAGTCAAATCATATTCATTGGTTGCTCCCTCTGTCTGATTGGCTAGATAGTTTGATTGGTCCAGATGGGTTGCTCTTACTAGTCTTGCACCTATTTTTGCAGTTGCAGTTTTATGACTTTTATGGATGTGGTTGGAAAAAAAGAGAGTAAGTAGAGACACTTGAGAAATGTTTTTTTGCAAGGGTTAACATATTGAGCATTGCTGGAGATGGTCTAATGAACTGAGCCCTCTGACCAAGAAGCACTTGCAAGGTGGTGATGACGAGTCTGTACGCACTAATAAGCCATTTTCGTTGGTTTTGCTCAATTTACTTGGTCATGATGCAAGTTTAGAGCCTACCCACAAGAACTAAAGTTAATGTGATTGAGAGCTTCTTCCTTACGCTGCTACAACATAAGTACCTATTTTTGGCTTGCTTTGAGGATTGCACTCTATGTATTTGGAAGGTTCAGGCTTCCTAATTGTTTGCTCATCTTAGTTAGTACCATTTAATTAATTTCTTTATTTTGGGACGGTGCTTAGCTTCAAAGTTTGAGCAAGATTTAGTGTGTCCACTCCAATTTTGCACAACAATCCAACCCAAGTATAACATGAAAGCACGACACTACAATACCAAAAGACTACATAAATTTTCCCTAAACCTCTTCACACGAGCTCCAATATTTCACCCTAGTAGATGGAGTTTTGGGAGTGAAGAAAGGATTAGTTGTCTAAGGAGTGGTAACTTGACAAAGAATCAAGAAAAGAGAAAATGAGGATAAGGGGCCCTCTAACACAAATTCTTGGGGGTGAAGAATCAAGCAAATACAAAATAATTTGTTGAGCCAACTTATAAAACATGTCTGATTCAAGTCCTTTTAATAATGGGCTCACTTCACAAATCCCTAGTTTCCGTTCTATTTATGTACAAACTTGCTCAGTTGGTTTGCTTGGGATGCTTGGTGCTTGTCTAAAGAGCACCAGCCCAAAGAAATTGGTGAACTCAGAACTTAGAGGCAGTGTTTTGTTAGGGGGCAAATTTTTGACAAGTTTTCAACCAGTAATTATTTATTTATTTTGACACAGCCAAAGGATTTTTGTGAGAAAAATGGGCCTAATTGCCACATTTCAAGGTTTTTAAATAGCCAGATTTTTACAACAGGTTTCCAGCAGATAGCCAAAATATAACAGGATTCTCAAATTTTTGAAAATTTCATATCTAGTCTCTATACCCTAATACCTAGGCTAGTTCAAGAGCAAGGTGCCCAATAATTTTATTTTTTGGTCAATTGTGTTTGGCAATAAAATATAATAGTACTATATTATTTGCCATTATATTAAATAATGAGGCTACTGTGTTTGAGAGCTTCATTCAGATTTTTGGCATGACAGGCACACATTTTTCAGAAATTTCGGCAATTCCAAAAACTAATTATTCAGTGCCTAATCATCCTAGGTAGTAGGTACTAGGGTAACCAAATTTGGCTAAATCTTCTTGTTAATGATCACAAGTTTGGGCTACATCACAAATTGGATTAAAAAAATAATTAAAAAAATTAAAAACTCAGAATATTGTTAATAATAAAAATACTCCCCCTTTGACAAGGAAGAGGCAGCAGGATTTTTACAACAGGTTTCCAGCAAGTAGCCAAAATATACATGGATTCTTTAAATTTTTAACTTTTGTATCTGGTCTATAGCCAAATTTGGGCTAGATGATCACAACTTTGGGCTACATCATGAAATGGGGGAAAAAAACAAAAAAAAACTCGCCACTGAGTCAGAAGTCAGAACATTTTTAGACAAAACACTCCAACTCTGACAAGGAAGCAGTGTTTCTTTATCTGGCGACATTTCGCCATTTTTCGACAAAGAAATTGGGAAAAAAATGTTTTTAAAACGTGAATTCGATTATTATTATTGTTGTTGTTGTTGTTTTTTGGGTTAAATTTCGCCAAATTTTGGATATCAAATTTTAAAATTTTTAATCTTTAAACACTACAAGGAAGAGGAACTTGGAAGAGAAAAGAAAACCAAAAAGAAAAAGAAAAAAAGAGGGCGGTAATAAGCTACAGAGTTAACAGACCTAGTACATAAACTATGGTTAGGTGTGAAAGTTACCTGAAGTTAGTTACTGCAGTTAAGGACGTGCTAGGAGGAAGAAGAAGAAGAAGAGGAAGAGGAAGAAGCTCAGAGGCTATGGAGTTTACCGATTTCGCAGCCTCGCACTAGCGAGCTTTGTAGGTGTACTGGGCTCGCAGGCTCTACGGTCTGTACCTGGATTTCCTCCGCTGTTGTACTGGGAGCTCGTTCTCTCATTTTAGTTTTTTATTTCATTTTTTTCTCTGAAGTATTTGCCACAGGGGAAGAACGAGTGTAATGAGAGAGAGAGAGAGAGAGAGAGAGAGAGAGAGACGGTGCTGCAGATCGAGGTTTGTTTGCCGCAAAAACAAAATCAAAAATAAAAATAAAATAGCGACGTTCTGTTTTTTTGCCTTGCTGAAGAGATCTATCATGGCCTCCTCCTCAGGGCTGCTTCGTTGTTCCTCCGTTATTCTCTCTTCCTTTTTATTACTGAAAACCAAGCAAGAATGGACTTGTTTGCTGTTTGCCTGCTAGGTTCGTCTCATGTAGAAACACTCGGTTTTGTGGAAAACATTGTAAAGAAGATCAGATCAGTTTGGAAGTTAGACCCGACCCGGAGCATAGCAAGAAGTTGCAGCACAAACTAGTAGCACGCAAGTAGAGGACGTCGTCAGGAACGGTCGTCGTCTTCCAGCTATCATTGGTTTTTCACAGGTTTGAAATCTCTCAAGGAACAACAATTCCAGAACCAGAAATTGGCTTGGATTTCCTGCATGCTTTTGCTGTCGTGTTTCCTCTTTGTATGTGGAAGAAGATGGAAAACCGAAACATGTCGTGACATTCTCATTTGCGAAGCCGCAGAAGAAGCGCAAGAGGGTTTATTAGGGCAGTAGAGCCGCACCTAGTTCTGCGCTGCAATTTACGTTTCTGTATGATAATGAGGGAGTTGGCTAGGAGAATGACGCCTTGTGATCCTTAGTTCACCCTCCTCATCATGCTCGTGCTTGTCGGATCCTTCTTGCCCGAGGTGGAGTCTTGGTAACAGCCTTCTTAACAGGGGCAGCAGCGGCGGCGGGGGTCGCCAATATCATCTTCTCTCTCAAGGAGGCTAGACGTCCACAGTTTGCAGGACTGCTGTTTAGCACATTGATCCTCCTCCTCATTGTAGGTGCGTTGTTTGATGGCTCTAGATCTCCTCATTCACCATGTCATGACGATGATGATCAGACCATCACTTGCAAGGGAGTTGATAGAGAGAGGAGTCTTATTGTTTCCACGATTGACTGACTGACTGTCTGACTGACTATGGACCTGAAGAACATGGTCAAGAAATCTGTAGGGAGGAGGATTACACAGGTCTTCTCCTTGATCAAACGTAGAATTACAGTATGGTGATCTTTCATCAAAGAGATTGGAGCTCTCAGAAAATGCACCTGGCAGCCATCGAGTCCATATCAGGGTTAGAGTTGTATGACTAAGTGGAATTGATGTAGTCTCTGCATCATGGGTTCAAGACTCACTCTGTCTCCAGTTTGTGAAGAGAGATTGACTGACTGACTGCTATGAACCCAGAGAACATGGTCAAGAAATGTTTACAAGGGAGGGTTACACATTTCTTCTCCTTGATCCCCCTCTGCATCAAATGCAAACTTACAGTATGGTGATCTTTCATCAAAGAGACTGGAGCTCGCAGAAATGCACCTTGCCAACATTGAGTCCATATCAGAGTTAGAGTTGTATGACTAGGTGGATTTGATGAAGTCTGCATCATGTGTTTGAGACTCACCGTCTCCAGTTTTTGGAGGGAGAGACAGAGAGTATATTGGTTTCATTTGATCTTTTGTGTTCTTGTTGTGTTCAACAAGTGCGGTTTCCTGACATGCTGTTGCACTACTGTGGTCAGGCATGGTGAGTGTGGTGTGTGGGGTGGAAAAAGAAGAAGACTACTTCACCTAATTTGAGAACAAGTATTGGTTTTGTTTGATCTTTTGCTTTCTTGTTGTGTTCGACAAGTACGGTTTCCTGACAGGCTGTTGCAATACTGTGGTCAGGCATAGGGATTGTGATGTGTGAGGCGGAAAAAGAAGAAGACTATCTCACCTAATTTGAGGAGATTCTCAGCTCTAGACAAAGTCTACGGGGTGGTGTTGAGGACGGCCATTGCTATCCGACAAACAAATACATATTGGAGATTGGAAGGGGCAGTGTGTGGGCAATGCTCTGTTGCAACTATGATGGCCGTGTGTGGGGCTTCATCAGTTCTCAGCCGATCCTCGTTCCCATATGAATGCATTGACCCTTGCACTGGTGCATCTCCTGTGGGTTTGCAGACTAGTCTTTTGTGTTGGGGCACCACCACCACGCTGGAGAGTGAGGCGTCCTCTTGTTTATCAGCAACCATGGGCAATTCAAATGATCCTGAGGATTCTGGAGCATCACAGCCACCTCCTTGGAATTCAAGGGATGGACGGCAGACTGAGGTTGCTCCCACTTCACAACCCAAATCTTTAGATATTACAGTACCAAGTTCAAATGATGTACAAGAATCAGGAGGTGTGAGCCAAGGGCAAGTAGATACAAGTAATAGAGGCAATATGGTGCAGAATGCTTCTACACTTCAAGTTGTCCACATAATGAAGGAAGAGGGATCTGAATATCTATCTCAGGTTCATGTGAAGCAAGAGGACTTTCCAGGAGCTGGTAGAGATGGGATTATCAGTCCACCAAGAAAGCGGCTGTGTGTGGAAAGCCCTTCAGGTTACACCTTGCAGGAAAGGTTCGGTAGTCAAGAAGTTGAGGCATCACCTCACCAGCATTCATCGCCTACCACAAGTAACATAGGAACCACACAGGATGTGTCAGGCAGGTGGAAGGAATCAGGTCACAGCTCAAGCAGTCACTCAGGTGAGCAGCCTAACAAGGGAGGCCAACAGCAGCTATGGTGGCTGACACCCAGGAGTTCACCTGCTGAGCAGCCACAACAACCAACTTTGAAGAATGTGGAAGGTAGGGACGGCATGGGAGAGCTGGCCTTTGATGGAGGGGGACAGAGAAGCACTTCAAAAGAAACTGATTTTTTATTCAAGTCACCCACTTATGATCCATACATGCTCAATGCATTGGATAGCAAGCAAGGCATAACAGGTTCACAAACAGTTGTTTCTTCTCTTGGTGGAAGTTTGACAGCAAAACCAAATGCACTGGAGCACCCATTTCTGCCACCCTGGGATGCAACATCTGCTAGGGTTGGGGGCAGCAACATGGTTGCCAACTTGGAGGATTCATCCAGGGCAGCAAATCTGTTCCCTGGCAGTAGAGTTGCAGGAGGTCATGGACTTTGCATTACTTCAAGGCATGAAGCACATGATGCATCAATGGTGAATGCTAGTGGGAGTTTAGAAAGACATCACTCGCTACCTGGAACTGCTCCGCCTGTGGGATTGGAGAGTACAACTGTTGAGACAAGGGGCACACGTGGCTTGCAGCTGCCCATTGGCAATTCACATGGAAATGCCATCACCAACTTTCAGGGGCACACTCAAGGGACCATGCCTTTAGATGTAGGTGCTCCCCAGGCATTTCCATCCAGGGGATTCTCTCAAGCAGGCCCTTTTCCCAATGCCATTGAGGATCCTCTTAGTTTTAGTATGTCAATGGCAGGGCTCTCGAGCACAGGACGTCCAAATGCTGGGCAAGCTCCACAATACTTGGAAAGAAATCTGCAGAAGATTAGCAAGGATATGATAGCATGCAGTCTGCAAGCAAATGCACAGTCAAGCATCCCTGTTCCAACTTTCATGAGCTCGTTACAAACAACAGACACATCACACATGAATGTACCAGATTTGAGCTCTGTAGAACTTCTGCAGCTAATGCAGAGGTCTGCAGATTGCTACCCTAGGCACACACTTCCTCAAGGGATTGGCAATTCTGTTTCAGATTTTCAGTTCTCAAGTGCACGCCCTGCATCGGAGTACAGGTTGCTCCCTACTGAGTTGAATCTGTCGCAACCAGCACAGGGAAACCATACTCTAAACTGGGCCCAGAGGCCAGAGGATGGCTTTGGGACAGAAGCTGGAGATCTGGCTAGAAGCCATGGACATCCTAAATCACTGCAACTTGATTTATCATTTCCTGCTCGGGCAGCGCCTCCATCAGTAACTGCAGTGATGGATGGCAGGTCAATTGGCCAAAGGGTCTGCCTTCATGATTACAGTTCCTATGAAAGCTTTGCTCGGGCCATGCGGAAAATGTTTGAGGATTGCATCCCAGATGAAGATCTTGCTGCCACAGAGCAAGAATTGCATCTTGGGAATGCCATTCCAGGCTATGTAATTGCTTATGAAGATGAAGAGAGAGATCTTCTTCTTGCTGGTGATCTAGCTTGGAGGTAAAGCACCCGACTTATTCCCTTTCCAATAATGATGAAATGTGGGTCTGGCTGAAGCAGTATGAGCTAAGTTATTTTTGAAAGGATAGAAGGGTAGTAGTATGATGTATATATAGCTTAGCTTCTGTTTTGACTGTTTGAAGATTGTTCCTGTAGTTGTCTGCAGCCTTTCAGGATAAATAATCCTTTCTAGGAGTGGGGTAGTTAGCTAAGTGTCTTGAACCTCACATGCCTCTTCAAAGTGTTCATGGTAGCATATGACTGATGTGTTGGTGAGTGGAATGAACAGGGAGTTTGTGCGGGCAGCAAAGCGGATCAGGATAGTATCAGCTCTCAAGAGTTCACGGCCAAATGTTTCTACAGGTGCATTAGAGTGTTGTCATTTGTTCACCAATGTCATCTTAAGTTTCTGTCCATGCACTCTTTTGTGAATGTGGTTGCCTTGTGGGTATAACTTGTATTCAAGATATGGTTGCTAAACCTTCTTCCTTGTCCATAAACCTACTTGGGCCTATGACTGGTCAGCATTGTGTTTGGTCTGATTCATTGCTAGTGACATCTCCCTCAATTTCAACTGTAATCAAACAACTAGGTTTGGTATCATATGGAATATTAGGGTGAAGATCTGGCAGCCAAATCATACATAGCAGATTTTCTGGAGCTTGATGCAGTGTTCTTAGTTAAAACTCTCATAAGGTTATGGTTAACTAGAAGGTTTCATCAAGGTTCAAATCATCCAGACACTGTTAGTGGGTGAAGAGCACAGAGAGGGGCTGCACATCTTTGTGGTCTTCCATGTTTGGCTTCATGAATAAGGAGATTTTTTTCAACCTGGTTCTCATGCTAAGATCTCTTGTTGGCCACAACTGCAGGTATGTGAAATCAACTTGAGTCATCTTCAGTCCAAGGACACAAGCAGAGTAGACTCTGAATTGGCACAGCAGAATGCAAACAGCTTCTTTAGGTTTTTTCGCAGGAGAACCCTCTTGCCCCCCATTTTTCTGTCCTAGTTGAGAGGAACTCAATTGAATTGAAGGTATGCACCCTTCCAAGTTTCAGATGGGTGATCCAGTTTGTGTTCTTTTCTGTCAGCCAGATGTATTTATCAACTCTACTACACTCTCATTGAGCAATGTCAACTAACCTCACATTGTCACTGTATGTCATGTTTGAGAAGGGCAAAGATGCTTTAATGTGAGATTGCATTGCACCAGAGGTATATATATTTGCAGTGATATCAAATCTATTTGCATATGTGAGCAGGTGGACAGAATATTATACATTATCAAAAGTAAGCTTTATTCATTGGCTATAACACTTCAAATTAAAACTTCTGTATTTGTGAGCTGACAAACAGGGCCCTATTATGCACTATTAGATTCCCACCCATCAAAACTAAGAAAGTTATGCGAAAACATCACAAATAGAAATGCATTTGCAGGAAATACCTGATAGCTAATGCACCAGATGATGAATCCTGACATATGGGCTGTAGTGATTGAATGACTTTAGTTGCATGACAAGCATGTCAAATATAAGTCTACAAAGCCAAGAGGGATTAAAAAGACATTGAATTTGGGGGAATCTGGCAAGGAAAGGGGCTGATGAAAAGGGCAGAGAAAGCCAGAGATGGCAACAATCCCAAGAAGGAATCAAAAGTTGAAGCACATGAAAGTTTGTATACACCAATTATTGACATTGCCTTTACAACATTTTTTTTCACCTCCTGTGCACAGTCACATCAATACAAATATTCTGTTTGTGAGCCTTGCATTTCATCTAACTTGATCAAATATAAGGCTGCCCCCAATCTGATCATATTTTAGGGGCAGATACAGAGAAGTCCCCTATTGGATGAGCCTGATCTGCTCACACCATCAAACCCCACAGCTGAAGCTAGTTGTCCTGTATGAAACCGTGTATTCAACCAAAGTGGGAGCAAGATGAGAATTTATCCTGACATTCTAGGCAAAGCCATTCTCTGGAAGCCTTGAATCTGTAGTTAGAGTTTCATCCATACCTAAGTGCACTAAGGTGACTTGGTATCTGCAATTGGAACCCGGACATAAAGTTGGCCATACAGTGTTACCACTGCTGATGTTTGATGAGCATTGATGCGTGAAGGCAAGGTTATAACCTGCATTAGTACCATCCACAAATATGGTGTTTCAGAGTTAGCCTCAACTAGGTGAAGATCACTGTTCTCATATGGAGCAGTCATGACCCTCCACAATTTTGATATCATTAGCCAACAGGATTTGAAATGGCATCTGACTATGTAGAAGCCTATGACTCCACCTGATCTCCCTAAACTTTTCAGATAAGAGCCTTTACCTTTCTGAAAGGAGTGACACCCCAAGGATTATCAGGATCCTCAGGCATCCCTGCAATAACAAGCCTGCCACCTGGCTCACACTGGATTCGTACCTGCCATTACAGAACACTTTTTATATGCCTTGGAAACACACATCTCTGTCACAATAGACTAGTCCCATTCAACATCCCATCTCTCTCTGTCTCACACACACATATGAAGCTTCTTCCCCTGAGCTCCTCTTTGGTTAAGGCAGTTCCTCAAAGCAGATATTTCACATATGAATAATTTGACACCAGTGGGGAATAAGAGTTTTGCAAACCTCCTCACGTGCCAGTCCAGGAACAAGGGCATAAATCTCAAAGCATCTACCTGCAAATCAACCAAAACTTTGCCTAGTCAGTGGCACAGCTTAACACATTCAATTTATGAGGAAGGCATAGTCATGCATGCTTGGCATTATAACCATTTCATTCAATTCTGAAACAAAGCATCCAGACTATGTAGCCAAGAGTTAGCCAGCTTCAATCGTAACCTGGTTAACAAAAAAGTGAGTGAAGATACAACTGCCAAAAAGCAGTGAGGCACTGAGAGAAGACAAGACAGGTAATGGGACTCACATGTTTGTGGACATTGATCTTAACCCAGTCAGCTTTGGGACCCTCATCAACTATATGGGGTTCAAAAGCAGTCACAATCCCATCATTCTGCTTTACCTTCACTGGGTGCCTCACAGAATCATGCTTCAAACTTCTCTTTCCTGTGTTTGCTACTGCTGAGTTGCTGGGTGGGCTTTGTTCCGTCAAGCGTGGTCTCCCCTGTGCTCGTACAGCTTTCACTGCTCGCTCCAGCACAGTTGATGCTCCCTTTCTCTTTACCCCAGTTCCTGCTGCATTTCACCCCTTGCTCCCATGGTCATATCCATTTATTCCAAACCTGGTCTCTCAAGTGCAGCTAAGAAAGACTTTCACCAGCTCAAGGTCCAGAATAGTCCTAGCTGACTTATACCACTGATTTATAGGAGAACTGACCTACAAGTTCAGCAGGTACTGAAGAGATTCATCAACAAAGACTTCACTGTTTTCCATCTCTAATGTATGTCATAACTCTGGGAAGAACATGTATGCCTCAAGGTATGCCTCTGGGACGGGAAAGAGGACCACAAGGAGTTGAACATTTGTTACCAATACTTGTCAACTTCTTCTCCTTCTTTGTATGCTTCCCGCCAGAGCCTTTTTCCTATGATACAAAAAGCAATCAGACCAACAGAAAGATACTGCACAAGGTCATTCTCAAAATGACATATCACCAGACCAGTGTCAAGACCATCTTGACACTGGAATCAACAGCCTGAAAGTTTAAATTTGAGGATTAAAAAATCACAAAATGTTTGACCATCCAGGGTATCTATACAATGTTCAGTTCAGTTCAGGCAGTAATTGACAAAGTAAATTGCTATATTGAATTCTTCAACTACTCTGCCACCTAAGCAACCAAAAAAACTCCACTTACACTTGTATCTTTAGCATCCCCATTCCCTGCGCGTTGAGAGTGCCAGCCCTGCATTGCACGTGCAGCTGCATCTCGTCTGGCTCGTCCTGAACTAGATACACCTCCAGGACTTGCCTAAAAAATCAGCATTTGAGGCATAGTCAAGCACCTGATGGACTTCTCAAACAACTGTGGTGACATCCATAAGCAGAGTTGTAACTAGTAGATGTATGTTGCTGAACTGTTTGAGATGCAATGTGATGTTGCAACTCAAAAGTAAAGAAATGATTGGTACATTGGCTGTAGGTGTAGCAGGAGACCCTGTGCCCTGGGCATCCATCTGCAGAAAGGAGCTATCCATTTGTCCTGGCCTGTGACTATTTCCAGACCCTGGAACCCCTGTCTTGTACCTCTCATAGTCCAGCAATGCCTGCAGTGTCAAGTTTTGTCAGGTCTACCCAGTTAACAAGTTATGAAGCCCTAACTGAAATATCCTGCCAAGCAATACAACCTTCTCTTATTTTCTTCCAATTGAAACTTGAAGATCAACAAAACCCATGACCAGGAATGTTTAGTGCTTCTACCTTTTCATAAAAGCCACGGAATGACCATGAAATGGTTGTACATGTCCTGAAGCATTTCCATCCACAACTGTCAGCCTATCTTTACAAGGTAGTTCTTCAGGTCTGCCAGTAGACTGGGAGATGGAATGCCATAACCAATACATTCTGATCCATGTGCAACAAAAAAAAAGAGAGAAAAACACATTCATTGAACACTAGTGCCACCGTCAATTCTCCTCTGCAACCCACCCTTTACTGCCTACAGGAAGGAGAGAAGGTTCCTAATGCCAACACCCAAATTGTATGAGACTCCAAATGCGGTAATATTGACATATATATCATCCAAGTGAAACAAAAGAATGATGCTTACTTAGGTGGTTTGAACTCTTCGCCAACCCTCCGCCAGAGCTTGCTGGCTGTAACCTACACAATGCAGATTGAGGCACACAGCCCGAATGAAACAAGCCACTTGCATTGGCATTAGAGGTAGCCCACCCATATACAGCAGGTGGAGGTGCAGGAGTGGTTTCTATCCTTGCATGCCTTAGTGTGGGATTGATGGAAGTCCTCAGAGTTACATAGCAGGCTCTTAGACCAGCTGTGCTGTAGTATACTCTTAGGTATCCCAGATCTTCTTGTGGACTACATGCTGTAATTCCCAGCACCATGAAAACCTCTATAAAGGTTCCTCCTTGTCCATGCCAACAGAAAAACTTTGTCATCAAGCACTATGGTATGGAAGCATACATGATCATGGCCGCCAAGCCTGGTAACCACTCTCCAAAGCCTGCACACAACCATCCAAAGAAGAAGCTCTCAGTCGCTACAGTTTGACAGATCAACGCCTCTTACCATTGTTGAGGTCCTCTCTGACCGTGGTTCTGCATGTCTTCAGTCATCAGATCTGGTTAGTAGAAGTCATTGTCCAGTGCAACACTACTTCAGGTCAAGCTTTAACTCAAAGCACTCATTTTTCTTTTCTGGTTCTTTGCATGTAAAACATAGGATTTGATCATATAAAGTGCTCAAGCATACTTTTTCTAGTGTGGGCATATTTCAGGACCACTAAAGAATGCAGGAGCTCAGTATTCCTCATATCTTGTAATCAAATGAAATCTGGTGCTGCTAAGAGAAGAAATCACTAACTTGAGCACATTCAACTCAAGTCCATAAAATTTTGGTGGCTTGTACTCCATATTCCTTTGCTTGAAGAAATGCTCCAGCTCCTCAACAAATTCCATCTGCTCTTCTGCTGTACCCTCTGCATTATCGCCTTGGATTTCCTTGTGTTCCCCTTCCTGTTCCTCTTCCTGTTCCTCCTCCTGTTCCTCCTCCTGTTCCTC
>Ga0116229_10010730_pt1 | contig 13675 bp, 10 predicted proteins | sample S1TSphgellanicum_3_FD_87313 | JGI IMG/M metagenome (GOLD analysis project Ga0116229, IMG submission 87313) | Host-associated microbial communities from peat moss isolated from Minnesota, USA - S1T2_Fc - Sphagnum magellanicum MG | ecosystem: Host-associated > Plants > Peat moss > Unclassified...
GTTTATTGGCACTGGGTGATATCTTTTTCAATTTTCTAATGTTGCATTATTGACTAACATCCCAAAAGGAACTAGCATTAAATGATGAAAAGTTTTAGAGCCTGTCAAGATAGCTTTTAAACTGGTTTTTAAAATGGTACCAAACTAAAATTTGAGTCCAAATGTGACCCTAAAAAAAAATAATAATAATAAATGGAAAATTTCTCAAGAAAAATGAGAATATTTCAAAAGAATAATCCCTTTCAGGAAAAATCTTCACATTTCAAATTGCAAAATTTTGCACTAAAAGACATGTTGATTGAGACGCTCAAGTTAACCCATCATGTTACCAAGCAATCCCTTACCTACCCTTTCTATCTTTTCTTGGCAAAACTTTTATCTCGTGGCAAAACTTATATCTCTTTTTGACTAAAGTTTTTATCTCTTGGCAAAAGTTATATCTTTTCCTGGCTAAACTTTTCACTTGGCAAAACTTATATTTTTTCTTGGCTAAAAAATGTTCTCTCTTGGCAAAACTTATATCTAATTTTTGACTGAACTTCTAATTTTTGGCAAAACGTGTATCTCTTCTTGACTAAACTTTTCTTTTGGCAAAACCTATATTTATCTTTGGTTAATCATTTCTCTTTTGGAAAAACCTATATTTATCTTTGGCTAATCTTTTTTCTATTGGCAAAACCTATATCTATTCTTGGCTAAACTTTTAATTCTTGGCAAAACTTAATATTTTCTTGGTTAAATTTTTTTTCTCTTAGCAAAACCTATATTTCTTCTTGGCAAAACCTATATCTATTATTGGCTAAACTAATATTTTTTTCGTTAAAATTTTTTTTTGGCAAAATTTATAGTTTTTCTTGGCTAATTTTTTTTCTCTTGGCAAAACCTATATCTATTCTTGGTTAAACTTCTAATTCTTAGCAAAACCTATATTTCTTATTGGCTAAACTTTTTTTTTTTGTGGAATTTTTTTTCTCTTTTGGCAAAACCTATATTTTTTTGGCTAAATTTTTCTAACTCTTGGCAAAACCTATATTTCTTATTGGCTAAACTTTTCTTTCTTGGAAAAAATTATATTTATTCTTGAATTTCTTTTTGGCAAAACCTATATTCTTATTGGCTAAACTTTTCTCTCTTGGAAAAACTTATATTTATTCTTGAAATTTTTTTTCTTGGCAAAACCTATATTTCTTTTTGGTTCAACTTTTTTAATTCTTGGCAAATTTTATATTTTTCATTAGCTAAATTTTTCTCTCTTAGCAAAGTTTATATTTCTTCTTGGCAAAACCTATATTTCTTATTAGTTAAAATTTTCTCTCTTGGGAAAACTTATATTTCTTCTTGGAAATGTATTTCTCAGCAAAACCTATATTTCTCATTGGGAAAACTTTTCTCTTTTGGCAAAGTTTATATTTCTTTGGGCAAAATATTTCTCTCTTGGCAAAACCTATATTTTTTTTTGGTTAAACTTTTCTCTCTTGGCAAAACTTATATCTATTATTGACTAAACTTTTAACTCTTGGCAAAACTTATATCTGTTTTTGGCTAATTTTTTTTTCTTTTGGCAAAACCTATATCCATTCTTGGTTAAATTTGTAATTCTTGGTGAAACCAATATCTCTTCTTGGCTAAACTTTTTTTTCTAGACAAAACATGTATCTCTTTTTGGTTAAACTTTTAAGTCTTAACAAAACTTATATCTATTTTGCCAAAAGTTAAAAGTTTAGCCAAAAGTGCACCCTTGTTAAACTCCGACCTCCCAACAATTCTTTCATGTCTTTTTTGGTCAAAATCATACCTTTCAACAAAACTTTTATTTATTTATAGCAAAATCCCTACCATTTATTATAATCTTCATGTATTAGATAAACCTTTACTTCTCAACAAAACCTTTTTATATTTTGGCTAAACCTATATTTATTGGCAAAACCTCTTTATTTTTTAGTTAAACCTCTACTTCTCTAGAAGGAAAAGAAATATTAATGGAATCCACAAGGTGTAAATTGAATTTAAGTATATATGTTTTATAGAAATCAATTAAGGACATAAAAAATAATGTTGATTTTATTTAGAAATAATTAAGGAGGTAAAAGAAAATATTAAAAAATTCTTGTATTTTCAACAATTATCTAATTTCATCATATAAATCATTAAAAAATAATGGAAAACATATGGTTTGTACATGGGGGTTAAATTATATAGAGGTTGAAGGTTTAGGTTTTGGGCATTACAATATTCATGTCAACTTTAAGTTAACACCATGTTTGTAATGATTTGGAGTTCCCAAAACTAACCTATTACATGGGTAACATGCAGGTGTTGCTTACTATGCCAATTACTAATAATAGTTGAAGATTTAATCCCAACATGTAATACACACCTATGAAAATAATGCCATTTGTGACCAAAATGAAAGTTTTTTTTTCTTGAAATCCTTTTTTAAAAAAAGATTATATTTCTAATTTCTTATACTTTTATTTTTCATTTTAAATTTTTATTATCTTTTTCTTGTTTTAAATGATTTTTTTCTATTTCTTGTAATTTGATTTCTTGCTTTCAAATTTTATTGTTTTTTTTTGTTTTAAATGATTTTTTTTCTATTTCTTGTACTTTTATTACTCATTCTAAAATTGTCTCTTTCTTATTTTAAATGGATAAAATGCATGTTTATCATAACATATTATACTATTGTCCTATTTTATGCTTAGAACTATTTGTGCACAATAAAAGCTAGAGCCACAAGTCAAATATTTTTTTTGGCTTTTTCTTTTTGTTACGTGATTTACTAGCATTTCTCTATGAGGCAAAAAAGAAGGATAAAAAATATCTAGATGTTTTTAAAGATGTATTTTGAACTTGGATAAACAATTACCAAAGTGATGGATATGTAATTGAAATTAAGAATTTTCAATCCTATTGGTTCTTGAAGGTTTGAAACATTGGAAAGTGAATTTTTAAGGGCTTGGGAAGATTGAAAGTGGAGAAAATGCATCTATCTTTTTGCAAGGAAAATTTCAAATTTGAATATGGATTGATTAAAATATTTGATTTTTTAAGAACATTAAATCATTTAACTAACACTTAATATTTTTGGTAACTAGGCCTAGCTAGTGAGTTCCATATCCCAATGGCAAAACATCAAATGAGGGTTGAGTTATTTTGTAGTTAAAGGTCAACATTGTTTGCAAATTGCCTTATTGAATGGACTTGGTAGTTGCATTGATGCTATCAAATTGTTGTTATCTACCCATAGGATTTTGATTTCAATTCCATGATCCACTTAGCGAAAACAAAAACTCAAGTGAATATTAATTTCAAAATTAAATATGGGAAGACCTTGACATGCTTTGCCCATTTGGTGATAATTGCAATAAAATATGAAAGAGTCGACTCCCAACTTCACAATTCCATTTGTGACAAAATCATGTTTCAAATTGAATAATTTTCACAAGAAATGTATAAACTCTTTGAAAGAGATTTGAAACTTCCAGCTTTATCAAACTAGGAAGACTTGTAAGCTATGGACGAAAATCCCTGTTCAAATAATTGTTTTATGCTTCATGTGCAAAAAAGAGACTTCAACAAAAAAAAGCTCTAAAAGCAACTAATTGTTTTTAAAGATAGGGCAAGGTCAATGTGCAAACATAAAGTATGTATTTATGGATATAAATATACAAAGATGGACATGCAATTTGGTAAGTTTAATGTGGATGCATCACTTAAAATGTTATGCATTTCATTTAATACCCTCTCTTTCTCCAACCTCCCTTTTGGTTCCTTTCCCGTGTTCAAATCTGTAACAAAAATCACAATATGATATTTAAATCCAAAGAAACTTTAGTCCTCATCTCCTTCTCTTGCTCACCAATGCAAGGAAGATGAACATGCAACATCCAAAAATATTTTGGATAGAAAAAATCAAACAATGTGTCTTTTCATAAGTAATTAGTCAAAGATGTGTCTTTTCATATCTAAGAACATTAGGGCACACAAATATACATGGCTTGAAGCCATAAACTTTGGATAATTCCAAAAGAACAGGACAAGGGCATGGGTAATTCTTTTATAATTAATGCTTGGGATCTACACTTCTACATAGTCCAATTTTTTTTCCTTGGTGAAAATCGCCAAATTTCCTTAACTTTTTTAGGTGGGTCACTTGTACGCTTGGAATTAAAGGGGGAAAATTGAACTTTTCATCTAAAACACTTATCATGGAAATGGATGCCAAAATTGGCGTTGGTAACTCACATTGTATTTTGTTGCCTTCAAAATGATGCCTATCAATTTGCCAAATATTAGCTTATGGCCAACCTTATTTCCATCTTCTCCCTTTACACCTATTGATTTTTGCCACTTTGCATCTTTGATATGAACCTTAGATCGATCCTACCTATTTAGGGTTCCTTTTGTCACTCATTCTCTCCCTTGCAAGAGGAAATCATCAAGGCCTAAACCTAGCTGAACTTTGTATGTGCATTGTGTATAATCTTGGAATGTTGTAATGAGCATTGAGTGTCCAAGTTTAAGCATTTAATTTTATGAAGTTATATATTATCAACATGTAATGGAAATGTTGAATGGGCAATGGGCATTGATGACTAAATGATTGGTGTTCTTAAATAACCTTGGAGATTAGAATGTTATACATACCAATTCTCTTTTCCATTAATCGCATGGTGGTTGGATCAAGTGTTAACAACTTGACCCAAGTGTTTTACAAGCCTAATGAATGAAGCTAGTTGATCCAAAAAGTTGATTGGTAAAAAGTTAAAGACATTTCATGTAAATAAGGTTGTTGTATTCCAAGGTATTAAGTCAAGGGTTACAAAACATATTTCTAAAAGGTGGGCCCCCCCACTCCATGGGAGTTCATTGTATGGTTCATTGTACCAATCTTGTAATGCAAATATAATTCTTACATATGGTGAGTAGAATCAAAATCTTGCTCTCCACATTGTACAATTTTTTTTAAAGAGCTTTAAACAACATTTGGAGTTTTCCAAGCTTGTTAAGATAATGGAAACAAAAGGTGTTAAGATTTTGCACAATGTGAAAATTCAATAGATTTCTATTTTTTCTCCAATGAGACATGATATATTTAAATACATGACATTATTGATGATGGCCAATGATGGGCCCAACAATGATAAGGCAAACGTAAATTTTGATTTCCTTTGTGATGTCCAAATTTTGTTGGGGTTTGTTGTCATACTCCTTTTATTGCAATCAACTCACAATTGATTAAATTTAGCAAGTTACAAGATGTGTTCATATGTAATTCTACAATAACAACTGAAGTTTGCCAAGGTGAAATTTATGTTTCATACATAAACATGAACACCTAGTTCAAGCCCGAGGAAATTATTCTTTATATATTTTAGAAAGCACTTGAAATAAAAAAGGTATTTAAAAATATGTTATCAAAAAATGGTATATTTTAATATATTATCATAATGAACACCATATTCAGATATAAGTAGATCATAAATTATATTTTTTCAATAAATTGTATTTTTTCTACACACCATTTGGAATTAAATGGAGATGATTTTCCTAATAGTTCAAGTCTAATGCCTTTGAAGGTTACAAATTCTTAACAGATACTAAGCATGAAACAATTATCATGCATTGCATGACAAATTTGAACATTAGCGTTGAACACTTGACATTTCATGTGAATCAACAACATACATGTTCAAGCTTTATTTATGACACAAGAAGAGTATGTTGCAACCATTGCACTTGTGGGGGCAAATTGTGCAAGTATTTTCTAAACCTTAACACAAATTATAAACATTATGATTATTTGTAAACATCATCATTCATATAATAAATTATATTATTTAAGGTTTGATATTAATATAGTTAAACATATTATATTAACATAACCTTATCACAAATTTATAAACTTCATGATGTTTGCATTATTTTATATCTGCGTTGTGGTTATAACTTGTGTGATTATCTTTTGTTGATGAAATGAATGTTTATGTTTGAACTTTGGTAGGGGTTGTTAATTTCCTTGTTGCAAAATTACAAGGAAGGTTCCTTGCTTACAGGATTATGGATAGTTTGGGTGTGATGTACCCACAATACTAGCTCCAACCAAATGCAAAGGAATGTTTCAATAAGCATTTGAACATTGAATAGTTTATATTTAAGATGGCCATGAAATTTAATGCTTTGGATGCCATGACTAAACTTGCAGATTTAAACCTTTTGCACAACTTTGGTGCATTCATGTAGCCAACATAGTTTTTTTTATCCTTTTTCAAAATACTTCACATTGGCAAAGATTTCCATGCTAGAAATCCTTGGGAGCATGGAAGATGAGTATTGTTTCCATTTTTTGTTGGTTTGCAAATTCAAGTTACACAATAGACTCATTAACAACTTGGGTTTAGTGGTCAAATTTTTTCCCATAAGTTTTTCACCCTTAACAATATTTCATATGCATATGTATATGTGGCATGAAGATCGTCCTTTGTATGGTGTAGGAGTTTGATTTGCTTAAAGCTGTCAATTATGTAGTTTTTGATGTAGATGTTGGAATATCTTTTGCTTAGGTTTTGGCAACTCATGTTTGTTGGTTTTTTGTGTAAGTGAATTATAATGGATACCACTTCTAACTTAAGATTTCCATTTTTTTGCATTTTGCAGCTTTTCGTGTCTTTTGTGAGATGACATTTGTGATTGTAATGTGGCTTGTGTGTGTTGTTTTTTATTTACATGTGTCTTGTAGGACATTTGTGTTGCAAATGGATAGTTTCAAAGGTTCAATCCTCTCATAAGTGATTAAACTCTTGCATGTTCATGGTTTTAGGCTATGAATCATGAGCATTATGTAATTGTATTTTTTTGGTTGCATCAAGCATGGTCCTTGTTCAATGTTGAAACTTGATACATATGCTCATTTTGAAATGTTATTTTGGAGCTAGAGACTTTACTATTTAGATGTAGATAACTGAAATTTCTCCTATTATGCTTTTAGAGTAGCCAAAAACTTGCCAAATTTAAAACCTTGGTAGCCAAAACTAACCACCTTGGGAAAAAAACATAATTAAACTCTATGCCCTTGAAAATAATTGCCCTTACTCATAAAATGTTTTCTTAACCAATTGGATCTCCAAGTCATTCCAACCAGTAAATAACTCAACAACACGTGTGCTTAAACATGAATTAGATGTGATTTTTTTTCCAAAACAAAAAAAAACAAAAAAAACAATGCACAATATTAATGATGATGATCTAATTAAAAAAAAAGAATTGATTTTGTGAAAATTAAGTTCCATTTGAAAGAAAATATTGATTGACATTGCATGAGACTTGAATTCAATTGAATTTAATTTGGATTTAATATAATTGAATTCAATTAAAGAGAAATCGAATGCAAATCCTCTTCTTGTGACTGTGTCTAGGGGGTTGAAAACAAAAACATTTAAAAACACAAATTTGAAAAGATTTATTTTTATTTGAGAATTGAATAAACATATTCTAGTTTGAAATGTTCACAAGACAACTTATAGAACTTAAAGTTCTGCTACATAGTGAAATTGAATTCTCCGTGACGATGCGGAACCATTTTGATGAATCACTATCACTAGAATATTACATTTGTCTTTCATATATGTATATATATATGCACATTGTGATGTAAAAAATGGGGTGAATTTTTGGACTATGTATATGATATGTTGTGTGCAAGTATCAAACATTCACAAAGTGGGGAAATACAACTAGGAATTGCAGACATGAGCAAATGACATTAACCAAAGACCTAAGGAATTGTTTTTTTTTTTTTTTGTTACTAAAAATGCTTCAGCAACTTTAATATTACATTCAATAATGCATTACTATAATGGTGAGAATGGAAGAATCTGAAAAGTTCTCTAGGGTAGAGAACGACAATCTTGTTCAAGGCAACTAATGCAAATAAAATGAAACAAGTAAATATATATACTAATTATATAGTCATCTAGAAACTTTTTTAACCCATCAAAACTGAATACATTGCAAAATGTGTGAATACCAAAGTAAGTCATAGGATGATTTTTTTTTGTTCTTTCAAAATCTCAATTGTTCAGGTATGTATATTACCCATAGTATGTATCCATGAGAAATTCAAGTTAATAAGAATGTGCTCACCACATTAAAATTGGGACCATTTCATCATTGAAATCAAGCTGGTACGAGTTGGAATTTGGCTAGGGAAGCAAGCCATAACAATGTGTAATCTTTACCGAGCATAAGTGGACACTAATTGTGACACCTCATTCGCCTTTCCGTGATGGAATGTGTAATACAAAAGGCATAATTGTTGGTGTTGGCTCAATTATTATTTCATCAAAGCAACTTTCAAAATGTCATTAAAATACTTCACTGAAAGATAGTTTTGCAGAAAGGCTCATGATTTTCCAGTTGTTCAAAAATCATTTGTCATGGGTGGCAAGTTTGGTGATGAAGGGGTGGTGGGTGGAGGTAAGTTTGTTAGCCCTATGTGTATACAACAAGGGTTATAGTATTAGTGTTCTACCTAACCATGTGTAATAGCAATTTACAGACATAGCTCTGGCACATTCCTTTTGCACTTTGTTGTTAAAGGAGTGCGTAGAGTTAGTCATGCCTTTGTTTCATTTGGACTAATGGGCACTGGGCCACCGGCAAAAGGTCACATATGAAAAGGCAGATAGGATAGCCAATCTATATTTTTCCATGTATTTCCTCATTTGATGTGAAAGGGGAAATAAAATGGGCAATGTAATCAAAACATTTTGTAACCTTTAATTAATTTTCAATGTAAAAAAATACACTTTACATTTAATAATTATTGCTCCATTGAACAGAAAACAGAGATGCAGGTGATTTCCAGGAGTGTTTTAATAGGTCAGGTAACAATTTTCCAGCGATTAATTTGCAACAATAGACAATTCTCATACCCGTAGAGTATGCATAGGAGGATGAAAAGTTTTCATCCATATGCTATCATAGAAATGTCTTAGGTAGAAAGGCCATTACTCAGGCAAAGGGAAAGTACATCATAGAGAACTGAGATCCAGACTTCTGGATTAGATTACCTTGATCATTACTTGTCTCTCCAGAGAGTGACCATTCTTATGCCTGCAGCAGCAAACAGTGTTCTGCCTGGCCATTCAGGACTCCTGCATTCATCTCCATTGGGTGAAGATTTGAGGCTATGGTGGACATGGACATTGCTTTGTTCGGGCCCTCGAACACTGCTGTAAGACAATGTTTCTTCACTTCATTAAAACGCTCTTGGGTTAGAGAGACTTCTGCCAGAAGTCTCCAGGCTGACTCCTCTGTTGCTGTGTCATAGTCACACCTGCGCTTGAGTACAATATGACCACTGATCTCCCACACTGCAGGGTTGACTTGAGTGTCCAGAATTTCTTGATCCACTTCTCCCCGTGCTTGCTTTTCTCCAAAACACTGTATCGAATTTTGTCCACAAAAGTGAGTAATCATAGATCAGATAAATCACAGTAATGAGAAAGAAACAGTTAGATAATGACAGAATCTGAAAGAGTTCAGTAAATTGTGTTTACTGTCTTGCAAAAAGCTATAGTTGTTTCATTCCTTCAGAATTTCAAAAACCAGTGATGTGTTGGAATTGGCCCAACCTGAGGGAATATGAAAACACGGCCACCTCGGTCAGCAATGAGAACATTGAAAGGGATATTGGTGTTCTGAAGATATATGCAAGCATTAGCTACTGCGTTTGCTAGATCTTCAAGATTGTCCCCGACTTCAAAGACAAGTCCTCGAACTGGGAAATTTCCAAGCTCAAGTATTTTGATGCCACCCTTCTTGCAATGATGACAAATTGGTGTTGTTGGTGCCCGCTCTACTGGAAACGGGGCTGTCAAATAGTAGGCCTGCAAGTTTTACCAAGTCATCAGGCCATGCTCATAAACATGGAAGCCATATAAGAACTCATAAATAGGTATACACAACCCTTGTTATCAACCCACTAATAGACATAAATATTTTGATCTAGTCTTCAGGAGTCCCAAGATGTACACCTAAAAGCACATCTCTCATAACGCCACCAATTGTGCTCAACAAACTGAGACCAACAAATACCTCATTTGAGAATCACCAGTGTTTCTGTACCTGGAAATGGAGGTGGTTGATTGTAGCAAAAGCCCCAAGGCTATTGTAGCCCAGCCGGAAATAGGGGTTGTCAGCTTCTGCCGCCATATGAAGGGCCAATAAGAAGGTGTCAGGGTCAATCCGCTGGGGGGTGCAATTGAGCACTCGAGGAACTAACAGTACATGTCCATATTCAATCGGGCTGACCTGCAAACCAAATCATTCCCGTCAGTTGCTAAAGGGCAACACCTGTGATGAATGATGGCACGCTCATCTATATGTCCCAAAATAGCTATTTTCCATTGAGAAACTAGAATATCTGCACAGTTGCCATTGAGATACTGCACCAGCTTGGGAATGGGAAGCCAAGTCCCTTATGCCTTCTGCTCTGCATGACCACCAGGCACCCTATATGGTATGCACCCACTAAAGCAGAACTGACAAAATTGAACAGGCAACAAATTTTGCGGGCCACTGGTTGGAAAATATTTTGAAAGAACATACATTTATGGCAATCACATTAGGACTCTCAGAAACTGGAGCCTTTTCATAGTATTGGTTGGTCCCATCTTCACTCTCTTCGAAGCAGAAAAGAACTTCCTCTTGGCCAACTTTGGTGAAATTAAACTTTTTGCCATCATATGGTTGCAACACTTGATCTACTCGAAACTCTGTTGGCCTCTTTTTTGAATGCCTGCCCTCATTCAACTGTGCGATGAACCCATGCTCACCAGGTAGAACCTACACAATTACCACTCATGCAAATTAACATTGAAACCATTTAGAGTCAGTCTCTCATCCCTTTGTGGAATAAAACGCCCTCTCCAATTTAAAAGTATCAGGGCCAACCAATTTCAAGGCTTCAGACAGCTATCCTTATGGCTGGAACTACCTGCTGCTTCATAAAGATTAAGAGAACCAAATGACACAACTAGATGCCAACAATTTGACATAACATTTCCAAGGTTATGTCAAATATTCCAGATGGTGCAGGTGAGTTCTGATTCAATCCAGAATTATCAGTATACATTTCAGGGAGTGTGTAGACATAGATAAGAATAATAAACGTGAGTGAATTGAGAAAGTCACCATGGTTTCACAGGCAGTCACATCATATCGAAACAGTCCTCTTTCCATTCGGTCCTCCCACTGAAACCAGGACAGAAAAGAAACATATGAACTTTAGTGACAAAATTGGTGATTCACTCCCCCAAGTCCAAGAGAAAGGCCAAAAAAAATGAGACAGAACTCCAAGTGACATGCAACAACCACAGAGTGGATAAGCAAAAATAATAAAGCACATGAGGTGTAAAATAATCTAGCGAAACCCCTTACCAGTGCAAAACCTTGGACTATGTAACCTGTTTCAGTATTTTCTGATAAACACTCTTTCCTAAACTGTTGCTCTCCAATCCAAGGGACAATTTAATGGTGACGTATGATACTGTGCATAGGATTAGGTGCAGGCAGAAAACTGAACTGTGTGTAAAATTTAAGAGGGTGATGTAAAAGCTATTGCAAGCAATATTCTAGACATGTTTGAAACAGCTGAATGCTAATATCACTGTGAACTTCACCAACAAAGAAGAAATATGGTGCTTCTCAGGCATACCTGTGCAAGTAGGAGAGAATCCAAGAACCCATTGGCAGCCTCTGAGTTTTCCACAAGTCCCTGACTCAATTCATGAAGTTCATAATTATGGGGGGCAGTATCACCATTGGCAACTTTGTGGCTGTCACCATTTGAATAAGCATTGTTCTTTACATTCGCAATCTGTCGCCTCCTAAATGTGTACAATGGCAGTTTTGCTCCTGCAACAGCAGGAATTGCTGATCCTCTGTTAGGACAGGTACTCATCACAGTAAGATTTGAATAGTCAGATTTCCTTAGTAAGAGAGACAGCCTCTTCCAAAAAATTGTTTCCAAATTTTTGTGCACAGTTCAGAGGGCTTCTTGACATACCTACTTATCTCCCTAGTATGCCACAAACCAGATACACCTTCTACAGTTTTAGGGACACATCCTAACACATCAAGAAATCTCCAGCAGAGATTGTTGAGAAGCAAAGCAAGAAAAAAAACTATGCTCCAAAAAATGCAAAAAAGGATTTGCTCTTGCAACTTTCTCTATACTTTCAACTAAAAGAGTATTACAGAAGTGTGAAGAGAAAATGATGAGGAAGAAAATTAGTATAAGAAAACATGATAGATTTAGTGAAGAACGTGTACTGACCAGGCATGCAGCAGCTGCCAAGGCAATCTCGGCCACAGCCAGTCGCTTGCTCCAGCTCCTGGTTGAAGGAAACCAGAGTTGCCACTCGCTTGATAGTCAGCATGATTTTTTGTTTCTCTTGCTGCGGTTGATCAGTAGTCCCCCGCTCCTTCTCCTCTTTCTCTTCTCCAAAGTCAAAAGATTCCACAAACGCCGCCCTCCTCGAGGAGATGCTGGAAGTCTGTGGACTTATTGTTATTACTTTGGAGATGCGAGAAAGGGGAGGAAGCTCTCCCTACGCCTCCGCCTGCAAGAGCAGAGAGGTCGGATGGACGGCCGCCCTCGGACGGCAGGGCGCCGCGACCACCGTGCAAACTGTGGGAGCTGATCAAGCAGGAGTGGGAGCAGCTGTCGCCAGCGACCTGCGCGTTGGAGTCACTCATACGTAATCGCTGCCTGCGCTGCCACGCCGTGATGCTTCAACTTGCCTACACTAGCGAATGCTATGTGTTTTGCCAGGGCGGCTGATCACCTCCAAACTCCTCTCTCTGCCGCTCTCGCTCCTCTACAAGTGAAGAAGCCACCGACACCCGCCTGCCTCTCTAGAGCAAAAAGAGAAGAAGAAGCGTGCAAGCAAATGTTCTTCAAACAAACCAGCCACCCCCAAAAAAAAAACCGCTACTCTTCCAGAAGAGCAACAGCAACCCCCAAAACAAAACAAAATAAAACAAACAAAAAGCTCGAATTCCAACGAGAGAGAGCAAAACGGTTTCCAACAAACTACAAATTCAAACCAAAAGCACAACCCTAGGGAGAACGCAATTCAAATGTTCTCGTCAGGACACAAGAGAATGGCAAAGACACAAAGAGAATCGAGAGACAGACGGAGACAAAGAGGCACAAAGAGAGACGAGGGAGAGAAAGAGAGCCGAGAGGATACGAGCGAGACAGTCTCGAGAACGCGAGAGAGAGAGCGAGAGACAGCGCGAGAGAGACTGAGAGAGCGAGAGGGGCGTGCGCGTACACAACTGGTTAAGTTCAGAGAGACCGAATTAAAAGCAGCCAGGAATAGAAAAAGGGAATGATCCAGAACAACAACTACTCCTCTGCACCCCCTGCCTCCCCCCCCCTTCTCTTTTATTCATTTGTGTGGCTCCGCTTACTAGAGGCTCTGTCCAAAAATGATGCTTCTTTATCATACCGTAGTACCTATTTTATGATGCCGTAGTACCTTGGCCAGTCAGTTGAACACAAAGCAAAACAATTATTTCATTTTGAGGATTTTATTTCAACAAAATAATATATTCTCAAATATTCCATCAATATTCTTTCTTTTCCTTCAGGGAAAAAAAA
>Ga0116229_10010734_pt1 | contig 13672 bp, 4 predicted proteins | sample S1TSphgellanicum_3_FD_87313 | JGI IMG/M metagenome (GOLD analysis project Ga0116229, IMG submission 87313) | Host-associated microbial communities from peat moss isolated from Minnesota, USA - S1T2_Fc - Sphagnum magellanicum MG | ecosystem: Host-associated > Plants > Peat moss > Unclassified...
AATTGAATAATGTTTAGCTCTTTCAAAAGATGTCAACAAGAATTTTGAAATGCAAGGTTGCATTTTCAAAAAGGATGTGTTTTAAAGGAATACTAATACTTTTTTAAAATTAGCACATAATGTCCCAATTTTGGGACTTCCACATGGAAGTCTAGGGGAAAATGACCATTTCAATGCAAGTGCTACAAAAAGCTAGAGAGTATACTATAAAGAAGGTGATGTGTTTTCCCAAAGTTTAAGCCATTGTGAATCTTGTGAGTGGGTGCATTAAAACTAGTTCCAAATGCATTAATTGTCCTCTTGTTTGGTTTGTGCAATTTGAGTGATTAAAAAATGTTCATGAAAATTTGCCTCATCTTAGTCTTCCTAGATCTCTTGCAATCCCTCATCTTAATGCCAAGAATTATAAAACATGCCCTACATTTTACTCTCTTTTTTATAATCCACAATCAAAAAATTGTTGTCAATAATACCTCTCACTACATTAAAATAGGCATTCATGACTAAAACATTTTGTAAGTATGTGACTATAATCATGTAATCACTGACATGTCTTTTAATACTATCAAGTTTTAATAGTGGTCTGAGTATATGATTAATGTCCAGCACTATAATCAATTATGTAATGACTACATTAAATTGGGGTCAACCAAAATAGTCATTTATGTCATTGCATTCATTCTATACATCTCTAAATTCTAGAATTATATCAAAAAAATTTAAATAGATAGATACACAAGCAATTGGTATGTAGTTAGGTTGTAGGTAAATAAATTGGTGATAAGTAGGTTGGGGGTTGATAATACCTACAAGTTATAAGTAGGAAATAAGTAGGCACGTTGTAGGTAATTATGTGATAGGAAGGTTCAAAGTTGTTAGTAGGTAGGTAGGAAGGTAAGTTTGTTGGTGGGTGGTAGGTTCAATGTTGGTAATTGAAAGGTAGGAAGGCAAGTAAATAATTAAGTTATAGATAATTAGCTAGCTAGGCTAAATGCTACCTACTTACCTAGATTTTATGACCATGAACATTTATTTACATAATTTAATTTTGGTAGTTAAGTAGTTAACTAAATAAGAAGGCTAGATAGGTAGGCAATTACACAAACTAGTTAGATAACTAGGCTACATAGGTAGATTAGAAAAAAAATCATTATAATATGATGATATAATATATTGTTGAAGATGCGGTGGTGAAAGGTTTAATGTGAAGGTCAGGGGTTCAATTTTTCATACATATACAACGTATTTATGTGCTTAACTAAGTTAATTAACCTAGGCTGAGTTGCATGGTCTACCTAGTTTACGTTGTTATACTAGATTAAATAAGTGGGTAGATTAAGTTTAGTTTGAATTTTTAATTTATTTATTATGAAATAAACTAAAAGCAACCACATGACATTTTATCGTTATTACATAACATGGTTTTAATGCAACTTTTATGACTAAAATTTCAATCACAATGAACATTGGACAAAAGTTTCCATAGTTAAATCAAACCAATCATTTATTCCAAATATTTTACTCAATCCACTTTATGTTCAATATAAACAAATCTACATATTGATTTTTTATTTTAATCAAATTGGACATATTTAATCATATAAGAGTCCAAACACATTACATTCATCTATTTTGCATTGTTATTAACAAAACATAATCATATTTTTCTAGTAGTGTGTGCTTGTCATGATTTACCACACATCATATAATAAAAAATAACTTGGGCTCCACATTGCTATGCACTACCAATGACAATAAACTTGTACATACATTTGGAATTGTACAACAAAATTGCAATAAATAGAAAACAAAGAAAGATTTATCAAAATTTTCAAAATGCAATGCATTTTCCTTTCTTACACTATACAAGTAAAAATGAAAAGAAAGGCCATGAGTGTTGTCAAAAAAAAACAAAACCATAGCAAGCTTCCAATAGAAAGAAAATAAAGAGATTTCAAAAGATGCATGTAACAAGAATAAAAAAAACAAGAAATCCAAAAGGTTCCAACCATATAAAAGGTCTCTATATAAAAATATCATTCTAGTAGTTATATAACAAAATTTGAATTAGAATAATTCATTTTAGCCTAGTATGGAAAGGAACATGGTAGGATGAATACTATTGGGAGCCTATTGTCATCCTACCTAAACTATCTTCGATGAGAATTCATTGTCACTAGAATTATTTATCTGGTCTTTTACTTTTGAATTTGTTGACCAAGAATGAATCTATCATATTTTTTATATACGTCCAATAATATAATCATGGAAACCATTTTCCATCACTATTATATTTATAAAATATACCATTCACAACAACATATATAATCACATAAGACACCACAACCACACTTGGACTCACATTGTCATGACACTAACCTTGAGCTTATGACCAAAGCTAAAGCATGAGAAGGGGAGTAGGTCAAAAGAGAGTTTTTGGATTGAAACACCCACAAGTGCGAGAGAGTTTGAATCCCAACACTCCCAAATGGTTTAGGAACATGTGTAAGTAATAAATATGGTCCAAAATTGGCCTCAATATACCATTGGAAAGGTATGGAAGTTTACATATCAAAATTGAAATCACATTTTCCATGTGGAGTTGTGAGCTAAAAGTTAAATGGCCAAAAGAAAGGTTCGGAATCAATTTGGTAGTTTGATTCCCAATCATTAGAACATGGAAAATTGGGGTCAAATGACCTTCAAATTGAACATGTCATATGGCATTGAAATGGTCTCTTTGAAGGTTACAAATTTTCCCCCCCAAGTGGTTTTAGGACTCTTCAATAATGATTGATAACTCCTCAATTAGAACTTTTATGTGGGAATTATGATCTCACAAAGTTATGAAATTCATAATTTGGGCAAAACAAAAAAATTGGGATCCCAAGTCTTTTTGCCACTTGATGTCACCCTTATGCTAGTCACAAAATATATTATAGGAGGGGAGATGGTGTCTCATGTCAAAATTTGAGTTGTAATGTGTCTTGTGAATTTGGTTTACTTGTGGCTTGTATGTAAGCCATTTTAACTTCAACTTGCACTAACCCCTCTTTCTTGGTTTGTTTAGGTTGATTTCACCTTACACCCCCACTTGTAAATTCGTCCAAGTCTTATTTTGGAGTTTCCATTCCTTTTTTTTTTGTCTTAGTAGTTATGAAACACACCATGGGTTTGTATTCCACTACAAACTTAGGAATAAAAAAGGTTTTTACTTTCAATACTAATTGACAAACCTAGGGGTGCATCAAAAATTTATGACTAGAACCACATACGTGATTACATGACCTTTACAAGGAATTAAATTCAATTGATAGTCATGGTAATTGTAAATGTCATTTACAACTAGAAACATATAATCATATATCTAATCATGGATGCCATGCTTTGGTTTAATTCTTTGACAAGTTTAAGTGCATGTCATTTCTTGAAGGAGGAACTTTAATTTGGGAGTAGTTCACATTCAATTTAATGGCCAAAGAAAGCAAATGAAAACAACATGGACCAAATGAAACAACATGAGTTTATGATGGAATAATATGAGACAACAAGTTTTGCAACTTGCCTTACAATTGGATTTTCTAATTATAACAACCATTTGGAACTCCAAGTATTTCTATGCCCCAAAGTGTTATTGGACAAATTGCAATAGTTGCATGCTAAACATGTTGTAACTTATATGAAAATCTATGTGGATGTATATAAATAAAAAATGCATGCAACTTGTTTGCAACTAACTATTGAGGCTAATGGTCCATGGCCATATAAGTCTCATGAGGAATTGGTTGCATTCATTATGGCATTTACATCGATTTTCATTCATCCAACATGGATACATGTAATGTTTATTATGATTTACACGTTGCATATTTTCATTCCACAAACAATGACAAACATTTTGAAAAATGATACAATCATTTATATTAAGGTAGACATAAGTTATTTTGGATTTTTCTTGGCACTTTAGGAGTCCATTTTGGGCCAAATTAAACATTAAAAACATGTGTCTTATGAACACCATCCTCTTCCCATGACAATGGAATCACCTTTTTAAAAATTAAAAAAAGGACTCATTTTAAAAAATTATACATCAGAAAGAACATAATAGAATGAAAATGTTGCAAATATATATTTTAGAAAGTTCTCCTAAAAACTTTTGAAAATCAGGTCATTTTAAAGACATTCAAAAGTTATTTAAATATCAAGTGTTTGCCAATGACACTTTAGATCATAATTTCAATTAATTGATCCCCCACATTATTTTTAAATGGGTCCTTTTGGAATACTAATTGACAAAAATGGAAATATCAAAGTTCATTTACATGTAAAATATGTATTATGATAAAATTGGAGGAAATTAAAAATTTTCATCATGTGTTCAATATAAAGAATTTGATTGTGATTAAACTTGAGTTTAATAGTATAACAGTATTCTTCATAAAAACAAGTATGATTTTATGATACAAACATTACAACAAAATGTGTCCCTATTTCACTGAATTTTAAGTGAATTCACTAGTCTAGTGAACAAGGACTAGTGAACTACACCCACATTTTGTAGTAATGAAAGAATGTTGGGGACCATTTTAGTGAAGAGAATTATTAAAGAAACACCGTGTGATGAAAATTTAAGCACACCATAACTTGCAATTACCCATTAACATTCAATGTTTAAAAATCCATTATTTGAAGTACAATTTCAGAAATGTTGCTTTCCAATGGTATACACTTTCTCTACATATTTAATTCCAAACTACTACTTGTTATAACTTGTTCATATATTGTTCTCCAAATCTAAAAAATCCACCTTATCTCCATTTGAAAATTGAGCTATATAGTGTGATATGATGCATGATGTAGTTCAAGATGTTTATATTAATGTCAAAAGACCACATATTATTTTAATATTATTATAATATCATATTCTTTTGCAATTCAAGAAAACAATTTAATTTCCATATTCTAAAACAAGGTAGGAGTCTTTTGTAACTATGATGCAACTAACAAGCAATGCATGTCTCAAATAAAATTTCTAGTCATAATACTTCAAAACTCAAAGCTCCTATAATCTCACACAATCATCACAAAACTTTTTGAGTTCAAGCAAACCCAAAAAAAATTCAAACAAAGAAATGAAGAAAAAACAATCATGTGATCATTCCATGTTTTATAAATAAGAGTGACAATTTTACTTTTCTAACTTGTACGTTTCTTTTTTGAACTAATAGTGAAAAATACAAAAGAAATATATGTAATAAGTTATCTTAATTACTTCACAAAAGAACCAACAAACTTAAAATTAAGAGGAAAACCTCCTTTGTCATTCCTTTTGCACTCATTGAAATCAAGTACAAATACATGGTAATCATTGATGTAGTCTATTAACAATTATCACCATGTGTCACATGCCTTTGCATATCTTTTGCAAATTAAACATTAAAAAATAGTGTGATATGTTTAAATTAAAATTTTAAAAAAGAATTATGAAAGTTTCAACAAACAAGGAACATGGAAATCAACACAAATCCTAGCTTTCTAGGCCTTCATAATTTCATCCTTTTTTTTCCCCCACATTCCATCTTTCCTAAGCTTCATTTCAAGATCATTTTTCCCACATGTTTCAACTTTTTCAAACCTTTGTCCTAGCAACCTTCATTTCAATCATTTTATCCATTATCAATTTCAAGCATTGTGTGTGATCAAATACACATAACAAATATGAATAAAACGGTTATCTTATTTCGTAACATTTGTGGGCATGCCCAAACTTATGTACATTTGTATTCTTGAAAACAAGCTATAGTTAACTAGTTGCACATGTTTCTTGCTTGTAATGTTTACATCATCCATCAAAAACCATTAGTTTCCATATTACACAAAATTAGTTAAACAATTAGGTTTTCCTTTATAAAATGCCTAATCACCTACCTAGAATTCCTTAACATATATGAAATGCATCAATTTCAAGGTAAGGTTATTTTTTTAGGGGCTTCTAGTTTGTAAGGTGATTCACCTTCAAATGGAGACATTCAAAGGTTACCTATTGAATGTTACTGTGTTAGTGGATATGTAGCATATTCACAAAAGGAACTTTGTTCCAAATTTCTTCATAAAAGAACCCCAATAATAAAATAGGTAACTTTCAAATAATAGTTATGGTCAATTTATGGAAGCATGCAATTCGATGACACAAATGAATGAAGATTTGAAGGCGGGTGCATTCACACTGACAAAAGCCATAACAAATGTAACCATTGTTTGGTTTTTCATGTTTTAATGCTAATGATGTAAGCTTTTAATGTGTTTACATCACAATGTTTCTAATATATTATGAAAACGTGTGATATGATTTGGAATGAATCTAATGAAGATAGAATATTAAAAATTATTCATTAAACATTGTAACCAATGTTTCAAAAGCACCATAAGGACTTTGATTTTTTGGGAGATTTTTTAAACTTGAGATATTTTGGAGAAGATTTTTTTAACACATCTTTACATGATGGTATAATGAAACATCCTTTTAGGTGATAATTTTTTTAAAGATTGTTTCAACTTAAAACATGAAATATTTTCAAGATATCTTAGGATAAGAAATCACTTCAACACATAAGATTAATTTCTATTAGAATGAATGCACCTAGGTATATGTTTAAGCTATTGAAGTATATTGCTAGACTCTATCATATAGGATTAATAAGCCAATTATGAAAACTTGCATTAATTTTTATTATAATTAAAGTGCATGGTACCTAATGTATTTTTTCCTCCACTGTTCAAGAAATGTTTCATAAAATGTAATATGCCAACTTGATAGGGTGTGAAAGTGGACCATTTTTTTCAAATGCCCCCCATTTTTTGTTTTTTCTTGGAACACCCAATGAATATCATGTATCATGAGAAAAAAATGGTAGGGAATTAACCCATTACTTTAGGTTTCACCCTACATTTAAATTGGCCAAAATACTAAATAATAGATTAATTGAAATTTGATTTTATGGCTACCACATATTGACCATAAAGGTGACAAGGTGACCATAATGAAACGGTCTAGATTTTGTTCAATATGTACCATTTTTGGCCTAGTATCAAGAATTTTGTATGCTAGTATGGTCTTGGCATATAAGTTTCAACATGAGATACCAACCAAATATTTGTATTTGAAGTTTTTTAGAAATTAGCTAATATAAATAGCACAAATATTGTGAATGGGATCTGTAATGGCATCAATATACTTATGTCTAGTGTTGTACCATCTAGTAAATGAAATGATCATTGCTATCAAGGTAGATTTTGGTTTTGATCATTATCATATTGTAACACAAAAGTAACGTTGCATATATACATTGATATATATTGGTATCAATGTAAGATGCACAACTTTAGACATGGATTGAAACACAAAGAAACTTGAGCAAATAAGATGAAAAGAGGTAAGCAAACTAAATAATAGGAAGGCTTCAATGGCAAGCACCAACACCACATATAACACCACATTGCAAAAAATGAAAGGTTGCTAACCTACAAAAACCCTAAAAGCTCTCAGCATAGTTGGTAACTCACAAAAAGTAACAATGATTATATCAAAGAAGCAAAGATGTGCGCTCCCTAACATGAGCATTGAGACTAGTATCAAACCTACCACCAGACTGATCTGGTATTTTCTATTTCTTTCTAACCCTAAAATTGGGGTATCCTGGTATCAAACCAGGTACTTGACATTAGATATCAGATTGATCTGGAACTTGATACCAGTATCAATACCAGTCAATGACCCTATATACCAGACCAACACTGGTATGTACAGCAATCCACCCACAGATGTGGCAGAAAAGTCCTGGATGGTTCGATTATGCTTGAGTATGATTGTTTAACAGACTCCATATGCCCTATGACTTATTGCAGGAGTTGGGTTCTTTGGGAGGTTGGGTGGGCTGTTCTACAGTGTAGTAATGTACACTCCAACGCTGCCATTACTTAATCCTCTGCATTAACGAACCCCTCCTCTTAAGCATGGGTTGAACCGGCACATTTTATTGGGTTGCTTCTAAACTTTGTAGGTATCCCAGCGCTAGACAAAATGGGGATCTCTAATTCCAAATGTATCATTTCCTCCTCTAACTACTAGCTTTAAAAGAGGCCTTACTCAAGCAGTTGAAGGTATCAGGTATCAAGTATGAAGGTAGGTGCTGGTTCACCCTAGCCTCGTCAATAGTCAAACTTACATGTATGCTTCAAAATCCAGATACATGCATAGAAACCGTTGAGGTGGTTTAACTGAAGTTACTACGTTCATTCCTCATGAATCTTGAGACACAAGCATTGGATCTGGACCTTTGTCAATGTCGGTGTTTTTGTGTGTTAACAAAGGAGCCCATATGTAGATAACATGATATGACACCTATTTCAAATTTGGCCTCTTCACTAGTTGCAGGCTCCTTGTGCCCCACATGGCCCCCAAAGCATCCAATTTGTGATAGATATGTCATGTCTCTAGGGACCGGATTTCATTTTCATTCCAGGACATTGGGAATGTTTTCCTTTCCAGACTAATGAATAAGCTATCATGAGATGTAATATACTTTTGTTTGCTGCAGTTTACCTAGTTGCCAAGTGGATCTGGGCCCAAATAGATTGTAAATTGTGAAAGCCACTTGCTAAGGCCAAAGCCAGGGTGAGAGGAGTAGGTGAGAAGCACTAGTGTCTCATTGAGCTACGCCATTATCAGTATCCCATTACATGATAATGAATCTGTCAACCTTCAGCAATTGAAAAAAATTTGTTGGTGCTGAGTGAGTGGGTGATTTGAGCAGGCCTCCTTATAAGTTGCCTCTTTAGAAATTCCTGGAAGAATACAGTCCAGTTGGTGGGTGCCTTCCAAGTTCAGAATTCTTGTTTTTTTGCAGTCCTCCCCTTTGATCAAACCCATAACAAAAAAGTTTTGAAACTTTGAAGACTCCCAATATAGAAGTATTGGCTCCAAACATAGAAAAATATAACTCTCAATATTCGCCCATCTATAGAGAGGTTCAAGAGGACAAGGGTGGGCCAAGCAGATGGGACAAAGTGAGGTTCTATTGGGAACATGTTAGGGAACACATTCAGAACCTGGGGAAATGTTTGGAACTCATTACAAACTGGATGAGAACTCAGTGAGAAATTGATGGGAACATATTGGGAACAACAAAAGTCCAACAGCCCCGACCATCCCCCAAAAGAATGGGTCTACTGATTGTATGCTGCAATTCCTCATTGGCCAAGCAAAACTTCTATTAGCAACTGTGTTCATCACCTATTTTGGCCTAGGCTAATGGCAGGAGCATGACTTGTGGGGACAGAGTTGCTTCTTTAATTAGAAAATCCCTGAATAATACAGCCTCCTGGGGCTACTGTTTATACAGCACACATAGAGGTATGTAATCCATGACACAATCTGCAACTTCCTTTTAAATTATGTAAAGACGCCAGGACCCTCATCCTCAACATAAGTGTGGGCTGACAATTTGCAAGACCACCACGAAAATACTCTGACATTCTCAACAGCAGTCTAAACTGATATGACCCTGAATAGTTTTGAAGGCCCACTTTACAGACAAGTTGAGAGCCCTTGAGCTATGATTTAATCAAAATCCCATGAACTCGTTTCAAAGAACCATGGAAATTGGAAATTGGATTTCAAGTGGGCCTGGGTCTCAAGTTTGGTGTGAAGTGCGAATGGACTTGTGTTAATGGACCTTCACATTTTATTATTACAAAAAATGGGCAGTTCATTATTTCACGAAAAGTTCCTACTTCTCACTAGTGTGTCGGGCCATATGCTCCCTTTTTCCTTTGTTGTGTTCCATTTCTTCTTTCTTCACTTCTTTCTTGTTCTCTTGAATTTCAGCAAGTAGAATCACCACAGATGAGAGGTGGGGAAGGATTCTTGCAACTGTGGTTATATATTGATGATTGCACATGATGGTGCAACATATGTTTGATACACAAGCATTGCATGCTCCCAACAACAAATGGAACAATGCATTGAGTCTAGATTATTTTTTAAACTATGTACATGAGCAAGTATAATGGTGGGCTTTCAAGAGTCAATTTACAGTGTTGCTAGGTTCTTTACAAAAAAGATGTTCCAACAAAAAAAAATGCAAGTATCACATGTTACATTTTAGTTTCTTTGTGGAAATTTAGGTATTGGTTGAAAGGGATTGGAAATGTATTGGAGGTGAGTTCATGGACTTATGGAAAATACCATGTGAAATTATGAAAGAATTTTGTGGATTGGTAAGTACATTTGCAACAAAATTTTGTTTAATTTCTAAATGAAAAAAGGTTTAAGGTTTTGGCAAGTGAGTTTGTCATGGTGTCTGTTAAGGGTAGAAAGTTTTCTAGGCCAACTTTGTAGACTTGCACTTTTGGAACTGAAAATGTTGCATAACCAATTTTACGACAGAACCAAAAATTGTACATAGCCAAAAATGGGTACCAAATTGAAAATGTTCTACTTACAGGTTAGTTGTTTATATTCAAAACTAAATATTTAACTATAACTTTTGACTTTAGTTCCAAATTCTAAATGTAGGATAAGATTGAGTAACTAGTAGTTTAGGAAGATTTCTAAGGATTTTCATTTTCTTCAAGACCCCCACCATTTTCTAACAGCCTTGAAGCTTTCTCTTGGAAGGGGTCAAAGGGTTTTTTTTTGTTCATGTGAATGCAATGTAATTTTTGGCATTTTGAAGCTCTTGGAATGAAAGTAAGTCTTGTTTTTGCTCAAAGAGTATTTTGTATGTTGTGTTGAAATTGTCTTTCCTATTTGTTGTTTTGTCTACCAGCTTTGGAGATGCTACATAATTATTCATTACAATTTACTTGTTTTTTAAAGAACATTGGTAGGTTATTTGCCTAACATTTTCCCCATGTTTTGATGTGATTATTCGTCACTAACAACAAGCAGATTTGAGGTGTTCAAATTTATACGATTTTCAATTAAGTACCTAAAACACCCAAGAATTCGTTAGGTGGGTCTAATAGTGTCCTACATATAATAGTTGTTGGATAGATGGTACCCGTATATTTATTAAATTCTAGTAATTGCTAAAGAAAAATATTATAAAATATTTCAATTATGATTTATTTCAAAGAGTTGTAATATATATTTTTTGTTTTCTTCAATTGTAAATTTGGTTTAAGATGAAGCATGCATGATAAGAATTTTTCAATTGACCTAACTAGGATAAGCTTGCATTAAAGGGAAATACTTACCAAACTTAAGTAATTGGTAATGTAGTTTACCTAGTGCAATTGTGGATGGTATGTCCATTCAAAGGTTGGGGAGATCCAAATTGCAACCCTCTATTTCATACAAAACACCTCTATGGGGGGAAAAAAAAAAAAAAGGTTTTGGAAAACAAGTGGTGTCAAGGACAGGACAAATATTCAAGGAAAGGATTATGTAATCTTAGCAAAACTAAATATTTAACAATGAATGCAAAGCAAAATCTTATATTAAAAGGTGGTGCCCTTTAGGCTTCTCATTTATATTACCTAAAATTATGTAACAGTTCATCAAATTTCTAGAACCTTTTGCCATTTTAGTCTTTTAGAACCTTCCACCAACCTGGCTTTTCATAAGCTCTTACAACTTTTACAATATAAAAAATTTCTTTCAAACATATATTTTAAAGATCTTTTCAAAAACTTTTTATGGATTCCTATCTCAATGACATTGAGTGGAAAACCATAATGCAAAAGGTAGATGTACTAATGCAAGTCTCTACTTACATCACTTTGCATCTCATATATATACAAAGACAAATCTGACACATAGTGGATATATGGGGTTGAAATAAAATTGCAATGACAATTATAATAAAATGTAGTGAAAGTAGGACAAAAATTGGGAGGTGAGAAAGCTAACATGTGATTAAAGTGAAAAGTAAAATTGGTCATGGACAAAATACGACAAAAAATGCAATTCATAGACTTTCACCCAAAATTTTTTGAAGCAATTAACATAGTATGTTAATTTTTCCTACTACATGCATCAAAGGGGGGGGGGGGTATTGTATGTGAGGGAATTTATTTTTCCTACACTATTATTTCATGTTAAAGTTGAATTTTGGCATCATATATTTGTTTGACTTTTTAGTCTTAATTAAAGACATGAAGAGTAATGAAGGAAGGTGGTGATTTTGTGTAACTAAAAAAACACCATGCATGAAATGCCCAAATTTAATTTTAGAAACACATCAATAAGCAATTTAATACTGGATCACATTTCAAATGATCAAGAATGTGTTTTGTAACCACAAAATCATTGCAAAAAATGGACATAAAGGTTTTTTTCCATGGAAAAAAGTACAAGAAGATTTTTTAAAAAATTTGAATTCCAAAATCAAATCAAACAAGCCATAAATTGCAACCCAAATAAGTAGATCACCATGTTGTTACATGCATGCCTTCATCAATCCCTTGTCCTAACCAAGTAAATGCCACCTCATTAATGCTAATACCTCCTCTATTCTAAACTTCAATAATTGCACTCTCTCCATCTTTGGTAACCATCATATGCAAATGCATAATAAATTAGGGATTGAAAACATATTGACTAACAAGACATTTAAAGAGATACATAAACCATTTGTAAACCACTACCAATCCCAACAAATGCCCAAGATTTTACAATGTTCCCCAAGTGTTATCCATGTGTTATGAATATAAATCATGAGTCCAAGCAAGATAAAAGTGAACACAAAAAGTGAGTGTTTTTAGTTTTCCCTTGCATCATGCATATAAAACCAAAAACAATTAGCTATATAAATAGTCTTGTCCAATTCTTGATTCCAAACAAACCTTCAATCTTGGGATAAGGACCTACTTTTGTGGTTGGAATGTGGACCTTATGTGGTTTATGGAAAAGGGGGATTAGGAAAAGGAATCATTTCATTCTTATATGAGGAGATTATGGAGGAATGGAGAAGAGTTTGTATGTTGGAAGGAAGAACAATACAAGGGAATGTGTGAAGGTTATAGATTTTCGTTTTTTTCTTTTCTTTTCTTTTCTTTTCTTTTTCCTTTGTTTTCACTTCCCCTTTACAATGATAGTAGTTCATTTGAGTTTGATATAAAATACTATTGAGGTCAAAATTCCGTAAGGTCTACCAAAATCCTTTCACAATGTCACCCTTTTTTGTATTTTTTACCTCTAGTCTTCTTTTACCATGTAAAAACACATTTATGGATGAATATGATGGAAATTATAATTGTAATGGTTTAACGTATGGTAGTTATGAAATATTTGACACTTTTTGATTCATTAGCTTTAATGGGGATGCCAATATAGGGAAAAAAAAGGTTATAGTAAGGAGTAGGTCCTTTTTGTCAAGTGGGTGGTACACCTTAAAAGATTTTCACCCATAGTTCTCATATTAGTTTAGTTTTTTTTCTTTAGAACTTGTTATATGTAAATTAGTAATTTGTTGGAAGGTAGTTGCAACAAGATAATAAAAGTAGTTTATAGGTAGTTGGTGGAAGGAAATAACTATAATGGAGTGGATAGACAATTTTGATGATATTTTTGGTTGGAGGAGGTACTTTCCAATAGGCACTAGAAGGCAATTACCTTCTACCCCCCCCCCCCCCCCCCCCACCCCCCCCCCCCCCCCCCCCCCCCCCT
>Ga0116229_10010735_pt1 | contig 13672 bp, 6 predicted proteins | sample S1TSphgellanicum_3_FD_87313 | JGI IMG/M metagenome (GOLD analysis project Ga0116229, IMG submission 87313) | Host-associated microbial communities from peat moss isolated from Minnesota, USA - S1T2_Fc - Sphagnum magellanicum MG | ecosystem: Host-associated > Plants > Peat moss > Unclassified...
TATTTTTATGAAAGGCAAAAAAAAATGGCTCATTGAAAACAAAAAAAAAAAAAAAAAAACTTGGGAGGCACTCCATCTAAGTAATGCAAAGAACTATTTTGTGGTAGGATCCGTAGGTTGGGTAATGCCCACATCTTAGGGCCTTTACCGAACACTAAATTGGTGTGTGTGGAAAGTTATTTTGTGTTTGGTCATTGTTTCTATACCAGATGTTTGGTCATAGGCACTGATCTGAACAGTGATCAAGTCATGCATGTTAGATTACCAACTCTTACATGAACTAACATGCATGTTAGATTACCAACTCTTACATGAACTAACTATTAGAGCATTCAGTTGTGAAGCCTGTGTTTTGGTGATGACCATGCTAACTCTAAGTCTTTACTATCTCATAAAGGCAGGTTTGCCTCATCCTTCCTTACATATCTTCCACATCTTCCTTATATTCAGGAACACTGGACTTCAGGCATTCAGTGGAGGGTGTGATGGTGGGTGCTGGTTCACTGTGGCCTTTACAGAGGTAGTTGCTTATGTAGTGAGTGGGGAGGTAGTAGGGTTTACAGGATAAGTAACTAACTGAGTTGTGAATGTGAAAAAATTTCATTTATGATTACATGGCCTTGTTTAAATGTCTTAAGAGATGTAAGAGTGAATGTATATATCATACCCTTAGTGGAATCCATATTGCCATAGTACTCAGCCCAATTCAACAGGCTTTTATCGAATATTTAATTAATTTTCAGAAGTTCAATTTGAGACTTTTTTTTTAATTATTTTTATTTTTATAAAAATAATAAATATTTTTGAATATTTCAACAACAATAATCTTTGAGCCAGTGCAATAAAAAGGTATGTCCTTACCTATCCAAGTATGTCCCTTCTTACTTAAGTATGTTTCTAAGCTAGTGCAACAAAAAAGGGCTTCTTGAACATTCAATAAGTGATGGCCAAGTTTTTTGAACATTCGACAAATGGTGGCTAAAATTTTTTAAACTTTTAACCTAAATATGTATCATTTTTCAAAAAAATTGAAAAAATAAAAAATATATAATTAGTGTCAAATTGGCCCAGGTACTATAGTAATTAATTGTGATGGCCAAGTTTTTTGAACATTCTACAAATGGCTTTCCTTGAGCTCAAGTATATACAATATAAGCTCACACTTTTGGGTGAAGGATATGGGACAAATTGTGGTGATATTGGAGAATATCTTGGGTGTATATTTTTGGGTTCATGTTGTCTCACCTCATTGCTTGAGTATAATTTCAATTCATAACTTTGTTCTTCAACATTTTTGGTCAAGGCTTTTGCAAGAGCTTGGATATCTATTGTGATTCATATTAATTAGTTTTGATGCATCTCAAAGCTTTTCTTCTTTGGGGGGGTGGGGGGGGTGGGGGGGAGATGGCGGGGTGTGAGGGTTGGTGTTTGCAAAAGGACAAACTTTCTGCAACTCCCCACCTCCCCCTTTTGAGTTATTTGCCAAGGGCTTTTTAGGCTGGTTCTCAACCTCAAAACTGGCTGAAACCCTAAACCCTAAAGATACACTTGAGAGAATCTTGACGCTCTGACTGGCTGTCATCTCATGTCATGAGTTACAATCCATAATCTTCAACCTCCGTTTCATTACATAGCCTAGAGTCAGTTTCCAAATGGACAAAACAAATAATTTATTTTTTTCAGAAATTAATTCTTTTTTTGTTTAATTAGTTTGAAATTATTATTATTTTTTCATAATAGACTATGATATTGTCATATGAAGAGTGGAATTATTCAGATTGTAAGGTGTGATAATTATGATAGTTTTCAAACACCACTCAACTGCATATATTTTCATGAAAATTCATTTCACTATTTTAAACATTATATAATAAGGAAAATGGACCCTAGGGTAAAGTAGCGACCTACTAGTTAGCTAAGCGCAACTACCACCCCGGGCTCTTATTGGGCCCAATGATGATTCTGTAACCCTTTGCAGCTTTGGATGAAGATTTCATAAACACTCCGGGCACAGATGAAAAGAGGGCATCTCAATTCTCCCCATCAAGGGATGGTTATGGCTCGGAACCTGCATGCTCTGGCCGGTCACCTAATCCATACCCACCAAATAAGACCCAATAATAATCCATCCATCCACATAGATGACCATAATAGCAGGGGCAATTGAGAGATTGGTAGCTTGGTTATGTGCTTCTATTTGTGTGATAACAAATGATTTTTGCATTGAGTAGCTGGATCTCAAGTGTTGGGATCCAGGGCAGTGCTATTTCTTTTGCATTTTCTCAACTGCTACAGCCAAGCCATATTTGTATAGAAAAATATTTTAAAATTAAAAAAATAATTATATATATATATATATAGAAAATACAGGTCACAAATGCACTGTCAACAATTATTTTGCCTTGCATGGCCCTTACCCTTAAATGTTGGAATTGAGTCATTCCCAAGTAATGGGTGCCTTATACAAAAAATGTGCAGTTCTTCATTGCATTCATAACAACCATATTTTCCCTTGTTGTGTTTTTGCCCAAATCCATGTGTTGGTGGGGTTCAGTGACCACCAACCCATAAGTGACTTATGTACCACCAATAGTCCTCCATCTCAGTGTCCCAACCCTGTCCCTACTTTGTTGGCCTTGCCTACCAAGGCAAGGATATTATTGTGTGTAGTTTCATTATAGAGTATAGTAGCTTAAGGGATTTTTATAGGCCCCTAGGTAATAAATAATAGGTCTATTTTTATATGAGGATTTTTGAAAGATGATATTTTGGCTTGTGTTGTTGAAACTTGAGATTAGTTATAAAGCCATAATGTCTTGAAGGATTTTGGTTTGGTTTAGAGGATTTTTTGAAGATTATGTTTTTGCATGGTGAAATACTTGAGTTTCCATCATTCTTCTTTTGCCTTATGATACTTTTTTAATGTAAATGGCAAGGCCAGGGTGTGACACCCCCCTTGTTGATGTTTCATCACACCTTCCTCTTAGTCTCATTTGCTTACTCATTTAGGTATTCCATGCATGCTTATGGCCATGCGGTCATCTGTTCATTACATCGCCAATTCACTATCATTCAAGACATATATGTTGATGTATATGGACATGTGAGACCAAATGGAGACCCTTGGTGTCTAGTCAATAGCCAAATAAAAAGCTTAGAGCAAATGACACATACATTTAAGGCATTTAGGACATACATATTTTATAAGGTTCAACTCCATGACTTTTTTGCTGAGTTAGCTTAAAAAACAACCTCAAATTGAAATGAATAAGATCATGACACCCAATTCTCACATGATATTTCTATTATTGGAACTTGGGTAGCATGCTAAAAGTGTGAAATAATAGGTTTGATGGGGATCAATAGGAACTTTCATATGGGGTTAAATTTGTGAGTAAGAGCTACTACCATAGTACCTTGGTGGCTTCAGCATAAATTATTTTATTTCATAATTTTTTGAGAATTTTATAAATTTACTTTTTAATATGCCAAAATTTCTTAAAATTTAGTGAAGTTGCAAGACTTTAATCCATGGATGTCTTGAGGGGAGAATACTAAGTATGGGGCCATTTGACCACAAAAACAGTTCAAGTCATTGAAACAAAGGTATCTTACAATAAGTTTATTGTTTATTGTCAAAAATTTCAAAATTAAAAAGTCAAATGCTGAACTAGGAAACCAAACTTTAATTGATTATTCAACATTTGTGTGCCGAATTTGCCACGATTCTATAGTATATGTTGATCTTTCTAGCTACGCAAATACATCAAAATGAAAATTTTCTCCAACCACACCCAAGAGGGGGTTAGTCTTGGACTTTGCATAACATTCTAATGAAAGGTTCTTTATTCATTTATATTTCAAGTGATGCTTTCCCTCTTTCAAATAAATGACATTAGGTTTAAAAATATGTAAAAAATTGGTTCAAAGCTTTGTATGGTTTGGAGCATAATGTGTATTTACAAGGGCTTGGACTTATATAAATGATAATATTTGGAAGTTCAAATGAGTAATCAGAACATCAATTTGGGTGGATAGGGTAGACAAGTTGGTTATAAACACTCATGGTATTAGTGGAGAAAAACTTTCATGTTGTTGTTCATTTGGTCTTTAAGTCCAAAAACAAATTGTAATGCATCTTTGGGCACACTAGTAACTACTTCAAATGTTGAATTATGTTCAGAAAACAAGAAAGATATGACCCCCAAAGTAAGGGGAGACTTCAGTTGAAAAAAATTTAGAACAAATACTACATATTTACTAGCAAACACATCACACCTTCCAATTCCATAGTGTGCATTTGACACATGGACAAATTTTGACCCTTTACCCAATGGATCAAGGCCAAAATTGAATTTTTTTTTATGTGATCTCATTCACTTTACATCACTAGTTTAAAAATTTGCAAAAAGTTGGGTTCATAGATATATAATCATGAAGGGTGCTAGGGTTTGTTTAAACCAACAAATTGGATGGGGATGGGCACCATCACACCTAGGGTTTTGAGTTTTGGTGAAAATGTTTTCATTCTTGCACTCCAACAACACATTTGTTTATTCTCACACTCCTACTTTCAATAGGACCTTTCACAATCCTCCTTGTCTAATTTTATTCACAATGTTGTTCATGTTCATTTCAATTCCTCCTTTTCTATTCTCACTTACAATGGTTTTCATGCTTTTGTTTCAGTTTTTCCCCTTGGTTACCCCCTTACTATAGGTAGTAATGCCCCTCCACACCACTTATGTTCATGTTCTTCCCCCTTACCAATCTAGTTCCTACCCTTCTTCCCTCTACAATTGCTTATCATTTTCATGCATGGTCTATGGTGCAAGTTCAAATGTGGAGCTCCTTGAGCATTGGAAGTGTTTGTGTTCCTCTCTCGATCATTGTCTTTTTCCTCATGTTCATCATCTTCCCTTCTCTCCCCCCACCCTTAATGTTATGTTCATTTTCTTGATCATTATCTTTTTCTTGTTTATCATCTTTCCTCTTCTACCCCCTTTTTTAATGTTTTTGTCCTTTTTTGGTCTTCTTTTTTTCTCTAGCACCACTCTCTCAATGTTTGAGTTCCTCTTCATAATCATTTTTCTTCTCCTCCCCTCCCCCTTTCAATCTTTGTGTTCCTTGTCTTGATCACCATATTTTTTCCATTTTTCATTTTTTTGTGTTCTCCTTCGTCATCAATGTTTTCATGTTCATCATTTTTTTTCTAACTAAACCACCCCTAAATGTTCATGTTCCTCTTCTCGATCATTCATCCTTTATGGACTATTCATTATCTTTTCTTTTCCTTCACCCCCAATGTTTGTGTTCCTCTTGTTGATTTTTGTTTTCTTCTTGTTCATCATCTTGTGCCTTTTAGCCCCCCCCCCCCACATAGTGTTTGTGATCATCATCATCTTTTTTTTTTTCCTCCCCCCTTACACCGTTCCCCTTTAATGTTGGTTACATTTTTTTCATAAAAAGAATGTTGTTGTAACATGTCCATATGCTTCCATCTTCAACATTTGTTCTTGCTTTTGCTCTCGTTAAATTTTTAACTATTGTTATGGAGCCTAATTTCACACTTTTATATCTTGGTGGATTAGCTTGTAATCTTCTTGGAAGTTGCAATGAAATTGATCTCTCAACTTTTTAAGTAGGTCCAAGCAAGATAAGTATGCCAAAAACACTAAAAGAAAAATGAAAATTTAGAATTCATGTTTGCAACTATTTTTTAATCATAAACAACATTTGCAATTGTTTTCTAGTCAATCATGTACAAGAGGTCACATGTGACAATTAGTTGTAAACAACATGGCAAAATATTTACGTCGTCAACTTTTAGATGAAATTTGTGATCAATGTATACATTTTCATCCTTTTACAATATTGTATATATATGAATATGTATAAGAATTTGTAACTATAGTGTGACTATTTTTGTGACTTCTAAAATTTTGCCACATGGCACAATTATGAATATTTTTAAAATTATTTTTAAAATAGGTAGGTTTTAATAAGTAGGTAGCCTTAGCTAGGTAAATATAAGTATGTAGTAAGTATGTCTAAGTAGGTAGGTAGGAAGGTTTATATTCCTATTTCATTTTGAGTTTAACCTTTAAGGTTAACTCTCTTGAGTGATGTATCCCAAATCACACTTCTTTTTAATGTGTTTTGTGTTCTTTCAATGTCTCTAGTGCATTTTCTTATATAGTTTACAAATTCAACTAAAAGACAAAGCATATGGGATAAACTTTCTAGTCACAAGCTAGTTGCAACTTAATCACAACTACTACATGTTAATAATTACTACCTACTTAGGTAAGTAAGTAGTTTTTTAATGTACCTTTAAGAACAAAAAAAAAACCTTATATATATATATATACCCTTAGTAAATCATATTATACCTTTAAGTGTTCTACATTCATGTCATAAATACTAGTAAAAATTAGTTTCAATTACAATTAAAATGTGATTAATGTAATGTGAAGTGTTTTTTTGGATGAAAATAGTAATAAAATTCATCCCATTGAAAAAATGAAAAAAGATCTAATCACAAGCTAGTCAAAAATATGTTAAGAATCAAATGTAGTCACAAAAAGGACCATGGATAGTTGTAACAACAACTAATCATATGTTGTTGCAAATTTATTGGTTACAAAATATAAAACTTCTTATTATTTAAAAATAAAATATTATCTAAATTACACAAAGTAACCATTTTCACAATCATGGGGAACAATTTATGAAACCCAAACATATGGTGCCTTTAATAATTGTTTAAGACTTATTTTACTATGTTGCAAACACAAAATAGATTTTGCATACTTTTCTTTTTTTTAAAATTGTTACTTTAGACCTACCATACAAAAAAATTAATTTTAAGAAGCTTCATATTGTCATAATCCAAAAATTCAAATTCCAAAAAATGTGTATCAAAGTGCATGAGGGCTTAAACAACAATAACATATCATGTCACATCACAAACTTCCCATCCCATGATTTGGTAATGGAAATCATGCTAAAATCATTCTTTCATGGGTTCCTACATTTTGCACATGAATGTTTTGTGTTTAAGATACGAATGATGCACATATAAATAGGATGATTTTTTTTTCATCCACATACAAAAATTTCATCCTACTTATACGTGCATCATCTGTGTCATAAACATAAAACATATATGTGCAAAAACATATGAAACCTTGAAAAAATGATTTTCGCACGAAATCCATTATCAAATTGTGGGATGGGAAGTTTGTGATGCATTAACTATTGATTTGGAAAATATACAATATCATATAGAGTCTAAACCTTTTGATAAATAAATAAATAAATAATATAGTAGAATACATTAATAATGATCATATATGGTTTATTCAATAAGGTGTATACATCCCAATTATTATGGCATTGCTAAAATCCCCAAAAAACCAAAAACATTTTTTAAATTTTTACTTGATGATTAAGGATGACAAATTGGCCTATTTTATTCACTAGAAGAAAAGCCTCATTTTTTGACTTGTCTTAGGCAACTAAAAGTGTCTTTTGTGACTATTTTTGATAAAAAAAAAAGTCGCAAAAGACACTTTTAGTCACCTAAAACAAGTCGAAAATGGGGTTTTTCTACTAGTAATTTTACTTGGACCTTGAATTAAATTCTACCTTTGCACATTGTCAATGGACCTTTGAGCTACTCATCCCATCATAATTAATGAATCAACCACTCTTCTAACCCACTTCTCCCTTTCCTTTCATTTATTTTGCCTAATCTCTAATCTTATTTCCTCTTCCATTGTCTTTGTTGTAAAATGTTAAAGTATTCATGTAAAATTTAAAAATATGATTACAAATAATTAGGTCTAATTGTTCCTTGCCCCTTATTTTCCTTCTAGGTAAATGTGGTAATAGTGGTAATGGTAAATGATAATGCTTCTTAGGTCTTACAAAGTTTTAGATTGCTTCCTCCAATTACTATCATAATTTTTATTTCTATCGATCCTTCCTTTTTGTGGCGTGTCCACATAATATTAATGTTCTAGTTGCTCTTGGTCATTAGTGTTGACATTAAATTCTATAGTTTCAACTATGGTTGTTATGTTCAATAACTTTGTGGTAGTATTTGTTTTTTCAATTGTTGATCATCCTCATTGGCCTCATTTGAAAGATAATTTCATTTTTTGGTTCTTCTTTGATGCTAGGCTTTTATATGTAGATTTCATTTGGTCTAATCTTGTTATCCATGACCTTAAGATCAAGTGGCCATTCCTATACCCTTAAACCCTAAGGGTGCAAACATTTTAATAAGACCCATGGAATGTGTAACCACAACTTGACCTTACGTATTTTTAAATGGTAAATCAAATTAATATTGAAAATGTTTGATTTGCTTATACAACAATGTTTTTCAATATATTATGGGAACATTTGGATAAGTTTGAAACAAATCTAATGAATATAGAATACCCCAAAGCATTTTAAAAGCATATGTAACCAATGTTTCCATAGTTTAAAGAACTTCTAAAAGGCCTTGAAATATATTGAAAATGACATATTTATGGAAAATATTTTAAATATATCTTTATGTGTAATAATAGAATCCAACATTTTTTTGGGTTATAAAAATTGTGTCAATTTTTCATATTTTGATTCTAAGAATATTTTTTATGAATATCCAATCCAATTTTGTCACATCATCTTGATTAATTAACCCATTGCTTTTAAACAAAATATTAAAGGTGCAATGTGGGTCTTATTAACATGTTTGCACCCCTAACTAAATGTTTTGTTTGGACAATGGTCAATCCAAAGTTTTGTCTACCCACTTAACTAATGTGATCTCATCTCATTCATTAAAATTATTTAAACCATAACCCCATTTCTCTCTCTTTTTAATAGCATTTTTTGAATGTTTGAAAGCCTTAAAACACATGACATCTAGGGCTTGTAGAACATGTGGAGTGTGTGAAGGTGATTATATTCAATCCAAACTCTTATGTTTGTTCTATTGTTATTAATGTAGCATTTGTACCATGCCCACAAAAAATAAGTAGATGATCATTGGATTGAAAAATCCCACCTAGAATTGACCTTTTGACAGAAGGAAAATATTTGAATAGGAAAGAGGTCATTAATGCCTTTTTTGCATTTCCATGCTTGTCTTTATTTTGTAACTTACAATGTAGTCAACAATACACAAAATGTTTCACTCTTGAATATGCAACATGTTAACATAAACCCTTTAACTCCATTGACAACATAATTCACAATCAATCATTCCCTAGACTTTGGGCTCACTTGGCCAAAACTCTTGCACCAAATTTTCAATATCATCTAAATTATAAATATGATTTATATTCTAATTGTGTTGAATGTACAATGCTTGCAAGTTTATGTGGAATGAGTGGTAGGATTGGTTAGTTATTCCTTGTTTTTTACATACTTCAAGTCCTTCCATTTGATGAATATTCAATTCAATGTGTCAATGCTTGAATTAATACCATGAATTATTTCTTGATATGTCATTCTGAAATGGCATAGGTCTGAGTTTCACCACCTTCATCTTGAATTGTTGTAAGGTAATTGAGACTTCACATTTTAACATAGTTAAAGTCCAAACAACTACTCATGTGTATCCTCCTCAAGTGAAAGCACATTAAACCCCCGAAAAATTGTAGTCACAAGTATAATTTTTTTACAATTAAATTTTTTGGTAACATATGGACATCACATCTTGGATTATTTTTACTTGTTTTAAGTATATTTGATTAGCTTTAGACTTAAGTTAATCAATTATTTTGAAAATTCTAACAAACATTGAAAAATTTGAATGTATGGAACATATTTGTAACCAAATAATACCTGTCATAAAATTTGAAAATTTGAATATGTACTTAAAAATTAAGGTTGTTGATGGAATTATTGGGTGAATTTTTTTTATGGTGATGATATTGATATACATTAATTAAATCTATAAGAAAATAGAATTTTAAAACTTTTGGATGAAATTCCATTCAAAAAATGTGTTTATTTTGCATTTTTTAAACAACGAATGCATAAATAATATCTTCCTTTCAAGAAAAAACCATTGTCATATCAAAGAGGAGGGGATTTTATAGATGAACATTACATTATTTTTTCAATTTTCTTTTGTTTGGTAATGTTTCATGAATCACACACATGAGGCCCTATGTTTGTTGAAAAACTGTAAATTATCTACTTTGTGTACATTGATTTTATTCAATCTTCCTCATCTAACTATTGGATCAAGATTAATTTTGACTCAAAGTGAACTTTGAGTTCCAAAATGTTATTGTGCAAATTTTAAAGTTTTTTGCTTGTGTTTAAGTTAACCAAAGGATGCCATCAAGATTTTAACTTATTGTGTACTATAATACTTGTTATACATCACCTTTTTTGAACAAAAGTGCCTCACCTTTAGTGTGCTTTCACCCCCTACTCTATTAACATAGGTCTACTGGACTAATTAAAAGGTAAAACCTTACCCCTAGTTATTTGGTTATGTTATTAAGGTGGTATTTACTGGTAGTAGGTTTACCTACTACCTTTGCTAACTTAAGAGGTGACAACAATTAGTTTAGTTAGTTTTTAAAAGGTGGTAGGTAAAAAGTCAAATAATTAATTTTAGTTAGTTTTGGAAGGAATTAATTGGCCTACTAGCTACCACTAAAATAGGGACTTGATTGGGAGGAGTTTGGTTTGTTTTTTGAGGGAAATTGTGGGAGGACTTGGAACTTAATAAGGGGGATTTGGTGGTTCATTTGGATGTATCTCCCATATCTATATTCTTATTATATATTTTCTTTTTCTTTTTTTTCTTTTTTTTCTTCTTTGCCTCTTCTTTTTACTTTTCTTTTATTCTATATCCTTTACTAGTTTTTTTTTATTGCATTGCCATGGGGGAAGGTAATTTGGTGTACTTGGGCCATGAAAGCATTATGAAAACTACATGTTTTGGGTGGAAAACAACAACCTACCAAGGTTGAACTTGTATTAGTGTTTTATGAGTATTTAGTAGAAAGGGAAGTTAGAAAGAATGGGGCACCAAGATTGTCTACCCTCGTTTGTGTTCAAAAAAGAGTCATTAGGAGTAATCAAGAGGAAAATGTACCCCAAAAACCACTCCATATTTTTTTGTGCTTCCATACATTGGTTTTGTATTTTTTTTGTTTAATAATATTGCCCATATCAAGGTGGTAGTTTTATTATAGGGAAAAAAATCACTAATGACCTTGTTTTTTTTTTTGGTGCATTTGTTTACTTCATTATATTTTTTGTGGTGCTCTAGTACCTTTTGGACACTAGGAGGTAATTATGTTATAAAACAAAGTTATTTCATGTAAGAATATTTAATTATTCCTTTTATGAATAATTCTTTTATAGTTTGTTTCTAAATAGTTATAGTACAATTATATTAGTTTATATTTAGTTTTCTCTTTAGATACTTGGTATTACTTCTAGGTTGGAATTGTTAGGTATTATGATTAGACCTATTTATAAATTGGAAAAATCTACCTCTTTTTAAATAATTTGATATTGACTATGGCACTAAATAATATTGGACCTTTTACAATAAAGTAAAAACTTCTTGGATTTCTCATTGTAAACCTTGTTTACATAAACATGATGTTCTTATGTCATTTTCTATTTTTAGGTGTGATTGTTACACTTTTAGCTTTTTTTTTAATTTTGATTTTTGGTCTTCTACAATTTACATTTTCAAATATGATTTGTAAACCTTTACTTTAGGTTTCAACACTCTTACATTAAAAACTAAGATTTTTAAAAAGTCTCAAAGCTCATTTCTCACATTAAATTGGTAAGGAAAACATGGTGAGATTATTGAAAAGAATAAAAATGAATAAATTGATGTTCAATTGTATTCAACTTGGCCCAACAACTTGTAAATGTGATGTTTTGTTTGATAGGAATTTAATGTGCACAAAATTGGGGGGATTTTATAATGAGTGTTCTTTAAAATGCTTATTAATGCTTTAATTTTTGCAATATCCAAAATTAAGGTGATTTGTTGTTATGTTTAATTGTCTTATGTCGCAACCCTAGCCTTAGGCTCGCGACCAAAGTAAGGGCTTGCAAGAATGTGGGACAAGAGGGAGGCCCGGGAGGCACATTTTATACTCTCGGGAGTGTAAGAAAGTGTGAGAAAATGAGCCCTCACACTCCCAAGTGAGCTCCCACTTGGGGAGTTGGAGTTTCGATGGACTCTCAAATTTTCAAAGAATGATTGCAGGGGTCAATTAGATTGAAAAAAAAAAATTATATCATTGAAAACCTATGGAAACGTAAATGTCTAAAACGGGCTCGCATGACCCGTTTGGACATCTGAAACACAAGTTATGGCCAAAGGAAAGTCCGGGAGTCAAATTGGCAGTTTAACTCTCAACCACTAAAAGTTAAGAATCGCCCTAATTTCCTTGCGTGCAGGTGGCGTGCAACATATTGTTGGAAAGCTCTTGATGAATGCTACAACTTTGCTTTAAACCTCATTTCAATCGGAGGTCTACACACAAAATTATGGGGCCCCAAATTCGTGGAAATCCTAATTTTGGGAATTTCAGGACTCTCAAGACAAAATGCCATTTAGACGTGGGCCTCGTGAAGAGGAACATAGTATACTACAAGGGGGAAGGTGGTGGCTTCCCCCAAGTCTAAGCCGTGGTGAGTTTTGTGAGTCCGAATTTGCCCGTGGCTCGTCTTAGCACCAAGAGTGCTCTAATTATGCACTAACCAACTTGTTGTTTGGTTTTGTGTAGGTCCGTGTGAGTGATTAGTGACTTTTCATTCTTCCTAGTCCCATCCCAGAGCTCCAGCACGCCCCTGTACCCCCAAAGTGCTCCGAGCCAAAAAACGTGTCCCAACTCCTTGTTCTTCCATTGTTTTCACTTTAGATTCACCTTTGAGTCTATCAAGGAGCTTAGGGGCACATCACTTATGTCATATTTGTGAATTGCAACATAATTAAGGTTTTTCCACATTTATATTTGGTTGCAAATTGTTTAATGTGGCAAACCAATGTTCATCACTAAACATTATCTTTGCACACAACTTGTTTGGGCTTCTTTAAAATTGTCCCAAATCACACTTATCATTAAACCTTAAAAGCAACAACCATCTTGATTTTTGCACATTTTTATGTTCATTTCATCTCCCTTCACCAAGCATTATTATATCTTAAGGGTGGGCAACATGTGTTATATTTGCTCAGATTGACATTCAACCAAACACAAAAGACATCATCATGGTTGGACCTTGGAAAATTTTCACCCAATATTTCAAGATTGTGTGTTCAATCATAGGCAATATTTTGAACAACAAGGTCATTCACATTTGTTAACCAACTTGGCCTTGCACTATTTGGGTATTTGGGCATTTGATTGTAGGCTTTAGCCAAGTGATGGGCATGATTATCCTAGTTTGAGAATCTCACCCTTGAAGCAAAGCTTTCTTGCAACAATTGCAAATCAACAATTGCATATTGCAAATGATCATAGAAGGAATACAAAAGCATCACCATTTGAAACCAATGAATCCATGTTACACTTGGAAATGCCCTTATATTTTTAACTACACGTTATCTACATGTTCAAGGTAATTTCACATGTTTTTAATCTTTTAATTATGTGATTTCTTAATTTATGTAATTTCA
>Ga0116229_10010739_pt1 | contig 13665 bp, 11 predicted proteins | sample S1TSphgellanicum_3_FD_87313 | JGI IMG/M metagenome (GOLD analysis project Ga0116229, IMG submission 87313) | Host-associated microbial communities from peat moss isolated from Minnesota, USA - S1T2_Fc - Sphagnum magellanicum MG | ecosystem: Host-associated > Plants > Peat moss > Unclassified...
CGCGTCGTAGAGGCTCTCACCGTCGCCGAGCAGGCCGCTCTCGGCCATCAACTCCTCGACCTTCGCATGTCCATCCTCGGTGAGGGTCGCCTGTTTGGTCTTCTCGTCGACGGCGTAATCCCCGGGGCCGTTCTCCTCCTTCTGCCGCGTGAGCCGCGGGATCAGCGCATTGATTTTCAGATACAGCTCGGTGCTCTCCTCGGCGGGGCCGGAGATGATGAGCGGCGTGCGCGCCTCGTCGATCAGGATCGAGTCGACCTCGTCGATGATCGCGAAGGCGAGCTTGCGCTGGACGCGGTCCTCGAGCTGGAATGCGAGATTGTCGCGCAGGTAATCGAAACCGAATTCATTGTTCGTGCCGTAGGTGATGTCACAGGCATACGCGGCGCGCTTCTCGCCGGGTGACTGGGCGTTCTTGATCACGCCGACGTCGAGGCCCAGGAAGCGGAACACCGGCCCCATCCATTCCGAGTCGCGCTGGGCGAGATACTCGTTGACGGTCACGACGTGCACGCCGTCTCCGGTCAGGGCGTTCAAGTAGGCCGGCAGCGTCGACATGAGCGTCTTGCCCTCGCCGGTGCGCATCTCGGCGATCTTGCCGCCATTCAACACGAGGCCGCCGATCATCTGCACGTCGAAGTGGCGCATGCCGAGCTTGCGCCGCGAGGCCTCGCGCACCAGGGCAAAGGCCTCGGGAATCAGGTCGGCGAGCGGCGTACCGCCCGCGCAGCGCGCCTTGAGTTCCCGGGTTCGCTCCGGAAACGCCTCGTCGGCGAGTCCCGTCAGCGACGGCTCGACGGCGTTGATGGCGGCAACCGTGCGGGTCAGCTCCTTGACCAGGCGCTGATTACGGCTGCCGAAGACACGCGTCAGAATCTTCCACACGCAAAGAAATCCTCAAAGACCGATATTGTACGGTAGACCAAGGGGGCGGGAAATCGTTTCGGTTCGTGCGGTGACGCACCCGGCATGGATGGGGATGCGATCGGTCGTCGTCAAGGGCCGGAGCGGCCCGGAACCGTCCGGCTGCCGTCAGCGCTCCTCGCCGAGGAAGCGCAGCGGGTCCACCTGAACGCCGTTCTTGAGGACTTCGAAATGCAGGTGTGGACCAGTCGAGCGGCCGGTGGAGCCCATCAGCGCGACGTCCTCGCCCTTGCGCACCATGTCACCCTGCTTCACGAGCAGCTTTTCATTGTGGCAATAACGCGTGCTCAAGCCGTTGCCGTGGTTGATCTCGACCATGTTGCCGAAACCCGGGTACTCGCCGGCGCGGGTCACGAGACCCGCCGCGACCGACGACACCTTGCTGCCCAGCGGACCCGCGAAATCGATGCCCTTGTGGGTCGCGGAGTAACCCGTGAAGGGATCCGCCCGCCGTCCGAAGTACGACGAGATGAAGCCGTCCTGAACGGGCCTGCCTTCCGGGTATACCTGCTTGTTGAGTTCGCGCGTCAGAATCAGGTTCTCGAGCACCCCGAGTTGCTGCTCGCGGCTCGAGAGCTCTGCCTGCAGCGCATCGACCATCGCGGTGAGATTCGGGATCTGCGCCGGCGTGCCATCGGCGCCGCTCTCTCCGCCCATCGCGGGAGGATTGCCGAAGTCGAACTCTCCGTCGGTCAGATTTGCCATCCGCGTCAGGCGCTTGCCGAGTGCGTCGAGGCGTATGACGTTGGCGTTCATCTGTCCGACGCGCAGCGCGAGCGCGTTGACTTTCTCCTGCAGCACCCGGCGCACGTCCTCGATCTGCGCCTGTTGCCGCAACAGATCGGCCGACCAATTGCCGAACTGATCGATGGGGCTGGCGGCACCATGCCGCGATCCCAAGCTCACGCCGATCGAAAACGCGGCGCCCAAAATCGCGAGCACCAGACACAGAGCCGCGCCGACGATCAAGGGGTGGCGCAGGTCAAATTCCCTGACGCGGCCGGCTTGCCGGCCAAAGATGATGACATTCATGACGAACGAAGTTCCGTACCGGCTTGGGTGTTGTTCACTGGTGACCCCGCTGTGCTACCCGAAAACGTTAAGTGCGAGCAGTACACCGGTGCCTTTTTGTCTCACCTCACGGCGAGCGTTCCCTTGTACAGTCGGTGGGAACTATGACGAAAAAAGTGACGCAGAACAAGGAATTCCGCACAGAATGACCTGTCTGTTCTTGGCGACAGGTTGCAATGCAATGCAAAAGCTCAAACCAATCAAAGCGTTATTGGACATGCCTGGCAAAGCACTGCGTGATATCGCGCAAGCTCGGACGCGCCGCGCAGAGATCCTCGCCGAGGTCCTGCGCCATCTCGAGGAGCCGCTTCGAACCCAGGTCATGAGCGCGGGGCTCGCGCGTGGCCGCCTCACGCTCGGGGTCACGAACGCGGCATGGGCCTCGCGACTGCGCTATCGAACCGCCGCCTTGCGGGCGCTCGTGAGCGCGGCTTGCGGCGAACCGATCGCCCGAGTGCGGATCCGCGTGCTGCCGCCGGGCGAACTCCCGCCGCCGCTCGAGGACGCCGTCGCGGTCAGCCGTGCGCCGCCGCCGGGACGTAAGAAATAGGCGCCTCGGCGAGGCTCTCGAACGTCACTTCCTGCCAGGCGGTCCGGGTCGCGATCAAGCCGCGCAACAATTTGTTGTTGAGCGCGTGGCCGGATTTGAAGCCGCTGAACTCGCCGATCAGGCTGTGTCCGAGCAAATACAGGTCGCCGATCGCATCGAGGATCTTGTGTTTGACGAACTCGTCCTCGTAGCGCAATCCGTCCTCGTTGAGGATCCGGTAGTCATCGAGGACGATCGCATTGTCCATGTTTCCGCCGAGCGCGAGATTGCGGGATCGCAGGCTCTCGAGGTCCCGCATGAAGCCGAACGTGCGGGCGCGGCTGACCTCGCGCAGAAACGAGGTCGTGGAGAAGTCCATGGAGGCGACCTGCGAATGCTTCTTGAAGGTCGGATGATTGAACTCGATTTCGAAATTCACCTTGAAGCCGTCGTACGGATCGAAGCGCGCCCACTTGTCGCCGTCCTCGACGCGCACGCTCTCGAGGATGCGGATGAAGCGCTTCGGTGCCTTCAGTTCCTCGATGCCCGCCGACTGCAGAAGGAACACGAAGGGTCCCGCGCTGCCGTCCATGATCGGCACCTCCGGTGCGCTGACTTCGACGATCGCATTGTCTACGCCGAGACCCGCAAAGGCCGAGAGCAGGTGTTCGACCGTGGAAATCTTGACGTCACCCCGGTGTAGCGTCGTGCCGAGCATCGTGTCGCCGACGTTTTCCGCATGCGCACGGATATCGACGGGCGCGCCGAGATCGGTGCGCCGGAACACGATACCGGTATCGGGCAGCGCCGGCCGCAGTGTCATCAGGATTTTCTTGCCGGTGTGCAGCCCCACACCGGAAGCGCGAATGGAATTTTTCAGCGTTCTTTGATTTAACATCTGGTTCTTGGGACCGATCGCGTCGATTGCATAGGGTATCACAGGCCGCTCCGCCCGTCCGGCAGCTCGACGTGGCGCCGCAACGGACTCTCCGGCCGCGCGCTTCAAACGGAGCCGCAGGCCTCAAACGACCCGCGCGCCTCGAGGGCCGCGCACCTCAAACGGCCGCGCGCCTCGCGCGGTACCGCACGCCTCAAACAATGCCGCGCAACGCCTCAAATGACCGCGCGCCTCAAATGACCGCGCACCTCAAACGGCCGCGCGCCTCGCGCGGTACCGCACGCCTCAAAGGCCCGCGCGCCCCAGCAAGAGCCGCGCGCCTCGCGGGTGCCCCTTCGCCGCGGTGACGGGCCGCGCGCCCGAACACGATGTCGACCGCGGCGGCGGGCGTTCAATCCGCCTGCCGGCGCAAGAACGCCGGGATGTCGAGCAAGTCCTCGGTCCCGGCCTCCGTGCGCATGCCGTCGCCTACGGCGCGCTGCCGCTTGAAAGCGGGCGACTCCAGTGCAGCATAGTCCGTCCCGCCCGAGCTCGGCGCGCGGCGTACCACGCGCACGGCCGGTTGCGGCGCCGCGAACGGCGCCGTCGCGAGCGCCGCCGTTGCGGACTGCACAGCCGCTTTGACCACCGGACGACCGAGCCCGGTGGCCACCACCGTAACGCGGATCTGGTTGGTCATCTCCGGGTCGATGACCGTACCCACCACGACCGTCGCATCATCGGATGCGAACTGCTTGACGACGTTGCCGACCTCCTGAAACTCGCCGATCGACAGGTCCATGCCCGCGGTGACGTTGACCAGGATCCCCTGGGCGCCCGCAAGATTGATGTCCTCGAGCAGCGGGCTCGAGATCGCCGCCTCGGCCGCCTCGCGCGCACGATCGTCGCCGGCCGCGACGCCGGTGCCCATCATCGCCATGCCGGTCTCGGACATGACCGTGCGCACGTCCGCGAAGTCCACGTTGATGAGGCCGGGGCGCGTGATCAGCTCCGCGATGCCCTGAACCGCTCCCTGCAGCACCGTGTTGGCGGCCTTGAAGGCGTCGAGCAGCGTGGTTTCTTTGCCGAGCACCGAGAGCAGCTTCTGGTTCGGAATCGTGATCAGCGAGTCCACGTACTTCGACAGCTCGAGCATGCCCTGGTCGGCGACGCGCGCGCGTTTGTTGCCCTCCATCTCGAAGGGTTTGGTCACGACGGCGACCGTGAGGATGCCGAGTTCCTTTGCGACCTGCGCGACCACCGGCGCGGCCCCCGTCCCCGTGCCTCCACCCATGCCGGCCGTGATGAACAGCATGTCGCAGCCCTCGATCAGTTCGATGATGCGGTCGCGGTCCTCCATGGCGGCCTGGCGGCCGACTTCCGGATCGGCGCCGGCGCCCAGGCCCTTCGTGATGTTGCAGCCGATCTGCAGCGCGGTGCGCACCTTGGAGTGCTTGAGCGCCTGAGCATCGGTGTTGATGCAGATGAAATCGACGCCTTCGAGGCCGGCCTGGACCATGTGGGAAAGCGCGTTGCCGCCGCCGCCGCCCACTCCCAGCACCTTGATGATGGCACTTTGACTGTAAGAGTCCATGAGTTCGAACATTCCAATGCTCCTTTCGTGTGTTAGCAGAAATTGACGTGCGTGATCGAAAATTGCCGTGTGTCATCGAAAAAATTGCGTTGCATTGTCAGAAATTCCCCTGGAACCAGTTCTTCATGCGCTCGAAAATGTTCGTGAAGCCTCCGCCGAGCAGCGGCGCCGCGCTGCGCTGCTGATCGAGCATGCTCTTCGCGTACAGCAGCAGCCCGACGCCGGTCGCGTGGATCGGATTGCTGACGACGTCGACGAGGCCGGTCACGTGCTGCGGCACGCCGAGGCGCACCGGCATGTGAAACACCTCCTCGGCGAGTTCTATGGCGCCTTCCATCTTCGCGGTTCCGCCGGTGAGCACGATGCCGGTCGCCACCTGTTCCTCGAAGCCCGACCGGCGCAGTTCGTCGCGCACCAGCGAGAACAGCTCCTCGTAGCGCGGTTCGACGATCTCCGCGAGCGTCTGGCGCGCGAGCCGCCGTGGCGGCCGGTCGCCGACGCTCGGCACCTCGATGGTCTCGTCCGGGTTCGCGAGCTGGGACAGCGCGCAGGCGAACCGGATCTTGATGTCCTCGGCGTACTGCGTCGGCGTGCGCATCGAGACGGCGATGTCGTTCGTGACCTGGTCCCCCGCGATCGGGATCACCGCCGTGTGGCGGATCGCCCCGCCGCCGAACACCGCGATGTCCGTGGTGCCGCCGCCGATATCGACCACGCAGACGCCGAGATCCTTCTCGTCGTCGGTCAGCACCGCATGGCTCGAGGCGAGCTGCTCGAGCACGATGTCGTCGACGCTCAGGCCGCAGCGCTGCACGCACTTGACGATGTTCTGCGCGGCGCTGTCGGCGCCCGTCACGATGTGCACCTTGGCCTCGAGGCGCACGCCCGACATGCCGATGGGGTCGCGGATGCCTTCCTGCGCATCGATGATGAATTCCTGCGGCAGCACGTGGAGGATCTTCTGATCCGCGGGGATGGCGACCGCCTTGGCCGCGTCGATCACGCGGTCCACGTCGCCCTGCCCCACCTCCTTGTCCTTGATCGCGACGATGCCGTGTGAATTGAGGCTGCGCACGTGGCTGCCTGCGATGCCGGCGTAGACCGCGTGGATCTCGCAGCCCGCCATGAGTTCGGCCTCCTCGACCGCGCGCTGGATCGACTGCACGGTCGACTCGATGTTCACGACGACGCCCCTCTTCAGGCCGCGCGAGGGATGCGAACCGATGCCGATGATCTCGAGCGCACCGTCCGCCTTGATCTCACCCACGATGGCGACCACCTTGCTCGTGCCGACGTCGAGGCCCACCAGCAGATTCCGATCCGAACGCTTCGCCATGAGTCCTCAGGTGCGCCGCCGAATCAGACGGCCGGGTCGTCGGAGTGGGGCGCCGGGGCGCCGGGTGCCGCCGCGCGCTTCCAGCCGATCGCGAAGCCGTTCGAGTAGCGCATGTCGACGTAGGCGACGTCGCCCGCCCGATGCGCGATGACCTGGGAGGCCGTGCGGATGAACCGATCGAGCCGCGCCGCCACGTCGCGGCGTCCGAGCCGCACGGTGACCCCGCTGTCGAGATCCATCTCCCACGCGCCGCGCTCATCGAGGCGCAGCGCCGCGATGCGCATGCCGTTCTCGAGCATGCGCGACTCGGTGGCGAGATACTGCGCGGCCACCCTGGCCTCGGTGCCGTCGGGTCCGGACAGGCGCGGCAGCTCCGCGGGGACGTGCGCCGCGGCGCGCACGAACAGTTCGCCGCGCGTGTTGAGCAGGCCCGCCTCGCCCCAGCGGGCCACCGCGGTCTGCTCGACCACGGTGACGTGCAGGCCCGCCGGCCAGCGCCGCTGCACGCGCGCATGGTCGACCCATGGCAGGATCTCGACCGCGCGCTGGATCGCATCGAGGTCCGCCGACATGAATCCCGCCGTGAGATAGGGAGCGACCGCCTGCTCGATCTCCGCGGGCGAGACGCGCTGGAAATCGCCGTCGAGCGCAACCACGCGGACCGGCCGGTCGAGCGCATAGGTGAGCGCCCCGAGCGGGGCGGCGCACAGCAGGAACCAGAGGCTCTGCACCCTGAGCGCCGGCCAATCGAGCCGCAGCGCCGGCAGGCGCAAGCGGCGCGGGGAGGAGGCCTTGGCGCGGTCCTTGAACCGATTGCGGCGGCTCGAGAGCGGCTGGGTCAGCAGGCTCATGCGGGCTCACCCACGATGCGCACTTCGGTCTCGAGCTTGAGTCCGTGCAGCGCCTGCACGGTGCCGCGCACGTGCTCGATCACGGCCTCGATGTCGGCGGCGCGCGCGGTGCCGTGGTTGATGATGAAATTCGCATGCTTTTCCGACACGGAGGCGTCTCCGATCCGAAATCCCTTGAGGCCCGCGCTGTCGATCAGGCGCGCGGCGTGGTCGCCGGCCGGGTTCGTGAACACGGAGCCGCAGCTCCATGCGCCGATCGGCTGCGTCGCGCGACGCTTCTCGAGCAGCTCGCGGATCGCGTCGGCGTTCGCGCCCGGACGGCGCTCGAACTCGAGCCGTGCGCCGACGAAGCATTCATCGGCGGGACCGCGCACGCTGCGATAGCCGACCTCGTAGTCGGCCCGCGGCCGCGTGTGCCGCGCGCCGCGCCGATCCAGCACGTCGACCTCGACGACGTGCTGCCAGGTTTCCCCGCCCCAGGCGCCCGCATTCATCGCGAGCGCGCCGCCGAGCGTTCCCGGAATCCCCGCGAAGAAGTCCGCGGGACCCATTCCCCACTGCACGCATTGACGCGCGATGCGCGCGCAGGGCACTCCGGCCTCGGCGTGGATCAGCGTGGCGCTGCGCCGCTCGAGGGCGCCCAAGGCGCCGTGGGTCAGCACGACCGCGCCCCGGTAGCCGCCGTCGCGCACGAGCAGGTTGCTGCCGAGCCCCACCATGAGGAGCGGCAGGGGCGCGGGCAGCTGCCGCAGGAACGCCGCGAGGTCCTGGGCGTCGCGCGGCACGAAGAACAGGTCCGCGGGTCCGCCCGCATGCCACGAGGTATGCCTCGAGAGCGGTTCGTCGTGCAGCACGCGCACGGCAAAGTCGGGGGACAGCCCCGCCGGACTTGGCGACGTCATGGCGGAGTCCCCGCGGCAAAGCGCTGCTTCAGCTCGTTGGCGACCGAGCCGATGTTGCCGGCTCCCATGGTGAGCACGAGATCGTGGTCGCGCAGCACGCCGTAGAGCGCCGCGGCGAGATCCTCGACGCGCTCGACGAACACCGGTTCGATGCGGCCGCGGCTGCGCACGGCGCGGCAGATCGCGCGCCCGTCGGCGCCGGCGATCGGCGCCTCGCCGGCCGCGTAGACCTCGGTCACGAGCAGCACGTCTGCGCCGCCGAGCACGCGCCCGAAATCGTCGAGCAGATCCCGGGTGCGCGTATAGCGATGCGGCTGGAACGCGAGCACGATGCGCAGCTCGGGCCAGCCCTGGCGTACGGCGTCGAGGGTCGCGGCCACCTCGGTCGGATGATGCCCGTAGTCGTCCACGAGCAGGGCCTTGCCGCCCGTGAAGTGTATCTCGCCGAGCTGCTGCAGACGCCGGTCGATGCCCTGGAAGCCCGCGAGCGCACGCTGGATCGCGGCATCGCCGATCTCGAGTTCGGTCGCGACGGCGACCGCCGCGAGCGAGTTCTGCACGTTGTGGCGGCCGGGCAGATTGAGCGTGATCGGCAGCGGCTCGCGCTGCGCGCGCAGCGCCAGGTAGCGGGACCGGGTGCCGTCGCGGCGCACGTCGACGGCGCGCACGTCGGCATGTTCCATGAGCCCGTAGGTCACGCAGGGCCGTGCCACCGCCGCAACGATGCTCTGCACGTGCTCGTCGTCGGCGCAGAGCACCGCGAGTCCGTAGAACGGCAGGTTGTGCAGGAACGCGACGAAGCTCTGCTTGAGCTGCGCGAAGTCGCCGTGGTGCGTGTCGAGATGATCGTTGTCGATGTTGGTCACGATCGCGATCATCGGCTGCAGGTGCAGGAACGAGGCGTCGCTCTCGTCGGCCTCGGCCACCAGGTAGCGCCCGGCGCCCAAGCGCGCGTTGCTGTCGCTGCTCTTCAGCCGCCCGCCGATCACGAAGGTCGGATCCAGGCCCGCTTCGGCGAGCACGCTCGCGACCAGGCTCGTGGTCGTGGTCTTGCCGTGCGTGCCGGCCACCGCGACCGAATAGCGGAACCGCATGAGCTCGCCGAGCATCTCGGCGCGCGGCACCACCGGCAGTCGTCGCGCGAGCGCCGCCGCCACCTCGGGGTTCGCGCGCTCGACGGCGGTCGAGACCACGACCACGTCGGCGGCACCGAGATGCTCGGCCGCATGTCCGATGAACACCGTGGCGCCGAGGCGCGCGAGCCGCGCGGTCACGGCGTTCGCCTTGAGGTCGGAACCCTGCACGGCATAGCCGAGATTCAGCAGCACCTCGGCGATGCCGCCCATGCCGCTGCCGCCGATGCCGACGAAGTGGATGCACTGGATGCGGCGCATGCGGTCGTTCATGCCGCGCGCTCCTCCGACCCGGGGCTTCCCGCGGGGCCCGCGCCCGCCTGGATGCACAGGTCCGCGAGCCGTTCGGCGGCGTCGGTGACCGCTCCGGCGCGGGCGGCCTGCGCCATCGCGAGCAGGCGCGTCCGATCGGCCGTGAGCGCCCCGATGTGCGCGCCGAGGGCTCGCGCATCGAGATCCCGCTCCCGCACGATGAGCGCCGCACCGCGCGCGACCAACGCCGCGGCGTTTCGCGTCTGATGATCGTCGACGGCCGCCGGGAACGGCACGAGCAGGGCGCCCAAGCCCGCGGCCTGCAGCTCGGCGAGCGTGAGCGCACCGGCACGGCAGATGGCCAGATCCGCCCAGCCATAGGCGCCGGCCATGTCCTCGATGAAGGGCACGAGTTCCGCCTCGACCTCGAACTCGGCATAGGCGGCGCGGGCGGCCTCGAACCCCTTGGTTCCGGTCTGGTGCCGCACGAGCGGCCGGTGCTCGGGCGCGAGCAGCGCGAGCGCCTGCGGCAGCAGCGCATTCAGACGCTGCGCGCCCTGGCTGCCGCCGAGCACGAGCAATCGCGTCGGATCGGCGCGGCCCGCGAAGCGCTCCGGCGGCGGCGGCAGCACCGCGATGTCGGCCCGCACCGGATTGCCGATGCAGCGCGCGGCGACGCCGCTCCCGAAGCTTCCCGGGAACGCCTCGAGAACCTGGCTGGCGAGCCGCGCGAGGCAGCGGTTGGTGAGCCCTGCGACCGCATTTTGTTCGTGGATCAGCAGCGGAATGCCGAGCAGCCAGGCCGCGATGCCGCCCGGTCCGCTCGCGAAGCCGCCGGCGCCGAGCACCGCGCGCGGCCGCACGCGCTTCAGCACCGCGCGGGCCTCGAGCACCGCCCTGGCGACGCGCCAGGGTGCGAACACCCAGGCGCCCGGACCCTTGCCGCGGATGCCGGCGACGCGCACCCACTCGATCGGAAACCCGTTCGCGGGCACGAGCCGCGCTTCCATGCTGGCCGGCGTGCCGAGCCAGACCACGTCCACGTTGCGCGCACGCAGCGCCTTCGCGACCGCCAGAGCCGGGAACACGTGGCCGCCGGTGCCGCCCGCCATGATGAGCACGGGTGCGCCGATCATAGCGCCCTCGACGACGCCCGGATCACGGCCGAACGCGATGTGCACTTGACCTCGTGATGGATCCGCAGCAGCACGCCGATCCAGGCGAGTGTGACCAGCAGGCTGCTGCGCCCATAGGACAGCAGCGGCAGCGTGAGTCCCTTGGTCGGCAGCACGCCCATGTTCACGCCGATGTTCACGCTTGCCTGCAGGCCGATCCAGACGCCGAAACAGATCGCGAGATGGGACTGGAACGCGAGCCCGGCCTGCGCCGCCATGCGCGCGATCTGGAACGAGCGGGCGACCAGCGCCAGGAACAAGGCAAGCACGCCGATCACGCCGACGAGGCCGAGTTCCTCGGCCAGCACGGCGAACACGAAGTCGGTGTGCGCCTCGGGCAGATAGAACAGCTTCTGCACGCTGCTGCCGAGGCCGACGCCGAACCAGGAGCCGCGACCGATCGCGATCAGGGACTGCGTGAGCTGAAATCCCGTGTTGAGCGGATCGGCCCAGGGATCCAAAAAGCCGGCCAGGCGCTTCAACCGGTAGGCCGAGGCGACCGCGAGCAGCGCAAACGCGAGGCTGGCGGCGCACAGCATCAAGAACACGTAGCGCAGGCGGGCGCCGGCCACGAACAGCACCGCGAAGCCGGTGGCGAACAGCACGATGCTCGCCCCGAAGTCCGGCTCGAGCAGCAACAGCGCCGCTGCGACGCCGAGCAGGCCGAGCGGCTTGACCAGGCCCGGCAGCGTGTGCTCGAGCTCGGCGCGCTTGCGCACGCAATAGCCGCACAGCCAGTTGAGCACCAGCACGCGCGCGAGTTCGGAGACCTGGAAATTCAACGGTCCCACGCGCAGCCAGCGCCGCGCGCCGTTGACCATGGCGCCGATGCCGGGAATGAGCACGAGCAGCAGCAGCGCCAGGGCAGAGAGCAGCAGCACGAGGCTGTACTTTTCCCAGAGCGCGGCCGGCACCCGCGTGACCGCCCAGGCGAGGGCGATGCCGGCGAGACCGAAGCTGAATTGACGCTCGAGGAAAAAGAAGGGGTCGCCGAGCTGGCGGGCGGCGATCGACATCGAGGCGGAGGTCACCATGACGAGGCCCATGAGCAGCAGCGCGGCGACGAGGCCCAGGGTCCACGTATCCCAGGCGAAGGGCATGCGTTCGCGCGCCCGCAAACCGCGGCTCATGACGGTTGCGCTCATGCGGACGATCCCGGCAGCGCGCGCACCGCGGCCGCGAACGCATCGCCGCGCGCGGCGTAATCGCGAAACATGTCCTGGCTCGCGCAGGCCGGCGAGAGCAGCACCGTGTCGCCCGGACGCGCCGCACGCGCCGCGGCGCGCACGGCGGCGTCCATGCCCTCGGCGAATTCGCAGCGGCAGACCCCGTCGAGCGCGCGCGCGAGCGCGGCGCCGTCCTGGCCGATCAGCACCACGTGCCGGACCTTGCCCCGAAACGCGGCGCCGAGCGGCGCGAAGTCCTGGCCCTTGCCGACACCGCCCGCGATCAGCACGAGCGGCGCGGGAATGCCGGCCACCGCGGCGGCGGTCGCGCCGACATTGGTGCCCTTGGAATCGTCGAGATAGCGGACGCCCGCGACCTGCGCCACCCACGCGCAACGGTGCGGCAGGCCCGGGAAGGCCGCGAGCGCGCCCTGCATCGCGGGCAGCGGCAGACCGGCCGTCTCGCCGAGCGCGAGCGCCGCGAGCGCATTGGCCGCGTTGTGCAGGCCGCGCAGCTTCATCGCGTCGAGCCCGAGCAGCACCTCGCCGCGGCGGCAAAGGCCCTGCGGCGCCTCCGCCGAGAGATGATAATCGGCGGCGGCGGCAACGGAGAAGGTGATCACGCGGGCGCCATCACGGCGCATCGCGAGCACGCGCGGATCGTCCGCGTTCAACACCAGCGTCGCCGCGCGATTGAAAATGCGCCGCTTCGCCTCGGCATACGCATCGATCGAGACATGGCGATCCAGATGATCGGCGCTCACGTTGAGCACCACCGCAGCGATCAGCTGCAGCGAGCTGGTCGTTTCGAGCTGGAAGCTCGACAGTTCGAGCACGTACAGATCGGGCTCGGGCCGCTCGAGCAGATCGAGTGCGCATTCGCCGAGATTGCCGCCGGCGAGCACGCGGCGGCCCGCCGCCTCGGCCATCCGGGCGACGAGACTCGTGACCGTGCTCTTGCCGTTCGTGCCGGTGACGCCGATCACCGGCGCGCGCACGGCGCGGGCGAACAGTTCGATGTCGCCGAGCACCTCGATGCCGCGGGCGCGCGCGGCGACGGCGATCGGCTCCTCGAGCGACACTCCCGGTGAGACGACGAGCTGCGAGGCGCCGTCGAGCAGCGACAGATCGAAGCCCCCGAGGCGCAGGTCGACCTGCGCGGCGAGACTGCCGAGCGAGGCGAGCCCGGGCGGCGCCGGGCGGCTGTCGGTGGCGGCAACCGCGAGCCCGCGCCTCGCGAGGAAGCGCACGGCGGATGCACCGGTCTTGCCGAGGCCGACGACGACCGTGTTCATCAGCGTATCTTCAAGGTGGCGAGACCGGCCAGCACGAGCACGAAACTCACGATCCAGAAGCGCACGATCACCTTCGGTTCCGCCCACCCCTTCAGTTCGAAGTGATGATGGATGGGCGCCATGCGGAAAATGCGCCGGCCGGTCAGCTTGTATGAAGCCACCTGCAGCATCACCGAGACGGTCTCGGCCACGAACACTCCGCCCATCACGAACAGCACGATCTCCTGGCGCACGATGACCGCGATCGTGCCGAGCGCCGCGCCGACCGCGAGCGCGCCCACGTCGCCCATGAACACCTGCGCCGGATACGAGTTGAACCACAGAAAGCCGAGGCCGGCGCCGACGAGCGTCGCGCAGAATATCAGCACCTCGCCGACGCCGGGGATGTAAGGGATCTGAAGGTAGGTCGCGAACTTGACGTTGCCGGTCGCGTACGCGAACACGCCGAGCGCGGCCGCGACCATGACCGCGGGCATGATGGCGAGTCCATCGAGACCGTCGGTCAGATTGACGGCATTGCTCGTGCCGACGATGACGAAATAGGAGAGCAGCACGAACCC
>Ga0116229_10010740_pt1 | contig 13665 bp, 9 predicted proteins | sample S1TSphgellanicum_3_FD_87313 | JGI IMG/M metagenome (GOLD analysis project Ga0116229, IMG submission 87313) | Host-associated microbial communities from peat moss isolated from Minnesota, USA - S1T2_Fc - Sphagnum magellanicum MG | ecosystem: Host-associated > Plants > Peat moss > Unclassified...
AAAAAAAAAAAAAAAAAAAAAAACCCCCCCCCCCCAAAAAAAAAAAAAAAAAAAAAAAAAACATTGGTCCTTAATATACAAATTTCTTTCTTTCATGTTGTATCTACAAAGACTTTGGTACTTAGTGTATTTTAAGAATCCCGAGGGAAGAAAAAATCATGTTTGCGCATGCAAGCATTGAGATTGCCCCAAACTCCAAAGCTAATGACATAAAACAACAACATCTTTGATATTTGATGAACGTGCGATTATCGCTCATGTTCATGTGGTGATCGAATTGCCAAGCTTGACAATTTCTAGAACTTTTTAGGGTGGGTGGGGGGGGCACGGTGGGGGCCCTTTACTTAGAGCAAATCAAGAGTGCGAGCGAATTCTTTGCCTACTACTCCTACTACTCTTTCAATTTCCCGACCCCACCGGACCCCACCGTCATTACCATCTTTAGTACCTATACAACAAAAAGAAGTTCCTTGAAAATCATCAAAGCACTCCACCACTGGTTTCACCAATTCTCGGCTTTCATTACTGACAATGTTCTAGAGGCAATGTCTTTTGTGAGCAATTCTGTGTTATGGCCCAAAGTGGCGATCATCCATAGGAAGATTTAGCAAAATTTGGTTGCAAACTAAATGTAAAAAAATTTAAAAAAAAAAAAAAATCCCTCTATATTTTTTGGTTACCTACTTGAACCATGTATAAAAATATCGTGATTCTAAAAAAAAATTGGTCTATTTTTAGCTATTGAAAATAATTTTAAAAGATAATTTTTGCACATTTATTTTTAACATAACATTTTGGCTATATATATATATAGTTAACCAAAAAGGCTATTTTGGAACATTTATAAATTCTTTGTCTAGCTCAACTTTTGCCAGGTTGAGGGAACCAATAGCACCCACCAACACACCATGCAACATAAGTAGATGGATGGATGGTATGTGGACACAAAACATTTTTTCAAGGGTTTTCATGTTCCACAACTACTTAATCCTGATATCGTAGGTAGCTTGATAGCTTTGACACTAATTATATTATTTAAAGAACTGTGGAAATTTTCAAAAAAATAAAAAATAAAAAAATGAAATGTTCCAAGGTATTCTATTTTTTGAAATGAAAATTCCAAAATTAATTAATTGTTCCAAAAGGCAAACATGTCAAGGTTGCCATGATACTATGTAGTTAGCTATGTACTAACCAACCATATATGTTTCTACTTACCTATTAGCCATCACATGCCTTACCTACTTAGTATAAACATTGTAACCACTTATATGGCCTACCTATTTACCCATGATGCTTACCCATTTATAATAGTGCATTCACACTCAAAGTTAAATCAATGTTATATGAAAATTTATGTGGCATCCTAGGTGGCAACCAACGTTAAATGGGTGATAGCTTAATGCTAAATGAATGTTAGTTTAACATAAAATGTTCACAATAAGTAAGTTTAAGTCTTAAATGACTAGTAGTATTAAGGGACTCAATACTAGAGTCCCTAACACCAAGTGTGAACACACCTTTAGTAGTTAGTTACCTAGGTTGTGTGGGGGTGAAAGTAGGAGGTTTACCATATATTGGTCATTATGGGTTTCCAATGAATACTACACTTGTAGGTGGTGGTGGGTCAAAGAATCTCCGAGGCCGTTGGTTTTTGTTGAGTAATACTTGGCTTGGGTGAACCAACACCAACCGTTGGTACCTTTACCTTTTTGAGTGAGGCCTCTTAGTGGCCATCTTAAGCTCAACAAATGTTAGATTTGAACTCAAAGACCTTGGTTTAGTCTAATCATAGGACATTGGTAATGTTTATAAATAATTGAAATGGATTTTGGGGTTTTTACCATGGTGCCAATTAGTGTTCTTCGATTAGTAGGTTCTAAGAGGAACCTTGGGTTTTGGTTTTTAAAAAATTTATGGGGTTAGTTTAGGTTAAGATTTTTTTAAAATAAAATAAAATTGGGACCAATTTCAAATTTAGCTTTTTAATATGAGGGTCAGTTCCAATTTTATTTTTTTTGTTTTTAAATTTTCAAATCAAGTCAATATTTTCTTAAAGGTAGGTTAGGGTAAAATTTGGTTCACCTTTTGGTTAGGTTCCACAATGCCAAATGTAATTGAAAACAATGTAAAAAAGTGAATTTTTATTTATAATTTCTTTTGAATTGTTACAAAGCTTTGACAAAGCCAAATTAAGTGGAACTATTATGCTTTTAAGCTTTAAAACTATATTGATAATTTCTAATGGATAAAGGACCAAATATTTTAAGGTGTATGAAAATTTTATCAATGTGTCATTTAATTTAATTTTTGTTTAATTTTATTTTAACATATTCAGGACACAAAATGGATGATGTTGATGAAATTTAAAATGTGATGGTCTAAGCTATTATTGTAAAATAATTGACATTTTTTTATTCATTAATTTTGATGGGAATCAAATTATATGGAAAAAAAACTTTGTTAAATATTATGTCCTTTTCATCTTGAATGGTAAATTTTAAAGGATCTTCACCCAAAAGTACCCTTTTTTTTATACCAATTGGTTTCATGTTTCATGCACTTGTATGTTGACTTTGAAACGTGCATCTTGCCACCTTTGAATTCAATCTTCAAAAACCCCTCCCAATTAGCCCCCAAATTTACCCTCCAAATCACCCTTTCAAAAACCCAAGATCATCAAGATCGAAAGGGCAATGGCAACAATTGTTGATTATAGCAATGGAAAAACCATGTTGATGAGTAAGATCATAGGATCATCAAGATGAGCAAGGTGATGGTGACATTTGTTGGTTATTACAATAAAAAGACCATGATGATGAGAAAGACCACAAGATCAATAAGATTAGGAAGGTAATGGTGACAACTACAACTTGTAACAACAAGAAGACCATAACAATGACAAGAACACAAGATCATTAAGATTACAAGGGCAATGGCAAGAAATTGTTGGTTACAACAAGGGAAAGACCATGACGATGAGTAGGACCACAACATCATAAAGGTTAAAAGGCCAATGATGGGAATTGGCAAGCTATAACAAAAAGAAGACTGTGACACCAAATAGGACCACAAGATCATCAAAATCAAGAGGGTAATGGCAGGAATTTGCTAACTATAACAATAAGAAGACCATGACAACAAATAAGACCACAAGATCATCAAGATCAAGAAGGTAATGGTGGGAATCTATTCATTATAACAACAAGAAGACCATGACATCAAATAAGACCACAAGATCATCAAGATCAAGAAGGCGATGGTGGATAATGATTTGCAACAATGAGAAAACTACAATGTTGAATAGCCCATGAGATCATCAAGATGAAAAGGGCGATGGTGGCAACAATTTGTCGTGGCAATGAAGGCAATTTGGTGTGTAATTACTGGCTACATTGGTCAAGACCAAGAAAACCATGACAATGATCAAAACAATAAAATGATGAGGGCAATAGTGTGCAGCTATTGGTTGCAATAACGAGAAGACCATGATGACCATGGCAACTACAATCACAAGATGATAAAATCATGAAGGTGATGGTGGGCAACTATTTGCTGCAACAAACTACAAGATCATCAAGATGGGGAAGGCAATGGTGGCAACAATGAGAAGGCCATGACAATGAACAAGACCACAAGTCCATCAAGATAAAAAAAAAGGCAATGGTGTGTAATTACCGATTACATTAATTAGAAAACCATGATAATGACCAATATCATAAGATGATGAAGATAATGGCATGTAACTATTGGTTGTAATGATGAGAAGACCATGATGACCATGGCATGTACAAGCACAAGATGATAAGGTCATCAGGGTGATGGTGGGCAACCATTGGTTGTAGCAACAAAAACACCATAATGACAATGACCGAGACTACAAGAAGATGAAGAAGGTGATGATGGTGTAGCTTGGCAATGGTGGGTTGCAACAACAAGAAGAACACCACAACCACCAATGTGAATTACAACAAGGGAATAAACATCACAAACATTAATATGACAAAAAAATCACAAAAACAATGGCAATGGCAATGATGTAGCAAGTAGCAATAACCAATGAAAAGAACATGATATTTTTAAAAAAACTTCAAGCTTCAACAACAAGCTCTCACCTTCAACCCCTAATGAAAATCCTTAACCTTAAATTGAAACTAGAACCAACAATTTTCAAACAATTTTCAAAAAAATTGGTTTAATTTTGGTTCTTCAAACCATTAAGAACTGGACCCAGTTCTGGTTTCTCATAAAAAAAAAAAAAAAAAAAGTATCTTGGGTGGTTTCCAGCCAATGCCTCTAACCTCGCCTAACCTTGGTTCCTATCCGGTTCCACTTCTTGGACCCAGACAGGATACCTGGCTAACCTGGGTACCAGCACAACAATGGTACCAATGTGAGTGCAGGTTCACCCAATGCAGAGTATTCTAACTTGGATTGTTTAACTAGGAGTTTTACTAGTGATTGTTGCAAATTTGTGGTCCAATTGTTGCTTCCTACAGGTATTACAAAATGCTTTTACCCTAGAGTCAGTTTCCTCATTAAATAATCTTTAAAATATTGAAACACATTTTCCTAAAAGATGAAGCTGAGGTGTTGAAAACCATCATGGTAGGCTACAATCTGAATAATTTCACTCCTCCTTTGACAATATCATAGTAGATCATGAAATAAATAATAATAATAATACCAATAATTGTACAAAAAAAATTTATTCATTTTGTCCATATGGAAATTGACCCTAGGCAAGTGTTTTTTTTTGGGGTGAATTGACGCACTGTGGGAAAAAGAAAAGAAAAGAAAAAGAAAAACCCCCAGTGCAAATTGTAGAAATATTTCTTTTGGGGGGTGGGGGGGGAAGGAGCAAAAATTGCCATATTTTGACAGAAAAAAAGTCACATAATTTTAGACTACGAATTTGATCGCCAAAACTAGGCCAGGATTCTAATCAAATTTGGTTTCACTATCTGACCTATAGCCAAATTTGGCTCATTTCCTCTTGTGGATGGTTGGTTGCAAGTCCACCTACTTGACAAAATTGGCTAAACACAAACAAACAAACAAACAAAACACTACCGTAGGTAGAGATAGGTAGGCTACCGTAAAATTTTCAAAACTTTTCCAATTCCCCTCCTAAAAATGACGTAGTGCTGAACATCAATTGCAGGTACAGTAGTCAAATCAGACAATGTACTGACTTGACTGACATGCAGATTTCTGAGAGTGCTAGTAGGGCCCTTAAGGACCCTTCTCTGCATGCAAGCGTAGATGAGAGGCAAATTGTAGGTAGGAGGGTTCATTGTTGTTTCTCAATGCAAGAGCTTGATTACTACTACTTGTCTGTCTTTCATGCTTGGTTTTGCTGAAACCAGGATGCCTGTCACTGGCTTTCCATTAGGTTGTTGTTGTTTGCGATCACAGTTACAGTGCCCTGGACTGGACCACCATCTCCGACAGACGAGAGATCCTCCACATATAATAAATAATCCGTATATACAGTTGTGCTCATGAACCTTCCGCAGGCCTTTCCTTCCTTTGCTCACGTTCCAAGAAGCCATTTTTTTTTGCACGCCTTCCTTGTTGTTAAAGGCATCATCGCCGAGTGGCCTGTCACTGTGGCGAGAATTTAATTTTTGGAAAAAATTGGAATTTTGAAATTTTGAAATTGAAAAAAAGGCTAAAAAAGCAAAAAAAAATTGAAACCGAGAAATTTGAAAAAACCCAAAAAAAAAAGAAAAAGAACTCCTGCCCACCGAGTTTATGGTATCAGTCTTCCTGGAAAATAAGGCATGGATGGCTATTCTCTATTACAAAAGAGCTTGAATTTGGGCACGGGCAGCATGTCAATTTGCTATGTAAACTTTATAGGTGTGTTCGTTTTGGGTCATTTTTAGCACTTTTTAATTGGGTCAGCATTTGCATTTGTGCCTTATTTCTCACCCTGAAAAGTCACTTATGGGAATTACTCTCCCTTGCTGCATCTTATTAGGCAATGTCGGCCACACATGCATGGACAAAAGCACATCCGTGTGTGCGCAGCATGGCCTAATAAGATCATTAAGTATTACTTTCCTCTAAGTATCAAAAGCACAAATTGAGAAGAACCCTTCTTTGGCAAAGGCTTTGTCATTATTGTATTGACTAGTGCATGTGTTGTTGGCGCAAGTGTGAAAGTGTAATTGCTCCAAGTGTGAATGATACTTTGACAATATTACATTAATTTTTGGTGATGAAAATTATTCAAATTTCAATATCTTTACATCACCTCGGGGTCTAAAAGTAATAAAATCACCTCCAAGAAATCCCATGCATTGAGGGCTTTCTAGAAACACCAAGATCCTACTACCCTAATTTCCTCAAAAAAAAAAAGTTTTGATTTTATTGAATTGTTCAATATTCAATAACTCTTGCACCATAAGTTTAAACATTATCCAACCACCTTGGAGCACCTCTACTCATCAAGGGCTTTCTAATCATACCAAGTGTGTAGTAAGGGGCACCATGGTTTGGGAGATCTTACCGTGACAAACAAAACGAACTTCTTTCCTCAATAGATAGACTAGTTTGGCTTGTGCCTCTGACTATGTAATTGCTCTACATGTGTACACGACTACTACGAGATTGCTCCAATTGAAAATAGGTGTTAAAAACGCAATTTTTTTGAAGTTTTGAATGTAGAGAGGTTCTTGGTAGTCATCTGTCTATTAAAATAAGAAGTCTTGAAAAAACACTTTAGCAACGAGATGTTCCTTTTGCTTCCTGAACATATTTGTTACAAACCATATGAGTTTACTTAGTTTGGTAAGTTTGGTGTGAAGTTTTGAGGCTTCTTGGCGTTGTTTTTTCAAAAAAAAATTGCAATTCTTATTCTCTGAATACTAATAATAGTGTGTATGATAATGGAATTACTTACAACTTTTACCCCAGATCAACCCAAACACTTGGCAAACTAACAAACAAAGTTTTCCCCTTTGCTTTCTTTTGCCAAGAGTCTGCTTAACTGAGGGGGGCAATCTGGTGCAAATTTAGCAATGGAACTTGGCTGGGGTTCTTCCTCCTCCTTCTTAACTAAATAAATCTGCAACTACTTTTACGTTTGTAGAAGCTTCTACTAAACAGAAGATGGCTAATTTGGGCTAGATGGAGCCAATTTGGAGCCGAGAATTGTGCCAAATGGAGCTGTTCTGTTTCATGTAAAGTACTCAAGATCAGGCAATGTTTGGCTCTCTCCTAGTGAGATCCTGGGAGACTCTGTGAGGTGAGAGTCCAGGGTTGAACTGGTGGGGGCAAGCCACAATCGACATGCACTAATTTTGTGGAATCTGCTTGGCTGGCTCAAGTCAACATGAAAATAGCTTGTCGTCACACACACCGTAGTATGCTTACCATTCTGGTAGTAATTAAATTGTTTTCAAATAAATGTCAAACCGAAATTTTCTTCTCAAAATCAATTGCTCGCAACTTCAAAAGTTCTAGGAATTTTGTTTGACATTACTATTGACAACTGCTTGTCCTCACGCTTGGGTGATGTAGTAGTGTGCCTAAGTCTAAGTACAAAATTACTTTGACATTTTTTTTTTCCTCACTTCAACTGTAGGCTTTTCAAGAATTTTATTAAATTTTTATTATTGCCTAAGAGAAAAGAAAAAAAACCAAAATTAAATAAACAGTAGTCAAGAAGAATGCTGGAATGATAAAGGTACTATGGTAACTAATTACTCATGTCTTAATCCTGCTCACAAATGTTTTCATTTGATTGTTAGCAAATTGTTAAGCTACATAGATACATACATCATTGGCTCGAGGGAAAAGAAGGGAATGCTCAATTTTGCTTTTCATCATGTTGTAGGTTAAACTACCCATTTTTCCTCCCGTGCAGGCTATCATGCAAAATTAGCTTGAGGGAAAGGGTAGCAGCATGTTTGGGGTTTTGCCTTAAATTGTTTTTTTGAAACACCCCAAAAAAAAAAGGAAGAAATCGAAAGAAAGAAAGAGAAGTTTGTTTGATTGATTGTGACAAAAGAGGTTTGGGTTTTGCTTTTTAAAGACTCTTTATGGCTAGTACAACACAATGTGCTTTTTCACTATTAGCTTAGCTAAAGTGGCCACTCCCAAAAAATATTCATTTCATATCTGTATCATGTGAGATAGGTAGTCAACAAAGGCTCTGTGTGGATGCCAAAGAAGTTCTAGAAGCTCTGAGGAAATAGTGGCAGAATGTTTTGAAAGAATAGTCATCACGACCAGACACCATGACAAGAACATTTGCAGTGAGAGTAGTAAGTAGCCTACTAATTTAGAAACCAGATTTAGATTTTTCCTTAGTAAGCGACTTAAGTGTAAAATTATCATGAACCTTTGAATTGTCGTGAACCTATCTAGATAGAGAGACAGACACTTGGCATGAGTTCAGCAGAAAGCTTGGAAGACAAGTTTTAGGGAACTGTAGATCACAAGCGAGTTGAGTTCTAGAAGTTGTTGTAGCACATCCCCAATATCCTTCCCTCATGTTGGTGTCAGGATTCTTGACTTTCTTTTACTAAACTGAAGTACAGCAAATACATACCTAACATTTTCATTGCGCATCCCCTTTCATTGCATCCCTTTGTGTGTACCTTCATACAGAGAATTGATCAATCCCCACACCAACTCTTTTACAGTGGCTCCACTTTGGTATGATAGCTTAAAAACAAAGTTTTGGATGAGTTCAAGCTTTTAAAATAGGATGAAATTGAGTTTGACTCTTGTAATATGCACCGCATTCATTCATTTGCGAGAGCAAGCGGCACTAAAGAGATATGATTGGCGCTTTGATTGGCCGGGATGAATTGACGTTTTAACTAGGATGAAATTGAGTTTCAACCTTACAACAAGTCCCACATTCACAAAAAAAGGGGATAGTAAAGAAACATGATTGGGTTTGATTGGCCCATGTGCTAGCATTGAGCCTAACCCTCACACTATCAAGAGTTTCATCTTTATGGGTAGGATGAGAAAAGAACCTACCCGTAATAAAGATGAAATACTTGAAAGAATTGTTTGCACAGAAAGAAAGAACAAAGTGCATGGGCAGCACACCAACCGCGCACCTCCTTGCTCACTATTTTAGATGTGCTAGAAACTAGTCTTGTCCTGTTCTTGCATTCAAAATGAACCTTTAATCCTGGTTCTAACTTTTTCTCTCTTTTTTTTGGTCATTTTTTATGGAACTTCTGATCCAGTTTTAGGTCCAATTTTAGATTGATTCTTTGAATTTTAAAAAAACCCCTTTAATTCCAGTCATTTTCACCCAATCTTAGGTTCAATCTTTAGATGGATTCTTTGAATTTCTAAAACCTTCGATTCCGGTCATTTTCACGAGGTGCACGTGATCCTGCTCTTACTCCATTCATGTCTATATTACCTTACCATAGGGTCAGTTTCATCATTAAATAATCCTCAAAATAGGGGAAATGAAATTTTTTGTGAAGTTAATATGTTGAAAAAATCATCATAATTATCAATGGCTATACTCTGAATAATTTCATTACTCATATCACAATAACGTAATAGGTGATGGAAAAAATAATAATTTCAAACAAATTCATTTTTTGACCCAAAAAAAAACAATTATTTGTTTTGCCGATGTGGAAACTGACCATAGGCTAGAGTATATTATGAAGGATCATATACCAACAACAACAACAGCCTTCCAGGGAAGAAGAAAGCCCAATTCTAAACAGATAAAGTAGAACGAGGACAAAAAACTGAAGAGGGGACAAACAATTCATTGTGATACCTTAATGGTCGGATAGGAGGTTGATGCAAAGAAAAGTAGTGTTATCTCATCTAGTACCCTATAACCAACTATACATGATGACAAAGTGTAAGGTAAAGTCCAAGGCTTTTACTGGAATAAGGGCTCCCGCAAGGTGGAACCAAAGCATGGGCCCAATTGCGGAAAATCCCATATCTTTATCATTCTCGCATTTTCTTGATGAATTTTTTTTTTCATTTTTCACTTTATATATATATATGAAAATTCTTACAGTTGAGGTGGGGAAAAAAAAGCTAAGTAATTGTGCATTACTTGGAGCATCTCTAAGGGTACTCAATCCTTGACCCTGAAAAAGTATTTTTTAATCCAAGTTTTAGTTAATTACTTCTTTGGAGTCACACCCATAAAACTGAAATTGGGACTGCAAATAGGTGGGAGACTACTAATAGCAAGCCACCTGGACCAATCAAACTATCTAACCAAGAAGAAATAGGGATCAGTCAATAAGTACGATTTGACTGTGTTTATTAAACTGTTTCAGGGCTCCTCCTGGGCTCTGGAAAGCTGTGAATTGTCGCCAGGGTCACAACAGCCTTCCACTAGATATGACTACTACACGTCCTCCAAGATTTTCAGTGCAGGGGTCACATACTGAGCACTGGTGGAGATGCTCTTAGCCACACAGTACCACCAAGCTTAGGGCTAGCGGTCAGTAAATTATGTCAAACAAATTTCTTGGAACTTTTGGCCAGTGCGAGAAGCTGATTTTGAGGGGAAAAAAACCAGCATTTAATGAATATAATTTTAATTCCTCCAGGGATGGTAAAGATGAAGAAAATTAGAGAGAGAAGGTAGCCTAGTAAAAATAAGAAGCTGAAGAAGAGAAGAGAGGGAATGAGAAGAGGACAATGATGTTATAAAGAAGCTGAAAAGATAACATGACAAAAAATGATTGCTAATAAGAAGAAGAAGCTAAACTTAGTGGGTGATGATAATAAGCTTTCAATGCCAGCCACATTGGGTGAGGACAATAATAAGCAATGAGGAGACCTGTTGGACAAAGGGAATTACACACAAGAGCTCAATTGCGAAAGAATATAGATCAATGAAGTGTAGTGTAATGACAAGTTTTTTGAGTATTTCCTCACCATTCTTTCTTGTCCTTTCTTCTCTATTTTTTTGGTTATTTAGTACCTACCCTACTACTATGGGCATTGTAAGAGCTTCAATTGCTTTATAATAATACTCATGCTTCAATCTCCAAACCCTCTATATGCAAAAGTAAGGAGTGTTTGGTTTGGCCAATGTGTCGAAGAAAGAGATTATGAAGTGGGATGTTTATGGCATACGTTGTTGGTTGTAGTTATTGGGAACATAAATTGAGAACACGAAATCATAATTTTGACTACAATGTTGAGAACAAGGTCTAGGTATTTCATTTTGGGAAAAAAAAACTTCATGTAAAAAGACAAACAATTTTTTTTTTGTAAGGGAACTAATGAACATTGCCTTTTTCTTTCCTTTAGTTAAAGGAAAGAGAACCATTTTGCTTACATAATGATACCCTTTGCCACAGCCCTCGAAGGATCCCATGGCCCTTCCTTGAAGGATCCCATGCCCCTTCCTTCCTCCTATAGGAAATTCATCTTCGGATTGTTGGAGAGCAAATCAATTATTCCCTTTCCCACAACACCTTTGAAGGATCCCACTCCCCTTCCTCCTATAGGAAACTCACCTTGGGATGGGGAGAGGATAGCGATTCCTTGTTTCCGCAACCCTTGAGAGAGATCCCACTCCCCTTGTTGTTCCTATAGGAAATTTCACCTTTCAACCCTTGGAGAAGATGAAAGCAACTTCCTTCAGTCTTAATGGGAACGGTTGGAAACAACCGACAAGAAATGATGATTCTAGAAAACCTAAGCTTGAAAAATTCAATTCGACAAGGCTTATAATTTCACAACCTACCTACAAACGAAAGTCAGCCACCCCATACTAACCTAACCAATAATAAACCACATGCCTTTATTTTGTGAGGTCAATATGACGTAAGTACTCTCTATTGTTGTAGGAGAAGTGGTCCCAAGAAGGAAAAAAGGGTGAGCTAGAATGGCTTTGGCCACAAAAATTGTGGTTATAATGGAACAACAACCCTTCCAATTGTGAAAACATTTTGAAAAATCCTCAACCAAAATGTAGGCTAGTCACCCCTCCTTGTTAGGTTAGGTCTGCTTGTTGTGCTCAAAATTAAATTAGGAAAAAAAAAATAAAATTATCTAGCCTAGTGAAAAAAAATTGTCATTTAATTTTGTAGTGAAAAATAAATAAATTGTCATATAGTGGGGCCCCTATAAAGTGGGGTACTATGAGAAAGAAATGATCACCGGTGGTGTGTTATTGCTACCTGCAAACACATTGCGGAATGACCTTCTTGCTCAACCATAGCAAAAGCTTAAAACATTGGAATGTATCTAGACATTTTCCCAGTTGAAAAACTTGTTCGAGGAGCAAAAGTTATTAGAGTTATATACAATTACCGTAGTAGTACATGAACAGCTTTGGCACTTATTAAAAATATTTAAAATTATTTTTCAAATGTTTGGAAAATTGTCAACCTATATATATATAGTGTTCCTAACATGCTGAAAACTTCAGAATTTTAAAAAACCTATGTGCTAAAAGCTAAAATTCTGAAAATATATAAATTATTTTTAGTGGTTAATTGTAGAATCCAATCTGATCGAGGGCTATGGTAATGGCCACTAGATATCTTCTAGAACTTACCATAAAAGTCCAGCAATTTTTTTATTTTTTAAAAATTCTTCAAAATCTTTGGGCCATTTCTTTCATTTTAATTTATTTTTTAAAAAAATCCTTTGAATAGGTCCAAAATTAAGGTCAGCAATGATGTCAATTGGGTCCTTCCCTGTCTCCCTGCCACCCACACCCAACATGCATTTACAAAGAAGACAAAGATACTTATTATATCCCCTTTTTTTTTCTTCTTCTTTTGAGCATTAGATGCTTTTTGGAGCTTCTTTTGAAACAAGGGTTTCAGAACATGGAACTTTTGGAAAAAGGGAAAAAAAAAGGAAAAAAGGAGGAAAAAACACTATTCAGGGCAGCGTTTTTTTTTTTTTTGTGGTGAAAATTAACAAAAAAAAAAAAAAAAAAAAAAGAAGAGCCGATGAAAGCCGTTTTGGAAAAAAATTGATTTCAAAAAAACAACGTGCACCATATTTTGACCTCGGTGAGGCACATGATGCCATTCATGCAATGCATGGCATGGATCCATCGCTACTTGCTTTGCAAGGTACACACCCGTCGTCACCACATTTCCTGAAACAACTTGTCATCGCTATCTCCTGCTTACCTCTATTGGATGTCGCCAACTTCATAATAGCTCAAGAGGTGCCATTGCCATCACTCAACGAAAAGGAGGAGACTAGTGTTGCCATACACATTGTCTACTCCATTTATTTTCGCCACATTATCTTATTAGGTCATATTTATTTTTTGTAGGAACATGAAGGTTTAATGTGCAAACTTCAAAGCTCTTCAAGGTCATTGATGTTTTAAATGGTTGCTCTTTGAAAGTTTAATGCTGCAAGTTGCAACATTCTCACTCGTGATGTTGTGTGGAGAGCAAATTAGTGATCTAATGGTGGCAATGCAACATAATCGTTGAACAAGCAGTTGAAGGTTGGACTTTGGAACAATGAACATGGTGTTGATATTCATGTCTAGCAACTCCTAAGATGTTGGTAAAATAAAAGCTTGCAATTTTCAAAATAAAAGCCTTTCAACTTTCAAGTTCACCTACCTGTGCGATCTACTACAACATTGTGTGCATTATCAATCCTTCTTTAAGATTTCAACTTCCAAGGGTTTAGGGTTGAAGGATTCATCACCTT
>Ga0116229_10010742_pt1 | contig 13664 bp, 6 predicted proteins | sample S1TSphgellanicum_3_FD_87313 | JGI IMG/M metagenome (GOLD analysis project Ga0116229, IMG submission 87313) | Host-associated microbial communities from peat moss isolated from Minnesota, USA - S1T2_Fc - Sphagnum magellanicum MG | ecosystem: Host-associated > Plants > Peat moss > Unclassified...
AGAATATGGGTGTTATTCTAATCAAAATTGGGGGGAGAGGGGGAGGGTTGGTGAGGGGGGGGGCGTTAGGTGGTTTCACGTGAACCTGAATTTAAGCGGGGTGTCTGAGAGGTACCATACAGAAGCAGTAGGAAAAGAAAATTGTGGCAAAGCCTAAAATTGGGATGTTGGTTTGTTTTTGTGTTCCAAAATTAGGGTATTCTGATTCCCCCTGTTCCAAAAACAACAAAACATTTGGATACGGAAGCAAAGCAGGGCATGATTCACAATCCTCAACTAGGAAACACCCCTTTCATTATTCCACATAATAACTTGGCATTAAAAAAATAATTTAATTAAAAAATTTCGTGATAACGGTCAAGGGAAAAAAATTCCCCAGATAATCATCAAGGGGGGAAAAAATAAATAAATAAATAAATAATAAGGAGGGTGTCTAAAAAAGCTAGACACCTTGTTGGAACTGATTTTTATTTTTTTTCTTTCAAAATGCCTCACATTTTTTCTAGGAGGCAATTAATACTCTTGTAAATAAAGTGGCCTCCCCTAACATTTTTATTTATTTTTAATAAAAAAAATTCTGCCATGTTTATTACAATATTGTAAATGTATTCCCAAGGTGGGTGGGGTCTAAGTATCTTTGCAACATTATTCAATTATTGTCTTGCATGTCCAGGAATCACTACTCACTTGTCCACAAATGTGAACAAGCTCCTATTTGGCTATTGGTTAGTAGCAACTAACTATCCTCTCTCTCTCTCTTCTCTCTTCTCTCTCTTCTTTTTTTGCATTCTCACCAATTTCAAGATCAACATTTGGGATTTTCATTTTTTGCTTGCAAAGAAATTATTCTCATTAATTTACTCGGTTTTTGTAAAGAAAACATCAACTATAGAAACATCGGTTACAAGGCATCAATGTACATTTTGCAAATGGTAGGAAAAAACTCACCACCCTAAACAAGAATAATAGATTTTCCTAGCCCTGAATGTGGGATGGGGAGGGAGCATTAGGGTTTCATACATGTCATGGGTGGGCTTCCATTTTTATTTTAATGCAAATCCTCATATACATTACTATCACATCAAGAAACAATTCATTTTCGTTGTTCATCATTACAATTGATTAATTTCATTATGAATCCAAGCATCACCCACATGTAGTTGTATCACTTTCAACTTGTTCAAAGTAACCTAAAGTATAGGCAACATGCTTGGTGATATCTTCACGATAAATCAAAGGTATTAGAACTAATATTTCTTATGTGTTCATGTATATGGTGTTACTTGACATTGAAACTAGCGTGGATGCCAAGTTGGTAGCCAATGTTAAATAAATGGTAGTGTGAGTATTAAATTCTCATTCGTGGTAGTGAGATGTTACAAAAATGAAATTGAAATAACTTTGTGATAAGTTACTTGCTCGAGAAATGATCAATTAGTTTGGTGTTAGAATTTGTAAACCTCTTCTTGCCCTTTTGAACCCTTTCATCACCTTTTTAAATGATTTTGTCAGTTTTTGCAACATTTCAAAGTTTCGATGATTTTCCTCCATGCTATGATGGTGTACATGTTTGGTGGTTCTCCTCAATGCTATGATGGGGCTCATGTTTGATGACAATGTGGTTGCAAAGCAATTGAAAACCTTGAGCATCAAAAGAATCAAAATCTAGGTGAGATGATTTTATATATCCTTTTTGTATTTATTTTTTGTAGTTTCATATTGAAGTTGAATCCACAAATTATTGATTTGATAAGAAAATTAAATATTGTTGTTTTGATCAATTTTTCATCATTTACAAATTTTAGTGTTAGCCATTAACATGATGCAAGGTCATAGAAAGAGGGAAAAAATGAGATTCAAATTCATCCTTGAAATAAGCTAAAAGAAAACAAGGCAACCAAATTTGGAACACCTTTAAACATGATGAATCTCTTGTCAACTTTGAGAAGGTATATCTAAAAAATAATATTGAAATAACATTTAGCAAATTGAGGAGGATAGTAGTTGGGTAAAAGTATGACGCTTTCAACCAAAACGGAAATTATAGTCATTGTTTTTCTACAAGTGATGAAATGTAATTGAAGGTTACATGATAATTATATTGATTTTTTTATGGTCTGGATTCAAATACGTGTGATACTTTAAATGTGTAATGTAATGCATAATTTTTTTTTGAAATTATAAATAGTTACATTGTATATTTGAACTTTTAAATCTATAACTTTGTTGAATCACTATTGTAAACATAGTTGGAATATTTCAAAATGGAATATCAACAACTAAATTGTATTAAACAAAACATAGTGTAATCTTTGCATTGATTAAAGCCATGGGATTGGTTTTCCTAAAAAGATTAGGTGAAACTATAGTCAACAAAAATGAAGGTGTAATTAATAATATTGTGAAGGCATTGAATGTTGATGGAGATGCATTAAATAATGGAAAGGATTAAATGATAATACTAATGCATTAAATAGTTTAAATCAATTGATCTATATAACTTCATTAATGACATTTGTATTATTTTGTATAGCAAAATGGTTATGCATGTGTACCTTTTCAATTGCATTGACACCTCAAGTAATTTAGCTTTCAATTGATACATGGTTGTTCAAGTCCTTTAACTTCTATATGATGTTCAAAAATAAAATCTTGATTTTATTTTCCACTCCTTTCAAGTCAAGTGGTCCTTACAAATCTTGAGTTTTGTGATTTATGATCCTCATTAATTGATCAATGTCAAATTTCTTTTAATCACAAATCAAGTTATGCAAAAAACAACATGTAAAAACATATGGTACTATTGCAATGCAAATTTTAGTTTCCCAAATAATTTCCAAAAGTTTTCTAAAAGGTTTTCAAGATTCCAAAGGTGTTTTCCACCACAAAATGACCACACTTGTGCTTCCCATTAAACATCTCAATAAAAAAGTGACAACCTCCTTTACAATGAGTCATTGGTCATGAAATACATGGGAACCCTTTATCACTAAATATATATGGTGGAATGCCATCTTGGCAACCCCTTCTATAAATCAAAAAGACCATGGAGTTGTGGTTTTTTTTGTAAACTCTTAACAATTGTAATACACAATAATCATTAACACTCACATGCATACAAACAAATTGATTTATAATTTGTTTGTCATAATCAACAATAACTTATGCAACCATAGTGTAACTTCTTGTTTTATGAAAATAGTAATTTTGAACAAAGGGGCCTAAAGGTTTTGTAATGTGGGTCCATCTATTATTCCATGAATACTTAGAAATCCACATAACGATGAATTGAATTTTTCCATGATTATTTTTAACCTTTCACCTATTGACACAAAATAAGGTTTCTAAGACTATATGGATTACTTTAATCACTTCATGAATCACTAAGGACATTGTCGCTCTTCCTATGGCAAACAACTCATTGCATATGAGATAATTTGATCCTTGTGCAAGTTTAGAAACAGCACATGACATTTTAATTTCTACTTTGATTCCCAAATAATATCTAGTGTTTTGTTTTTTCACATAAAGTTTTAGCTTTTCTAAAATGTAAAAGATTGTCTCTTTGAACATTTTAAAAATTTGCATCCATTAATCACTATGAAATTTTTTAAATAGAAAGTAAAAAGATCAAGTTGTGCTTCAAGCTTTGATCCAATCCCCAAACTCTATATTGAAAAGTGACATCAAAATTTAGGACAATCTATAAGTATGAAGTGTAGAAATAACAAGAAGGAATTACATAGTTTTTGTAATAAAGTCTACATCAAATCTAGGCAACAAGAGAGGAAAGTTTACTTCTTATGTGTCCAATATGTTTTGTGCCATGTCTATGAGGAGGGGAAAAAAAAATGTGAACAAAATTAGCTCCTCAATGATTTATTTTAATCCATGTTGCACAAAGAAATCTTGCAATTGGCATGAACAAGACACTACAAACAAATCTTGAGATTGACATGAACAAAATTCTACAAATAAATTTCAAAAATCATGCAAACAAGAAAAACAACAAACAAGTTTCATAAATAAGCTTTAGATGTTTATTTCAATGATTGAAAAGAAATGTGTGATCTAACTACAAAAGCTAAACTATAAACTTGAAGTGTGAACATGTGAAAGATAAAAATGTGGTAAGTCACAATTACCTTAACACCTACCACCATGTGTGCTATATGCAGGTTTCTATAAGGGAAATATCAAAAAAATTCAAGTAGCTAATAAGGAAATTGTTTTTGGCTATTCTACAAAATTAGATAGTAATAGATTATTTGACTTCTAGAAAACGAAAATGGGGAAGAAAAATTTATTATTTCATTCTAGCTTACCATGTGGCGGATGTCAACGATTCGAGTCCGCTTGTCTCCAGCTTGCAATCTAAGCCAATACAACAGAAATTAATAGTAACTTAAAATTTCATGTATTTCAAATTCTACCAACTTCGACGATTCCTCATTATCAATTTGAAATTCTTTGTTTAAAAAAACTATGATATTAGAAATACCTACTTGCTTGGCCAGGAGGATATGTTCCCTAGTTTGTGGCATAGGTCCATCAGCCCCTAATACTACTAAGAAGGGTACAACCAACCATATTGCCAAAAATCTATGTTGTATATTTTAAATAGGAACAGGTTGACCCCCCCGCTCTCTTGTGGTACAATCCTCTTCCCACTGAGCTCTTACTTTCTCCCCTGTCCACGAGAAACATAATAAAAAAAATATAGGACTGATGCAAATAGTTTATCACGGAGGATTATAATTTCTTCTAAAAAAAAGTTGGGGTTTATTTATCTTACTTTATCAGACACAATCTTTTTTTCTTTTTTTTTCCACTTCATCCAATCATATGAGTTAATCGTACAAAAGAAATATGCAAAGGTGCAATAAAAACCAATTTTGTTGTTATCTTGGTGGTTATTTTTTAACTCAAGCTTGTATTTTTGTTTAGGATATCAAATTAAAACATGGTTTGCGGATAAACCCCTTTCATTTGTTGTTGATGGTTGTCTTAGCTTTGTTGAGCTTTTAATAAGATGAGAGGAAAAGACTTTGTATGTGTTTGAAAGGTTGTGATGTAAGCTTGTTTTTTTCCTTGTGTTTTTCTTAGGATCTTTAGGTAAGAAACATAAAATACATATGTGTATAGCATTATTCCTTGGTTCTATAAACACATGTAATTTATGTTTCAAAATGAATGTTTGACTTGTGTTGGAAACAACCTTGAAAATTAAATTACAAAAAATGTTATTAGGCTAAAAATTCAACCATTCAAGCTCAAATTGAATAAGACATATTAACCCATTTACAAAGCACACAAGATGAAAATTTTAGGGTCATAACATTTTTTTTACCCACAATTGTTTATGCGACGATCTTAATCAACCTTAATTTTTAATGTGATATTATGATAATACTTGACATTTGACTCATGACATAAGAAGACAAAATGTTGAACCAAATTCCCCAAGGTGAACAAGAATTAAAGCCATGATTTTTAGAACTTCAAAACATGTCTTTCATGATAAGGGCATTTAACGACTATGTCCTAATTTTAATCACGTACAATCATAAATCCTTAATCATAATACCTTTAATCATTGTTACAACTACATTGTGATGACATTGCAATTACATGACTGCATGTTAACCTATATATACTTAGTTTATAGACTATGTTCAGCTACCTACTATCTAAATGTATAGGCTAGGCTACCTAGATACCTATTTCCAAGGTATGTATGTAGGTTAGGCTACTTATTTAGGTTAAGTATGAACTACCTAGGTTAGGTATGTAAGTTGGCTAGGTTGGGTTATACTATGTACCTAGATAGGTAGGTAGATTATGTTATGCTACACCACCTAGATAAATAGGTCATAGGCTATGTTAAGTTACATATTGAAATTAAGCCCCCAATCTACGCTAAATTACCTACCTACCTATTTCTTCCCTTGTTATGTACGTACCTAGGTTAAACTACCTACATCCATTGGTTGTCAATTAAGCTAGCTTAGGCCACCTATATACCTAGGTTAGGTTACCTACCTACAACAAGTGGGTCAAAACTTGTAACTAGGAACCAAAAGGGTTACTTTGGAAAATAACTGCAATTGTATTTTCCCAAAAATAACTTTTACATGCAAAGGAAATTTTCAATGAAATTTTTTGTAACTGGTTCAAAAATAATAATTTAGTAATTATTGAATAAATATGAATTTTTAAAAGTGTGAAAATTCTTTACATATTCAAAGTTTCATCTTGAAAAATGATCAAAATTTTAAGTCATCACCGAAAATTAAATTTTCACATTATTTTTTTTATTATACTCTAAGCTATAACTTTTATTAATACATCATGTACATTATAACCCATTTATACGTCGTAAAGGACTTTTGAAACTTTGAAATTTTGAAGCAATTTTAAAACATTCATTGTTAAAGTTTTTGAATTCCACATTTTTTAAAGTATGAGTGTTTTTTGAGCGTGGTTAATATGTTATTATCATCTATATTTTTTTCAATGATTTTTTTAATATTATATGAGTCCTTTTGATAGTCCTTTACAAAATTGACTCCATTTAACACAATAGGTGTACATTTTTAAATGTTATAAATTAAAACCAAAATTTAAAATTGGATCAAATGAATTTTTACTCTAAGTTCTTTGACATTCATATGAGGGAAAAATGATTAACTTTCCATGATTACTATGGTTTTAAATGGTAATATAAAAATAAATGTTTGATTTTGATTGATTATGTTTAATATCCAACACCTTTTTTGGCTCCTAGTTGCATGTTTTGACCCAAATACCTACATAGGTTGTATAAGCTACTTACATAGGCTACATAAATTAAGTTAATTACCTACCTATTTCATACCCTTTTATTTATGTAGGTTAAAGGTAGTCTACTTGCATATCTAAACTACCTACTTACTTATTTCCTACCTTCCTATGCATTTATGTCCAAATAAATTATATTGTGTCAAATTGGGACTAATGGTTGTTTAAAAAAGGAAAAATTACACAACAATGATAATAACCTTATTGCATGGCATTTTATTTCAATTTATGAAATGCCCTTGCATAAGGTGAGCATGTATAGGTCTGAGGCATAGTCACATGAATTTGTTTTGTTTATTACACAAGGTAATGCTTTGACAATTGGGCACAACACCTTGTGAACAAATAGAATAGGACTTTATTTTGCACAAAACTTGTGATTCCAACAAAGAAAGGTCGTAGATCATGCTTCTCTACTTGGCTAAATATTAGTTTATATTTTGAATACAAAATTGTGATAAAGGCAAGTGCCTTGAAAAACTTCAACAACCAAACCAACATTGTTGTGGGTATACCACATCAAGCCCTCACCAATTATCAAGGCAATTTCTTAATTTCTTAATTTCATACCCATTGTTTAAAAAAAAAATTAAATTCAAGTAATTGGTGTTGGTTGGTTATGGAAAAAATATTTGATTTTGAACAAGGGTCTAATTAAGATAGGTTATACATAACTAACATGTAGGATCCCAAATTTGTTAAGAACTAAACAAATACCCTACCCATCTTGAATATATTCAACAAAGACCCAATGAGACCTTTATGCACTTGGTATTTTTGATGAGAAATCATGAACTGATCTATACCCTACCATGTTTTGTCCCAACAAGTTAGTGAGTCTTTAACCTTAAATGCCATAGTGGCCCAAATTGGGCCCTCATCCCATTGTTTTTCTTACTTACGATGTTTTAGGCTAAAATGACACCCTTATGATATGGGGACATGTCATACCATCTTCCTCACCCTTGTAATGTCCCATTCATGTTTCTTAAACCACATTGGTAAATTTTTGCAAGCTTGAGCAATTCATAACATCTTTAAGTCCCAAATTTTACATTATGCCAAAACTTGACATCTATGACTAGGGACCAAACCTAATCATGCAATTGTATTTGCCATGTTTTTGCCTCTAGACATAAACATGTGACAATGAATAAGAGTCTAACTAAAAGTCTTTTTCAAGGCGATCAAACCAATTTTTCTTTTACAATTTGAAAATTGAAATCAATATTTGTGAATAAAAGTAAAATGAAATGGAAGGTAATAGCCATAAAAGCTTGTAAATAAACAAGCATATCATTAATGTACAATTTTTTAATTAAAAATTTTCAACTTAAAATATATGATTTTGTCCTAAGATGAAAGCATGGTAAAACATACATAAAAGTAGTGTAAGTAGCAAAATACTAAGATCTTTAAATAAAAGGACTAACAAGTAGATGATTTTAGGGGGATAAAAATATTTTTAAAACTTTTGTTCACATGGAATTCAAAAGCTAAATCATAATCATTTTGTAAAAAAAATACTTGCAAGTATTTGAATTAGACCTAAAATTTGTGACAATTTGAAAAATAAAGTTAAAGTATTTGAAAGTAGGTCAAATGTTTTTGCAAATATTTGGTTTTTTTTCAAGCACCTCAATATTGATGTGGTGAACACTATAAAATAATTCTTTTGGTTAATGGAGTTTGTTTTCATAATAAAAACCATCCCCGACTAGTTGAAAAATGACATAATTGTTGGGGATATTTTTGGGGTACTTTTTTCAAGTCCAAATGATATGACACAAGTTCTTTTGAGAAATTAAAAGGAGGCTAAAAATGCCCATGAAGAAAATTAAGATTTTCATTTGTTTTGAAATGTTAAATGAAGGTTATTTTTAAAACTATTTTTAAAAATAAATATTACAAAATATTTTGCTTACACCCCCTATTATAATATGTAGTTTAAGTATCCTTTACATAGGCCTATGTAAACCCCATCTACAACCAAGTAACCTTTAATAAAACCTAGGAAGGCCTACTTAAATCCTAGGTAGCCTTAGGTACCATAGGTGACCATTAAATAACCTACATTTAAATAACCCTTCAATAAACCTACGTGGCTTTAACTATCTCCTAAATAGCCTAAATAGCCCCTAGATAGCTTGGATACATTAAGGAGTCCTTAGGTACCCTTAAGTAGCTTAAGTAACCCATATGAAACCCTTGGATAGCTTAGGTAACCCCAAGGTAGGCATGAAGCAAACCTTAAATACCCCCATAGGTACCTCATGTAACCCCTGTGAAGACCTATGTAACTCCTAGGTGGCCCTTTTGTAATTAAATAATCCCTCAATAATTTAGGAACCCCATATCATTACGCCAAAAATGCCATTTTATGATTCATCCTATATGATCACAAATGGATAACAATTTAAAATGGCATAAACAACAGGTCTGAATCAATTAGAAATGGCATAAATGACTAGTATAGTTGTTTAGGAACAATCATAAAATGGCATTTTTGGTGTAGCGTATGTAGCCTTTAAATAGCTTACATAACTTAAACAACCTTTAAACAACCTTTAGGTAGGCCCTGAGGTAACCTAGGTAGCCCCTAAGTAGCCTACATAGCCTAGACAACCTTTAAATAACCTAAATAGCCTTTAAGTAACCCCTAGATTCCTTATGTAGCTTAAGTAGCTGTTAAGTAGGTCACTAATAACTTAACTAACCCATATGTAGCCTAGATAGCTTAAGCAACCCCTAGGTAGGCCTTTAAGTAACTTAGGTGGCGTAATCAATCCCTAGGTAGCCCCTAGGTTGGTAGGTAGGCCTAAGATACCCAAGCTACCCCTAGGCCCCTAGGCAACCTTTAAGTAGTTGTAGATGGTCTAGGTGACCCCTAGGTAGCCTAGGCAACCCCTAGTTAGGTCCCTATGTAGCCTACATAGCATAAGTAACCTTTAGGTAGCCTAGGTGGTTTAGGTAACGCCTAGGTAGCTTAAGTAGCCTAAACAACCCTTAGGTAGCTTAGGTAGCCTAGGGTAGGTTGAATAAGTCACTTAAGTAGGTTAGAAAACAAGTTTATTAAAATATGGTTACATTTTATGTTACATTAAAAAAGTTGGTGCAATGGTAAGGACTTTGAGCCTCAATATGGAGGGGAGGGGTTTAAATCTTTGGTTTTGCAACTATGTACCCTAGTATAAGCAAAGTAGTTTACATGAGTAATCTAGGTTAAAGTGTTTAGGCTATGCCACCTAGGCTCATAGCATAGGCAAGGTAGGTTAGGCCACATAGATTAAATTGGTTAGGCTAGGTTACCTAGCTTAGGTTTTGAAATGTGGCACCACGTCATGTTGATAGATGTCATGTGACAAATGGTTAGATTAAAAATAAATAAATATTTAATATGTTAATTCAATGGGCAAGGTTGGAAAATTGAAATAAAATAATATGGTTTATACGACTATAATATTGGTCACAAATGGAATTTTTGTCTAAGGAAAAAAATATGACTAGTGGATAAACAAGTTGTTCAAATTGTTTAACTAATCATGTAGTCAATTGTGACACTTATGATTACAAATCTTATCATGGATGTAGTCATGTATGCCATGTTTCAATTCAGTGTTACTATATACCCATGCTACAAAACAAAGGTTCGTGGGAGAAGGGTGAACTCCTATAAAGGGAAGACATTAAATACCCCTAACAAGCTTTGTCATGTGTCATAACAATGTTTTTAAAAATAGAAAAAGGTGCATCATCTTATGTAAAATCTCATGGTTATGTTGCAATGTTTGATTGTTTTAAGCCTAGATAAAGTTAAATAAAACAAGGCACAACTTGTTCCTAATGCCCAAAACTATGTTAATGGAAAAATTCATAGCTCTCATTTTGGAGGTGGTGGGATCAAATTTGTTGAATTCTATAGAACATGCAAGATCTTATTTTATTTTATTTTATTTTATTAGTTTTGCTTCTACAACAAGTGAAGCCTTATCATCTTTTGCGAGGTTCAAATAGTCAAGCTCATGTAAACCACTTAAGGCACAAAAAACAAGCCCAAACAAAATGCCAAACAAAGATCATTAAAGGGATGTTAAGTACAATTCACCATACAAAATGCCCAAAATGTAGCAAGGCTTGGGAATAGACCCAAACAATTGTGATTTTTTTCTTTTAGAAAATAGTTAAATTTCTATGATTTTGTGTAGAGTTATATTGGATGCCCAACTTTGACCATCCCTTTCTCCTTCACCTCAATTCCATTTTGCACAATTGTTTTTCCACATCACTCATATGGATGCCTTCGATTTACCTTAGAATTTTTACTATCAATGAAGCGTGGAATCTTGGTTTAACTTTTCAAAAACTTGTAATTTTAAAAGTCACTTTATCATTAAAAAAACTAAAATTTCAATGGTGGCAATTTTCCATTTATGAATCAAATCTGATATTTTAAAACCAAAAAGATCAACCTGAAGTCCTCTATAATTTTACTAAGTCGACATTTTAAAATTTTGATGTAATCCATGACTTTTAAGTGCATTTGTGAGGGTTGGTTTAACTTTTGGATGGGGACTATTTTCGTAAAATGTCAATTGAGAATTAAACATTGTAACCTTTGAATTCTCACTTTTCATTTTGTTGCATTTTTAAAATTGAAACGTTACATTTTACTCCCATTTCAATTCTAATTTGACTTGTGTGGGTCAAAATTTGTGAGAATTGCATGAAGAAATAAAATGGGGGAAGATAAAGAAATGTTTAACATGAAATGATAGACTTATCTACTTATGTGTAAGGTTAAGCTTGAGGGTGAGGGCATTATCAAAATAAGGGTGTGAGGTGAAGGTAGAGCACAAGCTTGACTTTGATAACACTTTCACCATGAACTTTAAGGAATGTAAAAATCAATGCAACAAAAGGCAACATGTGGGAAGAAGGGGCCGGGTGAGGCTTCACATTTTTTTTGTAAACCTTGTCAAGAAAATGTCATGCACATTCATGAGAGAAAGGGATAATTGCGCATTGTAATGTGCCCTCCAACTACAACCTAAAAACTCTAAGAGGTTTTTATGTGTAGGGGTAGCTCCTTGGAGCAAGGAGTTCCTAAAATCACCGCCCTCAATGTGGGAGTGAAGGGCAGTCAATTTAGGGACTACTTATTTCAAGGGAGTTGCTTGATGTACTTTATAAAATTGAAGGATGACAAACTATAGCTCACATAACAAACGAGACGCATTTAACAATATTGCAAAATGCTTGAAGATTTGCCCGAACTCCCTTCCACCTCTTGGGAGGGAACCTATGCTTTAAAAAACCCACTCTTACTAGTGTTAGAAAACTAGATCAATGTTTTTATGGTTATGTACCACATTTATCACAAACCATTTGCCCAATTTGTCAAAGAGCCCATCTCACTTAAACCACAATCTAGTTCTACAATTGTTGGAGCAACACATCACAAGAGTGTCGCACTTGAAGTATTTTTACTTTTAAAACAAGATTAAGACAAAATTTTGCTTCATTCCCAAATGCCCAAATCATAGAACCACTAGGGAATTCCTTCATGTAATTTTAATTCCATAATTCATTTAGTCTCAACCACTTCTTTTGGCACTAGGTGCCTTCATATTATGCAAACTTTAAAAATAAATAAATAGCGAAGCTGTTAATGTGATTTTGAATTTGTTAGTCTAGAGGCAATTTTGTAACGATTTCTAAGGTGCCTTAAGATCCTAGTAGGAGGAGGATCATGCTTTATAAAGGCCCACTTTACACTAGGAGTCAAGGCCAATGTTCAACTCAAATCAAGCATTCCTCCTATTGATGCAAAAATTGAAATCAGCCCCAAGGGCTTTACACTAGAAGTCAAGGCTAAAATAGAAAAAAAAAAACTTTTCAATCTGCCCCAAGTTACTAATAAATGCTGAACTTTATGGCTGTGTATTGGAACCCAAGGCTGTAAAAAAGGGGTACCATTGAATTTGGGAAGCCAATTTGCAACCCTTGGGGGGGGCCAATGGTTCCAGCATTTATTAATATCATGACATCAATGTTCTAGCATTTATTAATGACTTGAGGCCAAAAAAGAAGCCAAAAATGCTCAAAGTTGGTCCCAATTGAAGATTAGTAAAGTGCCTCAAGATCCTAGTTGGAGGATCATCATGCTTTATATTTTTTATGTTCAACTCTATAGATGCAAAAGAATGAATTGAATTGAATTTGGTGTTTGAATTTTGGGTTTACTAGTAGGGTTGAAAAACAATGCAATGATAAAATTATTCATGTGTGCATTGGGTTTGGTGCACAAGAGATTCTTCTTCTCCATTTCAAGCAAAAGAAGAAGGATAATGACCAAAAGGTTGATAGGCTAAGTAAGGAATGAAACCCTGTACCTGGAATACACACATTCAGCTGCTACATTTCATGAACAAACATTCCCCCAGGAAGTCTGCATGCATGCATGCAAGCAAGCAAGCAAGCAAGCACAGCTGCATGCATGCTCTTCCTTTCCCTTTCTTCTCATGGGATTTTTTTTTCCATTTTTTCAGTCAACCTGGCCCCAAGGACCTCCTTCAGCACTAAAAAAAAGGTTATTACCCAAAAACAAATCTGAGGTTATAACAAAATCAAAGAAACACCCAACAACATTACTCATTCACATTGTGTTTTTTTTTTTTCTCTCTTTTTTTTTTCTTTTTTTTTTTTTTTTTATTTTTTTAACAAGTATTTTAAATTTTTTTTTTTTTTTAAATTTAAATTTGAATTTTACTTTTTTTTTTTTTCTCAAAAAAAAAAAAAAATGTTCAAATAATCAAAACGATTTA